>Ga0315284_10014609_pt1 | contig 11184 bp, 10 predicted proteins | sample YL17G09_16_MG_FD_203696 | JGI IMG/M metagenome (GOLD analysis project Ga0315284, IMG submission 203696) | Sediment microbial communities from Yellowstone Lake, YNP, Wyoming, USA - YL17G09_16 | ecosystem: Environmental > Aquatic > Freshwater > Lake > Sediment | place: USA: Wyoming | collected...
AAGAACGTCAGAGCCACAGATGCCTGAAGCCTCGATCCGCATGAGCATCTCACCCGGACCAATCCGGGGTGCAGGCATCTCTTCGAGACGGACATCCCGGTTGTTGTAATACATCGCAACCCGCAAACGCTCTTCCTCCTGCGAAAGCTGTTCACATAAAGTTACTATTGTATATCGTTCTCACCGTGAATTGTCAAATGTGGGGGCAATAGGCTCCCTGACTCTTCACTACCCGGAAGGGGAGAAATACGTGAGGGTGCGATGGAGCAGAAAGGTATAGAACAGATGCTCAACGGTTATCTTTTTTTGAGAGTTCCGCCACCACAGAGAGACCGAGAGGGACGGTCTGTTTTTCACTCTCCAGCCTGAGAATCACTTCCTGGAACTTGATGTCGGACCGTTCCCGCACATCTTCAGTCCGCAACTCGCGGCCACCCAGGTACGGGTTCCTGTAAATCACCTCTCCGACACCGATACACTCATTCGTTTCTGAATCATAAATCTTGTACCGATCACCACTCTTGATCCTGTCCATCCAGAATGATTCCACATACAGACGTACCCACAATTCTTTCGGTCCCAGGGTGATCCGGGAATTGTCACCTGCGCTCAGGGATTCACCGAGGCGGACATCAAATTTATATACCTTGCCATCGATCGGCGACTTCAGTTCAAGCTGCTCCAGCCGTGCCTTCGCCAGTTCAGCTTCTTTTTCAGCAACCACGAGATTCAAAGAATCTACCTCCTCTTTCAGACGGGCTTGAGTATAGTCATAGTCTGAAAGTATCTTATTCTCGTATAAATCCTTGTTCCGCTTGAGCGTGTCCTCACTGAGCTCATGCACCTTCCGTGCAGATTCAGCTTTTGCAAGTGCCGAACGGTACTGTGCCAGTTCCACGCTGCTTTCGAGGGTGCACAATGTCTGTCCCCGCCTGACGGCATCTCCTTCCCGTACAAAAACTTGTGTCACCTGACTGGTGACCGTTGGGCTGACGAATACTTCCCGTCCCGCAGGTTCTACCGTGCCGTAGATTCGAGCCGGAGATTCAGCAATTGCCGGTAGCTCGGCAATTTTAGGAGGAGGGGCTGACTTGATGAAGTTGTAGATGATAAAGATGAGTGCACCGGCAATGAGGAGTGAAATAATGATGAGTTTCAGAGCTTTTTTCATTCTCTATCCCCTTCTTCAAAATGGCTTCTTGTATCGGAAATAACCGTGCCGTCCTCGATCTTGATGAGCCGGTCTGCATAGGGAAACACGCGGGGGTCATGGGTTACCAGCACTACGCCCCGGTCTCTATCGTGTGAGAGACGCTTCAGGGTATCCAGCACAATGGTGCTGCTCTCCGCATCAAGGGCAGACGTGGGTTCATCGCAGAGGAGCAATACCGGGTTGTTAATCAAAGCCCGCACCACAGCTACTCTCTGCTGCTGTCCTGCGGAGAGCTGCTGGGGTTGAGCCTGGGAATAGTTCCGGAGTCCGAACTCATCCAGCATCTGGAGCGCCCGGTCCCTGAGGGAGGGAGCAAAGGACCCACCCTGGATGATGCTTGAAATGAGGATATTTTCCAGCACGCTTAACGCCGGGATCAATGCTGCCTGCTGAAAAACGAATCCAAATTTTTTCATACGCACCGTTGCAAGTTCGTCCTCCGAACAGTCAGTCACCTCCTGGCCGTCGATAAAGATCTTTCCGGCTGAAGGTTTCAAAACCAGTCCCATCATGGTCAGCAGGGTAGTCTTGCCGCTTCCGGACGAGCCAGCGATTATCGTCATCTCTTCAGTGAAAATCTCGATATCGGTCTCTTTCAGGACCCTGCGCAGGGTCTTGCCGTCAAAAAAGTCCCGCGCAATCCCTTGAAGTTTTATTGCCGATTTTGCCATACAAGAACTCTTTTTCCTTCACTCATTCTGAGTACCAGGTGCTACCGGAAAGCCGAAGCGGGATCTATACTCGTAGCTTTACGCATCGCCAGCATGGAGCCGCCGAAGCAGAGGAGAATGGTGAACAGGGCATGGAGCGGAGGGACCCAGATCACCATGTAACTGGGAAGGCGGGTATCCCGGGTGCCAGAGAGGAACAGAGCGAGGAGCAGAAACCCGAGGAGTATGCCGGTAATCGCTATGTAGAGCGACTGGTAGAGCACGATGATGAGAATATCCTTTTTCCGCGCCCCCAGAGCCCGGAGCACTGCAAAATCCTTCTGCCGGTTGAGGACATTGGTATACATGGTGAGCGTGATGATGACAATGCCCACCAGGGCACCAATGATGGTGGAGAATCCGAAACTTCCGCCTATGCCGGTATTGATCATGTAGTAACGCCGTGTATTCACTGAGAGCTCAGCAGTGGGTATCGCTTCTGCCTGAGGTAAGACGGCCTTGAGGAGCGTGACTACTGACTGTATCGAAATACTGGGTTTTACTTTGACGAGAATATTGCTGCAGCGACTGCGGGAAAGATTGGCAATCTCTCTTGCTTTCTGGAGATTGGTGAATACGAGGGTTCCCTGGAATCCGCGTATGCTCTGGGTAATACCATTGACCCTCACCCTCTTCCCGCCGATTTCCATGATGTCATATTGTCGTGGGTTCCCCAGATTGGGCAGATCAAGACGGTCCAGCGTGACCCCGTCGTAGTCCAGGAGGATATTGAGAGACCCCTGGTAGAACTTCCATGGCCCTCCGGTCAGACGGGGGCGGGGGAGGCCAACGACCTGCACCGGTTGATACTTTCCGTCGGGTCTTTTTACAGAGCCGCCTGTAGATATGAGCGGCTCAGCCCACTCGACTTCGGGAAGGCCGATGATCCGGTCAACATAGCGTGTCGGGAGCGTGCCGATCGCATTGATATTATCTGTATTCTTGCTGCAGATCCAGATGTCAGCTCCGCTGTGGTCAACCAGGACCGACATGTAGTTAAAGAGTCCGAATAAGACTGATAACTGCTGTCCTACAAGGAAAATGATAGCAACCACACCCAGGATGGAACCGGCAGTGGTTGAACGGTCGTGTAGTAATATTCTGCGGGCGGTGAGGCTATGCATGAGTACCTAACAACTGGAGTGATCGGATGTGTGCTTCTTCAATACTGTTGGTGATTGTCTCAACGAGGTTCTCTAAGGACTTCTGTGCCTGGCAGGCGGCATGGCCACCTATCATAATCTTTACCGCAGGTGCGGTAGTTCGGATATGCTGCACCAGTTCTTTTGCAACCGGTAAATGAGCGATCAGAATTACCGAGAGAAAGACCATGTCCGGTGTGTCCGTGGTAATCGCCCTGAGGATCTCTTTCTGAGGGGCGCCATGACCGACGAAAGAGACGGTCCATCCTTTTATCTCGAGATAATTCGCCAGGATTTCAGCTCCCAGTTCGTGTTCTTCACCGGGGACACAGGAGACCACTGCCCGGTGAGGCAGTTTCTTCTCCCTGGGCGTGCTGTCAAACAGGCGGAGGATGGTGTAGCGGCAGATGTCCGTGGCTGCATGTTCATCGGTAAAGCTCATGCTGCTCTTCTGCCGGAGGAGGCCGATCTGCTCAAGGGCGGGGGTCATGACGCGGGAATAGAGATGTTCTACAGAAGATCCCTTGCCCTGAAGGGAGAGGATATATTCAGCCGCTTCCCTCCTCTCCTTCCGTAACAGGAGATCCAGGAAGCGCTTAACCTCTTCATCGAGGTGAGACTCTTCCTCTCTGATAAGTTTACAGTACAAGGGAACTTTCTTATACACCCATTCCAGGGGGCGTACCAGTTCGTCAGATTCCGGTGGTTTAATGGTGCTGTGGATAGCCATAATCCATGCCCTTATCATCTTCCTCACGTATTCCTGCTCACACCCCTGACTGAAGAGGCAGGAGATGTACCAGGAGAATTCCTCTTCCAGGTCCTCATAGAGCTGAAATTCATAGATGCCGAGCAGGAGCTCACCAAAGTATTTATGGGCATCCCTGATCAACTCCTGTTGTTCCGGTGAAATTCCCCCGGGTGAGAGTTTCGCTTCGAGCAAAAACCGCTCGTTCACCAGGAGGAAGAGCCGGGGCAGGGCATGACGAAATGCCTCTATTGAACCTTGAGAAGGATGAACAGCTATAGTAAATGTCATGCAGGTACTGAAATTCTGTATAAAACTTTCTTTCTCTTGTGGACTGAATTTTATAAGATATCACGGATAGAGTCAAAGTATATATTGCGAGAACCTCTATTTATGAAAAGGAGTAATTGATGAGACTGAAGAACAGGGTTGCAATTGTTACCGGTGCGAGCAGGGGCATAGGAAAGGAAATAGCGCTCGCCTTTGCGAGAGAAGGGGCTTGCGTTACCGTAGCGGCGCGAGGCACGATTGAATCCCGGCTCATGCCCGGAACGATCCACAGGACAGCAGAAGAAATCCTGGCTTTGGGAGGGAGAGCCCTTTCTGTCAAGGTTGATGTGTCAGATGACAAGGGGGTGGAAACGATGGTGGAGAAGACCTTAAACGAGTTCGGGAGAATCGATATCCTGGTGAATAATGCAGCCACCAACCGCCCGGCACTCTTCAGAAACATGCCGCTCGAACACTGGGACATGATCATCAGGGTGAACATACGTGGCCCTGTTCTCTGTACAAAGATGGTTCTGCCCGTGATGATGAATCAGCAGTATGGCCATATTATCAATATCTCCTCTGTCGTGGCGGAGAACCTCCATCATGAGCCGATGACCGGCCTTGCCTATGATGTGAGCAAAGCCGCACTCAACCGTTTTACCGTGGGACTGGCAGAGGAATTGAGGGAATACCATATTGCAGTAAATGCATTGATGCCTGACAATACTGAGACAGAAGGGTGGTCGTATCTGAACCCGGATATTGACAGGTCTTCCTGGCACCGGCCGGACGTATGGGGTGGGTATGCGGTGTTTGTGGCAACGCAAGATCCGGATCTCTTTACCGGCAAACTGCTTATTGAAGAGGAATTAAAGAAGGAGTGTGCCCGGGCAGGTTGGAAGATGTGAGAGAGAAGATTTCTTGTTCTTCAGTTTTCTTGAAAGAGACTGACGACAAAAAAACAACCATGATAAAACCTGAAACACCGTAGAGAAAAAGTCCCCAGGTGGTATTTACCAGAATATTCACACAATAGGATCCATTCAACACATACCCAAGATAAAAAACGAAACAGTAGGTGAAGAGGAGTCCTAACTTGTACCTGCCAAATAGCATGCAGAACGAAGTGAACAATATAAAGAGAATGATATTCTCTAACGAGATAAAAAATCCCTTGTTGGAAAAGAATTGCAAAAAAGTGTTGAAAACATCCATACCCCATCACCCCCTTCTTACCTGTAGTAACTGCCACAATCACCCCCTGAAAAAAGGTGAGTAGTGCGTGGCAGTTATAACAGTACCAAATCAAGAGAGGAATTGTTGTGACGGGAGGAATTGTTGTGACGTGTGTCACAAGGATGGTATTTTTTTAAAAAAGGGAGATTTGAGGAGGATGTACTTATTATCAATGATTTCTATTTCTCCTGATCTGACGAATCGATCAAGAAGCCGTGTCACCGTTTCTCTCGACAGGGAGGTATAATCACCAATATTTTTATGGGTAAGTCTTACATTGATGAGAGTTCCCTGCTGGTCGTTTACCCCATACTGCGTACTGAGATGGGCGAGGATTGAGCGGACGCGCTGTTCGGCATCAGCAAAACTCAACACCTTGAGCATGAACAGGGCGGTTCGCAGTCGCGAACAGAGGATGGAAATGAGTTCCCGCAGTACCTTGGGATTTTTGAATAACCGTTCAAAATCGATTCGCTGAATTAATCCGGCGTGGACCTCTTCCATAGCTATTACTGTCGCCGACCGTGTTTTACCGTCAAGGAGGGCCATCTCACCGAAAAAATCCCCCTTTTTGTGAATGGCGAGGATCTGTTCTTTTCCATCAGCACTAATCTTTACTACCTTCACCTTGCCCGAAAAAATAATATACATAAAATTTGAGGTATCTTCTTCCAGCAAGATGACATCATTTTTTTTAAAATGCTTTTTGAGAATGATTTTCTCTAACTCGGTAAGCTCTTCTTCGGAAAGACAGGCGAGAAAGGGGATGCTTCGTATAACCTTATGAGCCCTGGATTTCTGAAGGTCTGATGATGATGACTCAGCCATTGGGATCTTCCTCGCCGCAACTATATCAGTTTGTCTTGAAGAAATAAACTACTGTATTGACTTTCGGGAGGAAGTTAATGAGGAGTAAGAGAAACGTTCCAGGCGAAGGGCTGCGCCTGTCAGGCGAAGCTTTTTTTCTCTAACACCAGCAGGTAGTCTTCAAAGATCTTACGGAAGTGGAAACCGGAAATGGTAAGGGTGATGGCTAAGGGGAAGAGCCGCGGATGCCTGAAGAGGGACCAGAAAAAAAGCCTCCAGAAGTGAAACCGCTCCTTCCCCAGGATTCCCAGGAAAACGATAGATTTTAAGAATGTCCCGATATAGCCGGGGCGAAAGTGGAACGACCTCTTTTGCAACGGCCTGTATTCTCTTAAAAACCCTCTTACCCGTGCGTAATAATGCTGGGGGGAATAGATCGTTTTGAGGACTCTTTTATAGCCGCTGATGAGCGCTTCGTAGTTCATCTTCGGGATGAAATTGATGGAAAGGTCAGTATTGTCACCGGTAGTATCCCTCAGGAGTCGCCCCTCCTGTACCAGGCGCTGGTAGAGTTTTGTCCCGCGGGGGGCATTGAGCAACCCGACCATAGCGGTAGCAATGCCGCTTTCCTGGATGAATTTAATAAGCCGCTCAAAAATTGAAGCCGGGTCATTATCGAAACCCAGGATAAATCCACCCTGGACTTCCAGACCGAACTGCTGGATTATTTTGACGCAGGCGATGAGGTCCCGGTTCTTGTTCTGGAGCTTGTGGGATTCAACCAGGCTTTCCTCGTTGGGACTTTCTATGCCAATAAATATCTGGTCGAACCCTGCCTGAACCATGCAACGCATGAGTTCTTCGTCATCAGAAAGATCTACCGATGCTTCCGTTGAAAGGGTGAAGGGATGTTTCTTCTTCTCCATCCATTCAATCAGGGCAGGCATGATCTCCCGCTTTAGCTTCTTCTTGTTGCCGATAAAATTGTCATCAACAAAGAATACGCCGCCCCGCCATCCCCGCTCATGGAGGCTCTCCAGCTCTCCCAGGATCTGTTCCCTGGTTTTTGTCCGGGGCGTGCGTCCATAGAGAACAGTAATATTGCAGAACTCGCAGTTGAAAGGGCAGCCTCGTGAGTACTGGATGTTCATCGAAACATATTTTTTCATATCAACAAGGTCCCAGAGGGGTACCGGTGTCTTGCTGATATTCGCCCATTCCTGAGAGGTATAGATGTGTTTCGCCAGTCCATGTTTGAGATCTTCTAAAAAGAGAGGGAGGGTAACTTCTGCCTCGTTCAGCACGAGGTGGTCTACTTCCTCGAAATCTTCAGGGGCAGCAGTAAAGAGAGGACCGCCGGCTACTGTCTCCACACCCAGCTTTTTGCACCGCTCAATCACCTTTTTTACTGATTCCCTCTGGATGGACATGGCGCTGATCATCACATAGTCAGCCCAGGCAAGATCCTTATCCTTCAGGGTCTCTACATTCATGTCTGAAAGCCGCTTCTCCCAGTGCTCAGGGAGCAAAGCAGCCACGGTCAACAATCCGAGCGGTGGGAAAACCGCCTTCTTAGAAACAAACTTTAAGGCATATTTGAAACTCCAGAAGGTATCAGGATACTTGGGGTAGACTAAGAGAATCTTCATATTTCTTTATCTCGCTTTCAGGGAGGGTTCAAGAGAAATTCATTGCAGATTGCAAATCGCTGATGGTAGGTTGAATGCCTTTTCGTTCTTGAATCTCCTATTGCCTTAGAAAGCAAAAAGAGTTTACTAAATCGAGATAGGCAGGTCAACTGTTAAATAAAATTTCTATCCCCAGAAGTGGTTTATAGGATATAAAAGATGACTATACAGGCTGCCTAAAAACACTATGTGAAAGAAGTTCTCATGTCCTCCCGCTTTGTAGTCCACGAACATGATTCCTCCCACCTCCACTACGACTTTCGCCTGGAGATGGACGGTGTTCTCCGGTCCTGGGCTATTCCGAAAGGTCCGTCCATGAATCCATCTGAAAAGAGGTTCGCCGTGCAGGTTGAGGATCATCCCCTTGAGTACGGTGGTTTTGAAGGGATAATACCGGAGGGGAGATACGGGGCCGGTACAGTGGTAATCTGGGACAGCGGTATGTATGACCTGCTTGAGCAGACAGGAGATAAGATCAGTTTTTCCCTCAAGGGAAAAAAACTGCATGGGAATTTTACCCTCGTCCTTCTCAAGGGAAGGGGAAAAGGGAATGAGTGGCTTCTCATCAAGCAGAAGGATGAGTATGCGGAGCCTGACTGGAGGCTCAAGACCAGCCTGACACCGGAAAAGAGAAGAAAACTGAAGGAGCGGATTCCTCCTTGCGAAATCTCGTGACACGTAGAGTAAAGGGTTCTTCGTTGCTCAGCAACATTTTTTCGACAATTCTAATTCTCGCTCCACTGCAAAAAGACGTTTGGTCCGTCTTCGGAAAGGATTTACCGGAGGACCGGGCTTCGCTCTTATTTACCGCAAAAATCTTGAATTCGCACTCAGAACCATTTACTGGAAGGTTCAAGGGTAAAAACAGTGAATAGTGAATGGTGAATAGTGAACAGTAAAAGAACAAACTAAATACTATTCACTAACGACCATTCACTGAATCAAAATGTGGCTTTGGGAGGAAGGATGGCGCCGAGGAGTGCCTCCGGAGGTATCCCTTTTTCCAGCCCGAACTTCGTCCCGTCGTCCTCGACCATGATCCACTCAGCCCACAGCCCTTGAATCTTGAGCTTTTCTTCAATTTCTTTGTCTGTAAATCTCTCGCTTTTTCTCTTCTCTACGATTGCGCCGTAGAGTTTGAAAAAGGCTTCAGCCAAATCTTGAAAAAACGGGAAATCGCTTTCTTCAAGGTGGAATGAATAGATGCCGGCGTGGCTTCCCACCTTTCCTTTCCTGTACTTTGACTTGAAAAAGTCTATCCGTATCTTCCTCAATTCTTCATAGCTCTTGCCATGGTGCTTGCAGACCTCTTCTATTCCCTTTCCAAAGAAAGTAATGTCATCCTCCTTGGGGAAATAGGGAAGGATATCAGTGCCGCCGGCAAGAACGATCTTATCAGTCATATTGGTGCGGAGCTCAATATATCCTCTGGGAATAAAGGGGTTAACCGGGTAGAGGTTCATCTCAAGCACCTGCGCTAAAGCCTTGCTCCCCTTCTGCCCGAGCTTTTCAGCCAGAACCGGCGGGGTGTCTATGGTGAGGTCACAGTAGATTGAACTCGCCTTTTCAAATACCTCACCTCTGAAGGTGGTAACATCCAGATGACCCAGGGAAATATCCCATGACCGTTTCTCGACAGTTCCTTTTGGGTTGTAGGACGAACAGAACTTCTCAAAATGGTCAGAAACGTCTTTCAGAAATCTTTTTACTTCTGCATTGGCAACCATGGTTATACCTCCATAAAAATAGTGTCCAAGGGGTCAAGGGTGTAGGATCATGTTAGGGTCAAAGGGTCTTAGGATCACGGGTCATAGGATCAAGATTTTCTTTCCCCTTTGTCCCTTGCTACTTGACCCTTGCCCCTGTCACTTTGCCCCTTGCTACTTGCCCCTCTTTTTGCATCCTTGCCTATGGCCTCTTCTCCAGGTCATTTGCAATACTATGCAATCCAAGCTTCTCCAGAGTTTCTCGTGTCGGCGCAGTGGTGGACTTATCCCATCCCCTTGCTTCGTAATATTCATCCAGCAACTTCTCGACAGCATCCCTTTTGAGGCTTTTTCCCTTGGCTGAACCACCGTCCACCTGTTCTTCAAACAACCGGTCGGGGAGGCAATCGTCTTTCCTTGAAAAACCGCCTACCTTGACGTTGAATGCCTGTTCTACATTGTAGATCCTCTCGCTCGCCCTGAAGAGTTCCTCACCGGACATTTCCATGCCTGTGGCAGTGGTGTAGATACGGGCGAAGTCATCGGGGGTAAAATCAGTATAGGCGGCACTCAGGACATAGAAGATTTTACAGACTCCAAAAAGGTCAGGTATAGTGGTCATATCCTGAACCCATTTTGTTGCCTTTCCCTTCCCCTTCACGCCCTCACCCTTTAAAGCTTCTTCTCCGAAATGCTCCTGGATGTACTTAACCGGCATCAGGTCGTCAACAGCAATTCCCCTCAGGTGGTCAGCGCCGCGAGTTGAGGTGAGATAGCCAAGGACACTCCCGTGCTTACCCCTCATCTCTGCAGGGAAGCTCTGACCTTTGATATGCCGACAGTAGTATTCAGCTCCTTTGCCGATCTTCTGGGCTGCAATGCGCATCCCTTCACCGAGGATTTCACCGATCCCCTGTCTCCGGGCAATCTGCTCAATCAGGGCATGGACAGCCCGGTAATTGCCCCAGGAGAGATCCAGACCTCCGGTCTCTTCCCTTGAGAGGATGCCCTTCTCGTAGCACTCCATCGCAAAGGCGATCACATCCCCGGTCTCAATACAGTCCACACCCATCTGGTTGCTCAGGACATCAGATTTGAGGACAGCCGCAAGGTTATCGACCTGGGGCTGGGTACCCCAGGACCAGCAGGCAGCCAGCTCAGGGCCTTCGCCTTTAACCCCCTGAAATTCTCCCTCCTTGATAATATAGGTACGGCCGCAGGAGAGACTGCATCCAAAGCAGGCCTTGAGGCGATGGAGATACTTTTCGTTGAATTTGTCCGGGGTAATGTTCTTGATACCGGGGAACTGGGTGGTCTGCAGGTTTTTCGTAGCCCAACTGCAACCGGTCTTCGCCTCATAGAAGAGACTGATGGGTGTCCCGTAGAGGGTGAGGTCTTTTCTCTGGTATTGTTTCAGAATCCTCGCACAGATCTGGAAAAACTCATCAGGTTGAGCTACCTTCACCCCTTTTGTTCCCCTCACGGCAACTGCCTTGAGGTTCTTAGAACCCATGATAGGTCCCATCGCTTTGGCAGCAGCCCGCTTCAGGCCGTGGATGATGCAGGCAACCCTCACCAGGTTTTCTCCGGCAGGACCGATGCAGGCTATCTGAATGTCCTCATCTCCCAGTTCCTTCCTGATAAGCTCCTGAGTTTCCCAC
>Ga0315284_10014610_pt1 | contig 11184 bp, 10 predicted proteins | sample YL17G09_16_MG_FD_203696 | JGI IMG/M metagenome (GOLD analysis project Ga0315284, IMG submission 203696) | Sediment microbial communities from Yellowstone Lake, YNP, Wyoming, USA - YL17G09_16 | ecosystem: Environmental > Aquatic > Freshwater > Lake > Sediment | place: USA: Wyoming | collected...
CCGCTCTATGGCCGGAGGACGCGTGACCTGCTGCTTGGGCCGCTCCGGTTCTCCGATGCGAGGAAGTTTTTCCATTTCCCGTTCTCTGAGACCCTGAAAGTGTACCTGTCGATCGGCGGGGTTCCGGAGTATCTTCTCAAGGCTGGCGTGTATGAGGATTCCGTCGCATTTTACAAAACCGAGTTTTTCAACCGGTACGGGTACTTTTACCACGAACCGTACTTTATCCTCTCGCAGGAGTTCCGGGAGCTCAAGGTATACCAGTCCGTCCTCCACGCGATTGCGCTTGGCAACACCGCACCGACAGCTATCGCGCAGTTCTGCGGTCTCGACACCCGCCATGTGTACCCGTATCTCGAATCCATGATCCGGCTGGGGCTTGTGGAAAAAGAGGTGCCGCTCCTGGGTAATGCCCGGCAGGGGATATACCGCATCCGGGACCGGGTCTTTGATTTCTGGTACTGCTATGTATTCCCGCGCCGGCAGGAGATCGAGACCGGGCATCCCGGCTCCGTTCTCCCGGATATCAACCCGTTCTTCGGCAGGCAGTTCGAGGCATTCGTGCGGGACGAGTATGCCGCAATTGTCATGGCGGGATACCGTACCGGCCACTGGTGGTATAAGGAAGACGAGATCGATCTCGTGGCGGTCGACGATACTTCATCCACCGTTATCTTTGGCGAGTGCAAATGGGGGGATGTCAGTCTTCAGCAGGCTAAAAAACTCCTTGCCCTGCTGAAAACAAAGTCGAAGCTCGTGCGAGCCGACCAGTACCGCCACCGGAAGTACGCGCTGTTCTCTGCCGGGACAATTGATGGGAAGGCCCGGTTGCGGGACGATGGTTATCTTGTTTTTGACAGCGCTGACTTAGAAGAGTCCTGAAGGATTCTCCCCGACCTCAAATCCCGCTGCGCTTAATTCATTGAATTTTTTTTAAAGGATCCCGACGGACACTTTTTCTTTTTTAGATTCCGGAAGATCCTCTATTCACCATCAAACGGACCCGGAGTTCAAAACGACGTATGCTGACAACGAGTTACTCTCCGGGGATTGCTGCCGGCAGACATGAAAAGTATTACGGTACCCTGTTCCGGTGATCGTGACAGGTTATAATCCGACATGTTCCGGGGATTGTGGAGGGTTGTACCCTGACATGCAGCCGGAGACAAGCGGGCAATTCCGCCGGAGAATTGGGATGTGCTTCTTAAAATGAATACAAAATGTATTCAATTGAGTAAAAAATGTATTCATTTTTCCCGGTCCGGACCTGATGCTCACGAGCGGGATGCCAGCCGCGTGGAGGCGGTCGAGAGCTTCGAGCACGGTTGTGTATGCCCGGGTCCTGGGCTTGACGACATCGAAGAGGTCGCCCGCGTAGACGAGCACGTCGGGTTTTTCTTTGATAATTGCATCGATTGCCGACAGGAAGTTATCGTACACCTGCTTCTCGCGGAGGTTCATCCCGCTCTCGGGATCGAGCCGGTTGAACGCGGTGAGGTCAAGGTGGGTGTCGGCGATGTGGATGAGGTTCATTTTCTTAGAAGTGTATTTGGATTTTTATGGGATATACGAAGGTAGGGGATGGGGGGAAAATGAGTTCAAAAAAATGTGATTTGATAAATAGTGTAAATAAGATCAAAATTTTCCCCAAAAATCTTTTTTCTTTGTAATGAGTTTGATTACTTTTGTTCTCTTAGATAACCGGATTTTTCGATACTTCGAAATTCTTTTATCAATATCTTCCGGCTTTGTGATTTTTTCACTTTCTATTTTCATTATTTCTTGGACATCGTGTACAAATAATTCGCTAAATACTGCCTCTCGTATTTTCGAGTTGACATCAGGCATTCCCTCTAAATATTCTTTAATGTATAATGTTAATTCATCCTTAAACACATCATCCGACAAAATTTTTTCAACAGTTTCGAGATGCGAGTCCTTTTTGGTTGGTTGATATTGTTCACGAATTTTCGATATTACTTTTTTAATTACATCATATGAATAATTTCCAATTATTCCGGATACAATAACAGAACCGATATAAATTAAAACGTCAGGAGGTGAAGAAAGATAATATCGTTTGGATAATGCCTTATCTTTTTTATAATCCATTTCATATTGCTTTCTGTAAAGAAAACCTATTACCACTGTCTCTTCTGAAAATTCAATTATTTGTTTGTACGTTTCACTCTCTATTGGATACCCACAAAAAGAGCAAACAATGTTTTTTGCTTCCAAATTGGCAGTTTTCGTAATATGACCACAATTAAAGCAAAAAAAATCAGAAATGTTTTTCATTGATTTAAGCCACCTCTAAATATTTCTAATAAGGGAATATTTTTTTAGCAAGAAAAAGGATTGCATTAAAATTTTTTTGGGAGACACCCCCCGATCCAATGCCAATCTCTACGCAGTTATCATAATTCAGGACATATAGGTTGCATTTGTCTTTTACGTCATCATCCTGACGTTGTCGCCAGTTCAACAAGGGACAAGTAAGATACCAGAGTGAATAACCCCTTGACGAAAATATATTAGTTCCATGCATTCGCGAGGCTACACCGGATGTTGCGATGGTGTGGAAGGAGTTCCATCTATACTTCTATATGGATTTTTACGGGATATGAGACGAGGGGCGAGGTGAAAATGAATGAAATGTTCTTTATTTTTATTCAACAGCTTCCTTCAGTGATGATGCAAAATAATACCGTATAAAAGAGAGAGTAAATCTATCAAGCAGATTATTACATCATGTCAAATCTCACGTAAAAACTTCTTTTATCGTCTTTTAATTCAAAGAATTTCATTAAATTATCTGGGACAGGAATAAAAATTCGATTTTTCGTGAAAATGGTTGTTGTTGGGAAAATGTCGCCCCCGGCAAGGTCTTCTGAATCTTCAAACATTTCAATATCATAATATAATGAAATGTTACCAGAAACGTGTGAAAAAATATAAATTATCCTATGCCCACCCCAAATTATGCGAGTAGTATGAGGTGCAATAAAGAAATCAGATTCTTCTTTAAAAGCCCGATCAGATATTGCTAAAAATATTTGGAAATTATTTAGAATAGGATTTTTACTTTCTACTTCAAGCAATTTTTTTTCAGTTATTACTTCAGTTCTCATTATCGCCGGGAATGGAGGAAATATTTGTCCTGTCTTTTCAACACATGGGGATTGGATTGGACTATCTGCCAAGTCCGGGATTTCGTTTTCCAGCTTACCGATATTTTGAGATTTAATTTCCTGTGATTGAGTTTTTGTAAAAGTTTTTGCTTTAATAAATACTTCTTCGATAGAAAATTTTCCGGCAGCTAAATCGGAAAAAATTGACGTCATCTCTACATCTTCAGATCGAATTTCATAAAGTTCTCTTTTTTGTCTTAATATTTTTAAAAGCGCATCAGCACCTTCACGAGTAGAAGAGGGAACCCAATCCTTAATTCGTGGATATATATAACTTCGTATATAGTCCTTAATAATTCCATAAAAGACGTCATATGCTTCACTATGGCAACGAAGTATCGGTTGGATCGAAGGGTGGTTTCTGTTGATAAAAATATTTATAAAACCATTTTCAGGAGGATCAATTTTTATTGGTAAATTGTGGCTAATTTTAGCAAATTGAATCCGAACATTAGAAAGAGCGTAATCAATTTCCAAAATATTTTTTGTCTTAATGATAAAGGATATTTCAGCGAGAGAATATTCTTTTTCAGGATAAATTTCAAAAATCGTTGGTGAATCCTTTACTGGAGTTGTGCGGCAATATTTTTCAATATACATGGATTCAATTTGTTTTCTTGGATTCGACCTAGAGAGTATGATTAATGGAGTGTCTGGAGTCCCATATTGTTTGATTATCGAATCTTCGGTTCCGGTATAATAGTTAAAAATTCTTTTTTGAGATTGGTCTTTTAAATTCTCCAATATCATTTCTTCCGAGGGTTCTATTCGAATTTTTAAATTCCCTGCAAGTGAAAGATCGTTTAACCAAATCACATGAGACATAAAAGGAGTGTTTTTATTACAAAGATCTGTTTGGGCAAGAGTTTTTGTTGCACAAATTTCAGCAAGTTGAATCAATTTTTGAGTGAGTTCAATGCTTTCCCTGCTAAGCGCCTCTCTACCGGCAGTTGGTGTAATAATTGATAAATTTACCACACCCCCAAAAGGATATTTTGAGTTAATCGGAATGGGAGCTAAACCAAAGAAACTTCTTAACCCCCATAATGGGCCAGAATCCTGTTGTAAATAAATGTCTCCAGTCACTCTTTCACCGGAAATTACAAGATTATTTAGAGTCGCGGTTATGCGTGCATTTTCGTTAACTTGAACCATCACATCTGCGATGATACTATTATATTGAACTTGGGGCCATTTTTTTTCGAATTTGACATTTTTTTCTTTATATCTATCTTCACATTGATTCTGGGAAATTTTTATCCCATTTAAATCAACTTTAACCGGGAGATATTGAACATAGGGTGTAAGATATTGTTGCGCTTGACCTGGAATAATTTTGTTTAATCTAGGATCAAGCATTACGATTACTTTTGTCCCGAATTCTCCGAGAGGGGGGACTTTTTCAATGTTGATGCAATTTTCAGTAAGCGATAAATTTCCACGTTCAACCTCACTTACAATTCGTTCTTTGGTTTCGATGGATTCAGTTTCTACACGCAGTTTGGTGCATACACCAAAGTTAGCCATTGCACCTATTCCAAAAGTACCTACCACTCCAGATTTGGTAGCGAGATCGGTTCTTTTTCCACTCGATCCCGCTTTCCAATAATTTTCTTTTATTGTTGTTTCTGACATTCCAATTCCATTATCAGAAATGATTATTTTTTCATTATCGAATTCAATTTTTATTAGTCCATCATTTTGGAAGGACCATTTTCCTCCAGAATATTGTGCCCGCATCCTAATCGCGTCATATGCATTTTGAACATTCTCTCTAAGTAACGCATACGGAGAATCGTAAATTTCCTTAGAAAGGACATCAAGGACCCTTTTAATTTCTATTTGAAACTTAATTTTTTCCATAATTTTCACGATCCTCGAATTTTCGACTAATTCTGGAATATGCGCTGGATTGTGCTATTTCCATATTTTCTTTTGAATTTTCTAAAACTCTTCTTAATTCCGTTAAGCTTTTTACTCTCCATAATGCTTCTGTAAGATAAGTGAATTCACCAACATCTTTTGGTTCTTTGATGAATGTAATTATCTCGTCATCCCTCTCTAAATTTGACAAACATTCAAGTATCAATTTTCGGACAAACTGATTTTCAAAATTGAGGTTTTTAAGTTTATCTAATGCAAGTTGATATTCTTTTGTTGAAATTAAAAAATCAATTTGAGTTAGTGCTTCCAAATCTATCGATTCAGTCGTAATTTCTTGCATCTCTTCATGTTTGAAAGAGGTCATATTCATTCTCCCAAATGGTACAATCATAAACCGTTCATTATTATTTTGCTTAATGCATTCAGACATCCAAATCGGCAAATCCGGTGTTTGATCAAGTGCTTTTCGGATAAAAAGAGTTAGGGCGGATTGTTCTTTGTCTATCTCAATGATACTATATTGCCGTGTTTCACCAGGGGGAATATCCCGATATGAAGCACATAGTGTACCGCATCCAAGTGTTGGCATCTGAACCGATTGATCGATAATAAATTTCACATCTACAAAATCGCTTTTATGCTGATGCCCATGAAGACCTATATGAAATCCTTTATCGATTAAAAATTGAATTACACCCTGATCAAGATAATCTGTACATCCAGGAATCCCATATATTCCATGATGCCAAACTGCAATTTTTATCCAATCTTTGTAGACCTCTTGACTTATTTTTTCATGACAAGATACAATGCAATCGCAATTGATTGAACCGAAATCGTTTAAATGATCATTATAATAACAAGAGTTCAGACCCAAAAAGAGGATTTTTTTTTCAGGAAATTCAAAAATATTGTATTGTTCTTCTGGTTTTAATGAATAACTTCTTGCGCCTTCATAAAATGATTTATAAAATTCAGAAAACGAGGCAAATCGGTTGTTATATTCTAACTCATTGACAATTTGATAAAATGCAAGATCTGTCCAACACCACCTTATTTTACTTGAGGGAGTCTTGAAAATTTTTGTATATTTTTTATCAGGTTTTTCAAGTTTTTCCATACTATTAATTGAATGGGGCCATGAGATGTCGTGATTTCCGGGAATTAAAATAATATTTTTTTTATCCCCATTGAAAAGTTTTTGACATAAATGATCAAGAAACTTTTCTGCTTCTTTATATTGTATGTTTATTTCTTGAATCCCCTCTTCGTATGATGATCCATTAGCAGATCCTTGAATGATATCTCCACAAATTACTAAAAAATCTGGCTTTGAAATTTTGGGGTCTTCACTTTTTTGCCGATTGATATCAGACACAATAGATGAAATCAACACATTGTCGTTCTCACTACTTCCTTCAGACTTGTGTAAATCTGAAAACTGCATTAAAGTGATTTTCGACATGTGACCTCATTAAATTCATTTATACGATATCCTGAAGCAACTATTATATGACTATCTAAATTTATGTTTGGTGATTTACCCTGCATCCCCTCCCTCCCCATAACACGTTCGAGTTCGGGGCACCCCACAAGTAAAAGTGCATGCCACTCTCAACTATCTATAAATTCTGCCCAACAAGCATCAGATCGCCTCTTTCAATAAAAATGGGATGGATTTTAACCCTTAACTTTATTGAAACTAGGTCTTTGAAACGATGTCTGGAATCTTCAATCATCCCAAATGATTCAGCATATGTCTTCTGGATTCAGCTTTCAAATGTTCAGATTTTTCCGGCATCTTCCTTATAGTCGTAACGACCTCTTGAGCAAACCGGCGAAACAGGTCTTCATCTTTCTCAACGATTTTTTTCGCCGCATAAGGAAGTTTCTTTTGCAAAACTCCTTTTGAAAACCGCATTAAATCCATCACGTTTACGATACCCCTTCCGTCTTTAAATTCCTCGGAAAATGGCGATTGCTCATATTCTGAATTATCATAGCCAATAAGTGCTCGTATAGAGATCGTTCGTAAAATACAAGCATAGCACCGACCGCACATTTTTGTTTTATTTCCTCGTGGCTGCTGACTAAAACAGGAATGACTTTCTTTAACCGCGAGTTCGAATTTCTCTTTCAGATTACGTTGAGCGATCTCCAAAACTTCTTTTTTTGTTTTATCAATATGAGGCGTTTTAATATGGATCTCCTCTTCGTAAATATCCGTTAATAATTCCTGCATCGAATGAACAAAATCCGGATTCATTGTTCGAGTGGGTTGTGATCCCTCGAATAATGGTGGATTATACATCATCAGCCCATTTTCCCCGGAAATTAAGGTATTTGATTTATTCAGATGGAGATGAATCGACGACAATCCAAGAAAAATAAGGCCTCTTGAATTTGATATGCCGGTGTCTAGGGGTAATTTTGTTTTATCCCCACTAGGACTGAATGTGATTTTTTCGACTTTTTGTCCAGGGAATAATTCCATTAATTTATCGATATGCGATCCCGTGAAGCGAGATTTTACGATATGAACTAATGTTACTTCCTCATATTCTGTCGCAGCTGCAATACTATCTAACCCTTCAGAAAAAAGGAGGATCTCCTTCTGGTCTTCAAATAATTTTTTTTGGATCTGTGTTGGGGGTTTGGGTGTCGTTTCAAGAATAAAGTCTAGATCAAAATCTCTCCGATAAAGGGACCATAACATTTTATTGAGTTGCTCTTTCTCATTATCCCAAAATGGTTTATCATATATGGGGATTTCAATTGGGGATAATTCGCGTTTTGTGTAAATTTTTTTACGGTCAATGAAATTAAAATAAAGAATGATACGAACGAGATCATCTAATCTTGCGGGTAATTTGTCCCGAATTGGAGCATTCCTGTTTTGTGATTTAAAAAAACCATTGATTTGATCGCTATTGACATTTAGTTTGTATTGTTCGACGAATTTTCTATCAATTTTATCGATTTTCATGTTATCCTCTGAAAATTTCGTCAATGATTTTTTTAACTTCTTTTTGATGCGTGGCTATTGAGTATGATTCAGCAAGATTTTTTTCGGATAATTCTTTACTGACTTTTTTCACCGTTTGTTTCAACTGTTTCAAAATTTCCTGCTTAATTGCACGTCTTTCATTCGAAGGCTTTGATTTGAATAGTGGAGCCATCTCATTAGAATTGAGAGTTTTTCCTGCGTAATCTATTAGGTTGGCATAAAGCATTTTCTCAAAATCCGTATCGAATTCCTCAGTCATTTAAGAATGCCTCCTCTATCTGATCGATGCTCTGATCAACAACCATCCCTACGATCTCTTCAATCTGTGCTCTTAGTGCGAGATCTATACCTCCTGAGTCTATGAGAGACTCCATTGTGGAATCTGTAATATATTTACGAATTGCTCCATTTGCGATATCTTTCATAATTGCATAAACTGCGGCATCAGTCCCTTGAGATTCAGCAATTTCTGCATAGTGAACAATTTTTTGGATGATTAAAAGAATACTAATTGCCGAGAATATTGATGCGAGAAATGGATTGGAAGAGATGAGTAAACTGATTAATAGTATAGTGGAAATTTGTTGACCGGCTTCAGTGGGTGGAGAATCTAAAGCAATTTTCAGAGGCTCAATTACTGACGTTGGATAATGAGCGACACCCGGTCCGGTAACAGTTAAACTTAATCGACTTTGACTGCCCATTTATATTTTCTCTTGATCTGGCTGTCGACTTGATGCCTCTTAACTATATGTAAATTAATTTCTTTTTTTTTAAATATCAAAAAAAATAATTACCTTTCAATACCCAATGGCCAGCTGGGATACACCCACCACACCGGCCCAGGGCTGCACCTCCCTCGCATCCCGGTGAACCCTTACCGGTATTCCGGTACGGAAGACATTTTTCCTTTGAGATTAGGATCATAGTGAAAGAATATCAGAAATTATCAAAATCTTTTTCAATTGTTGATACGTATTCAGATAATTGTGGAAAAATTATGAAAACCAGAAAAATCGTAATCTTTCTTGTCCTTATCTTGCTTCTAACGATGACATTCTCTTCCGGATGTATTCAGACTAATCGTGAGACCAAATCTTCTAACTACATTGTTGGTGGGATTACCGTTACTGAGGTAACCTACCTCGTTGGTTATGATGGATTATTTACTAATGAGTATATTGTATCTGGCTATTTCCTCGGAAAAACCGTAAATTCCACAAAGTATACTCGACAACAATACGAACAAGCAAAAAATAGCGCCAACGGCTCATTTCTCCCGGATTTCTAAATTTTTTCTGCCTCAAATATCGTCTTTATATGCCCGGGTCTTGGGCTTGACGACATCGAAGAGGTCTCCGGCGTGGATGACGACGTCGGGTTTTTGTTTGATGATCTCATCTATCGCTTTTGAGAGAATTGTCATAGACCTGCTTTTCCCGGAGGTTCATCCCGCTCTCGGGATCGAGGTGGTTGAATGCGACAAGGCCCAGGTGGGTGTCGGCGATGTGGATGAGGTGCATCTATACTTCTGTATGGAATTTTATGGGATATAATAGGAGGGGGGTGCAGGGGGAAAGTTTCAATGTAACGTAAAATTAATTCTAGTCCGGAAATAATCACAAATAAGGTGTGGATACGGATTATCAGGGTCTCAGAAATTAACGATTGTTATAAATCCCTAAATGGGTCAATATTGGCTTAAGAAAAAAGTGTAAATGAGATATAATTTGAGAGAATTTGGTAGTGGGTGATCAATTTGGATAAAGAATTATGCGAAGACAATAATTTCGAAGAAATTGAATCGGAAAAAAAAGATGAAGATGAGGATACCGCAAGGTATGAAATAATATCGTACGGAGCGGATTTTACGTTATCTGTTTACTTCGATAAGATGAAAAGTGATGAAATACTCGTTCCGAAATTCCAAAGACGATATGTTTGGACTATTGAACAAGCAAGTCGTCTAATTGAGAGTTTTTTATTGGGTCTTCCAGTACCAGGAATTTTTTTATCCAAAGAAAAAAACAGTGGAAATCTATTGGTTATTGATGGCCAACAGCGCCTTGTTACCTGCCAGAGTTTTCGAGAGGGAGTCTTCCCAAATACGATTAACCCCTTTTTACTACAACAAGTGAAGTCTCAATGGAGAGGGAAAGGTTATTCAGATTTAGATCCTGTTGATCGAAAACGATTCGACGATTCGGTTCTTCGGGCAACTATAATTCAACAAATAAAACCTCAAGATCAAACGAGTATCTATCATATTTTCCAAAGACTTAACACCGGTGGAACCCCCTTATCGAATCAAGAAATTCGTAATTGCTTGTATCAAGGGAAATTCAACATTTTACTTGATGAATTGAATAAACATCCGATATGGAGAACGCTTTACCGGAGTAAAGAGTTCAACAAGAGGAAAAAAGACGAGGAATTAATTCTCCGGTTTTTCGCCCTATACTATAATTTTGAAAAATACACTAAACCAATGAATGAATTTTTATCAAAATATATGGAAGAAAATCAAATGGAATATCCTCGTTATGAAAATCCGGATTTATTACGAGATATGAAGGAAATTTTCATAAGTACGATCACAATTATTAACACAAAAATTGGACCTCAGGCTTTCCGTCCTAAAGGTAATATCAATACAGCGGCTTTTGATTCAATAATGTATGTAGTGGCAAAAAATAAAGAAAATTTGAATGAAAATTTAAACAAATGTGTTATTGAATTGTTTAAGGATCCAGAATATATCAAAGCCATTGCAGTAGGAACTACAGATCCCGAATCGATTAAAACTAGATTTGAAGTTACGAAAAAATATTTCGTGAAGAAATGAATAGCGCATATGCACAAAAGCGAATTGATACTATTGAATTTCTTTTCAACGAGATCGATAGTAAAACAATTGACCCTCAAGTAATCAGTTATCTTTCTCAATACTTATCCGTATATATTTGTGGAGTCTACGAAGATATTATCGAGAATTTACTATTAGATTTCGTTAAAAAGGATCCAATATCAATCCCAACATTAAATTATATTTTTACAGCCATTGACAAAGGATTCAGAAATCCGGATGAAGGGAATATCAAG
>Ga0315284_10014612_pt1 | contig 11183 bp, 11 predicted proteins | sample YL17G09_16_MG_FD_203696 | JGI IMG/M metagenome (GOLD analysis project Ga0315284, IMG submission 203696) | Sediment microbial communities from Yellowstone Lake, YNP, Wyoming, USA - YL17G09_16 | ecosystem: Environmental > Aquatic > Freshwater > Lake > Sediment | place: USA: Wyoming | collected...
CTACCGCGAAAGGTTTCGGTGTTATCGCCACGCCGACGCGATGAAGCATTTGGTAGACGTCGCGGGCACTATGCCCGGTGGCCAGCAGGCAGTGTCGCGTCGCGATCCGCTGCCCGTTGACGATCAGGGCGGTCAGTTGGCCGTTATCCAGCTCCAGGCCTTCCAGTCGGCTGTGAAATCGCACCTGCCCGCCCTTGGCAAGGATCAGCTCTCGCAAGTTCGGTACGATCTGGCCCAGGCGATCGCTGCCCACGTGCGGTTCGGCGTCGATGAGGATGGACGCGTCGGCCCCGCACTGCACCAGCAGCTCCAGGACTGTCAGCATGGGGCCGCGGAGTTTGCTCTGCGTTGTCAGTTTGCCGTCGGAGTACAGGCCCGCCCCACCCTCGCCGAACAGGACATTGTCCTCGCCGTCGAGTACCCCCTGCGACCAGAACCGCTCCACGGTGCGGTGTCGCTCCTGGGCCGGCGCGCCGCGATCGATCAGAATCGGCTGCAATCCGTCCTCGGCCAATCGCCAGGCAGCGAGTAGGCCCGCCGGCCCCGCGCCGACCACCACCGGAGGATGGGGCAGCGGCGGTCGGGAAGGGGCTGCTTGGATCGCTGTCAGGGCCGGCGGGGCGGAATCGGGAACGATTTCGATCCCCCTCATGTTCTGCCAGGCCGCGGGAGTTGTCGCGCCGGATGTATCCGGCAATTCCACCTCGACAGCCAGCGTGAAGCATACCGGCCCGCGCAGGCGCCTGGCGTCGATCGACCGGCGGACCACGGTGCAGGAAAGCATCGCCGACTCGACAACGCCAAGTTTCAGGCTGACGGCTCGCCGCAGAGACTTCTCGGTATAGTCGAGGTCTATACTGAACTGCGTCAGTCGGATCTTCATTGTCTTGGAGTTCCTCAGCGGCACCGGTTGCACGGCTTTGCCGTTATTATCTATTATAATTGAAAACCGGCGGCCTGTCGTGAAACCTCGATGTCCCGGCTAGACCCTGTGCCTCCCGAAAACTCTGTCCTCCCTGATTCTGCGGCACTTACGATCAATGCCCGGAGCACGCCTTTGCCGTGGGATTCCGCGATCGGGGCATGCCTGGCCGGTCACGATCACACCTCGATACCTCTGCCGAATTCAAAATTGAATCCATGCGGTCACGCTTTTCGGGCGGATGAGGTTTTCGGTAGGCACAGGCAGACGGAAAGCACGGCCGGGTGTTCGACGCGAGTGGTAACGATGTGGGAATATTCACCATGTGCCTCAACGGCACCCTTTATTGACATGTTGTTGCTTTCCGTCCCGACGAGCTCCTTGTTCTTGACGCCTCGCAGCGGCGCTCCATTGAAAAAAAGCTTGAGATTATGCTGTGTAGATCAAGTACACCCCACCCAGCAGAACCAGCACACCACAGATGCGCTTGAGGATGACCGCGCCCTTCGACTTCTCGTTCCAGTCTAAGTATTTCTGGACGAGTTCGGTACCGGTGCCTGCCAAGACGATGACCGAGCAATGGCCCACGCCGTAGACCGCCAGCAGCAAAACGCCGTAGGCCAAACTTGTCGAGGCGAGTTTGAATGTCACCCCCAGCATCGGAGCCATGTAGGCGAAGGTGCAAGGCCCCAGGGCGATCCCGAATACCAGCCCGAGAATGAAAGCCGCCAGCATGCCCTTGCGTTTCATACCCACCTTGCCCGGCCCGGACCACGGCATGGGGATGACATCCAGCAGATGAAGGCCGACGACGAAAAAGATCACAGCCACCACGTAATTGCCGTATCGACCGACGTCGCCCATCATCCGCCCAGCTGTCGCAGTGATCACGCCGATGGCCGCGATGGTAATCAGGATGCCGACCGAAAAAAGCGTCGAGATCAGGAATGCCCGCTTCGTGGAAATTCGGCCTTGCTCATCGATGAACCCGATGATCAGCGGAATACTGGCCAGATGGCATGGACTGAGAATGATGCTCAGCACACCCCAGACGAAGGCTGCTCCAATCGCGATGGCCGGGGCGCCCTCAACGGCTCGTGTCAAAGTCGTAAAGAGTTCTTCCATGCTACTTCACTCCCATATCCGCCAGTTTCTTCTCCAGTTCCTCCTGCGGCCAGAAACCGGTGTGGCGGAAGACCTCCCTGCCGTTCTTGTCAAAGAATATTTGGACCGGGATCGACTGAATGCCATAGCGAGCGGCAAGAATCTGCTCTTGGCGGACGGAGATGAAGATGACATTGGCCTTGCCTTCGTACTTGGTTTTCAGTGTCTCCAGAATCGGGGCGAGCATGTCGCAAGGCCGACAGCCCTCGGAGCCGAAATCCACCAGTGACGGCTGTCCGCTGCTGAGGGCCTTGTCCATGGGATTGTCGGCCGCAAGCGTGGCCTGCTTCTTGGCCCACGCGGCATCGACCTCGATCTTCATGCGATTGCCGAGCGTCGCGATGTGATCGTTGACCATTTTCTGCTTCTTCTGGCCGAGAAGGTACTGGTAAATCTGCTTTTCGACCTGCTCAAACGTCGCGCCGCCAACCATGTCCTTGTTCTGCTCATAGAACGCCTTTGCTTCGGTATCGGCGACGGCCACATCCTTGACCAGACGGTCAAGATACGCCTGGATAATCTGCTGGTCAGACATGGCGGCGGTGTCCACCTTGGCCTCTGTCAATATCATTCGGGCCTCGGTACATAAGAGCCTCTGGGTCGCGATCTGTTCCAGCAGAAAGAAGGCGTTCTTGCGAAGCTGTTCCCGCAAAGCCCACTCAGCCCCGGTAATTTCCGCATCCAGATCTTTCTGAGTAATACGAATTTCGCCGCACCGCAGAAGAACGCCGTCGGCAAGCTGTGTTGTCCCAGCTTGGAGCAGGCAGCCGGAGGCCAATCGGGGGTATTGGCGTTCTATCGTCTTGGGGGCGTTTTCAGCCGGGTCGGAAGTTGTCAGGGCGGGCTGGATCGTCAGCTCCCTTGCCATCGCCACAGCGGAGATCATCGTTATCGCTAACAGTATTGTGGTCATTGGTTTCATGTGTTGTGTTCCTATTCCGTATCTGTTGAGGCGGCGGAACCGCCAGTACCAAGGTCAACGCCAAGTTCCTTCCACTTGGCCAGGATATCCTCCTTCGACATGAAGCCTTCATGTCGCCAGAGTTCCTTTCCGGCCGCGCTGTAGAAGATCTGTGTAGGGATCACGCGGATGCCGAACTCCTCGCCAATGCCCCGGTTCTCCCACACGTCATAGACATCGACGCGAAGTTGGCTGGCGTATTCGGCCCTCAACTCTTCCAGAATCGGGGCCATCATCTTGCAAGGAATACACTTGCCAGCCCCAAAGTCCACGAGTCTCGGCCTTTCGCCCGCCGTCTGCGAGGCGATGGCATTCGCTGACGTCGCAGGCCCGGCCGGGCTCGGTATCGCCGCAGGTCTGTTGCCCTTGATCGCAATCACGACGACAACGATTACGAGGAGCAAAACGACAATCCCGATTTTTACTGCCTTGTTCATGCCTGACAAGTCCTTCCTGCTCCGAATGGAGCCAATCCACTTCACAAGCACAATACACCGGCCACAATGGCCATCGCCAGGAACGGAGTAACCCCACCGCTTCCGCCGCTGCACGGGCATTGGGCCAGCAGGTCGATCACGCCAGCATGTCTCGAATGGCGTCCGGATCTGGCACCTTGCCCACGACCTTCACCTGGCCATCGACGGCCAGGGCCGGCGTCATCATCACACCGAACTTCATGATCTCATTGATGTCCGTGACCTTCTCGATTTCGTATTCGATGCCCATCGCCTTGGCAGCGGCCTCGGCGTTCTCGGCCAGTTTCTTGCACTTGTGGCAGCCGGTTCCCAGAATCTGAATTAGTCTCATTTCCCAGTCCCTTCATTTCACAATGGCGCCGAACACGATTCCGGTGATGGTGGCCATGACCACCACAAGCCCGATGAAAGTCAGCGCCTTTTTTGGCCCCAGGATCGAGTTGATGACCAGCATGCTCGGCAGGCTCAACGCCGGACCGGCCAGCAGTAGCGCCAAGGCCGGCCCCTTGCTCATACCAGCGCCAATCAGGCCCTGAAGGATCGGCACCTCCGTCAGCGTGGCGAAGTACATGAGCGCCCCGAAGACCGATGCGAAGAAGTTCGTCCATACCGGCCAGACGGCGCTGGCAAAGCTTTCAAATGCACCGCCGCCCCAGCCGGTCATCTCCAGCATCGCATCCGGGCTGTCGCCCACGAGCATCTCGACGTACTTGCTGGGGATGAACCCTTCGTGGTCCGGTCGGCCCAACAGCAAGCCCGCCACCAGTACACCGATCAGCAGAAGCGGCAGAATCTGCTTGGCAAATCCCCAGGTCTGAGCGAACCATTCACCCCCTTCGCCCTCGTTCGTGCTGAGGATGACAGATAAGCCCACGATGGCGGCTGAAAAGGGAATGAGCACCCACAGGCTCCCGGTCGGCAGGACTAGTGCCAATACCGCCGGCGGAATCGCCGCCAGTCCAACCTTCCACCATACGATGCCAAACCAAAACACAAGTACCAAGGCGAAGACTGCCGCGAACACGGATGCGATCAGCCACTTGCTGGCCCAGATGGTGGTCCATACGCTTGGAAGCGGGGTCTTGCCTGCGATGCCGGACGCGATGATGTCGATCTCTTTGCCCGCCTCGGGTCCATCGAGCATCTTTACTCGAAAGACCGCGCCTTCGACGGACGCATCCTGGGGGGCTTTGATCACTGCCACGCTAAACTCACGACCATCGTTTAGCTTGAACTGAAAGTCGTTCGGTGCGCCCCAGTTCGAGAACACCAGCACACCGACCATGACAAAGAAGAACACCGCGTTCTGCCACAGCGGCCGCGAGACCTTGGGCTCAGGGATTCCGAGCTGCCCGTTGGCCTTTTCGAGTTCCTCCTTGCGATATATGAAGTGCATCGCCAAACCAATGATCACACTGAAGGCGACTGCGCCCACGGCTCGCGCGATGCCCAATTCCAGCCCCAGGACACGGGCTGTCAGGATGATCGCCAGGATGTTGATCGCCGGGCCGGAATAGAGGAACGCCGTCGCCGGGCCCAGTCCCGCACCCATCCGGTAGATACCCGCGAACAATGGCAGCACGGTGCAGGAACAGACAGCAAGGATCGTGCCCGAGACGCTCGCCACGCCATAGGCCAGCACCTTGTTGGCATTGGCCCCGAGATACTTCATCACGGAGGCCTGGCTGACGAACACGCCGATGGCCCCGGCGATGAAAAAGGCCGGTACCAGGCACAGCAGTACGTGCTCCCGCGCGTACCATTTGGCCAGGTACAGGGCCTCCATGACGCCGCTACTGAACCGCTCCCAGCCCACAGGCAGCCAGAAGAACGCCGCGAACACCGCCACGATGCCGGCCAGCTTCTTCCACTCCTGTTTCCAATCGATCATCTACTTGTCCGTTCCATGATTCCGTTACAATACGCTCACGTATAAGCTCAAAAAAATGGGCGATGCCTCAGGCTACAGCGTGTTCAGCAGCACCGCTGCATCCTTGGCTTGCTCCCGCAGGACGCCTTCGACGCACTTCATGAAGTTCAGGATGCACGGTGTCCGCAAGGAGTAGATCATCTTCAAGCCATCTTTCCGCTGGTCGACGACACCGGCCTTTAGAAGCACCCCCAAATGCCGCGACACATTCGACCGCTGGGCCTCCACATGCTCGGCAATGTTGCAGACGCATTGCTCGCCTTCCTTGAGAAAGTCGATTATCGCCAGGCGGATGGGATTCCCAGCCGCGGCGATTACCTCGGCCTTTAGCCTATATAGACGTTTTTCTTCGGCTTTCATGCTCTTATCTCCGACATAGCGTTACACATCACTCACATACTATCGGCAAGCATGCCCTCGTACAATAAGCCAACGAAGCTTTTCTGCTTTCGTCTTCATACCGAGGCCCTAACCGCAAGCACCTGATACCTGTGCCTACCTCTATGAAGCCGGGCCTTCCCCGGCGTCGTGGTTCATGCGTGCCAAAGGTCTGGGATCGCAGGGATTGGCCTTGTGTGACCGGCTACGGGTCGGTATGATTCCCCTACTAAAGGTCGTTTGCGCAAAGAGACTAAAATAGTCCCCCTGTGCAGATCGGCATGGAGTAGACCATGGGGCTGCGGGGGTGGCATGGCCGGCGCTGGTGTCCTTGTCTGCATGGTAGCCGCGGCGCTGCGGTTTCTTCGGCGTTGTGGATTCCTCAGCGACTCATTGGGCTTTTCAGACGCCGATCGACCATCATAAGGTGGAGTCTTGAATGAGAAACAAGCAAGAGATCGTCGGGATTACAAGGAGCTATCTTCTCTATCTGCTTCGGTGGCAGCTTTCGACGCCGATTCTTGCAGCGTGCGTCTATTACCTGACGAAACACATAGGTGCTACTTGGACTACCGTTTTGGCCAACACCGTCGGCGGGTTGCTTTTCTTCTGGGTCGACCGATGGATATTCCGTCACACGAATATTCTTCATATTGGCGAACTATGGGAGGTTGTTGACGACGCCTTGTGTGCGGACTGCGGCCGGTCGGTCAATCGTGCCTATCGGCTCATCAAGTTCGGCGCCTATGACCGGACCCACGACAAGACGCCAAAGTTTCGCTGCCACGAATGTTCCCGGAAAAAGTATACCAGCGACAGAGCCACTGGGCGAATCGGACCCGAATCTGAAGTCAAGACCATGGGAAACGGCGCAATGTTACCACCTGGAAAGTAACACTCCCGGCGGTGGCCGCGGCAATTCGTGGCAACCTCCAAATGACGACTGGGTACCTGTGCCTACCAAAAACCTCATCCGCCCAAAAAAACGCGACCGCATGGGTTCGATTTTGCATTCGGCAAAGGTGTCAAGGTGAGATCGTGACCGGCCAGGCATGCCCCGATCGCGAAACCCTACGGCAAAGGCGTGCTCCGGTCAATGATCGTAACTGCCGCAGAATCAACCAGGACGGAGTTTTCGGGGCACAGCGACCACGCAGCCGCAATGCTCATATTTCCACGATGGCCTTGACCACGCCGTCGCGGTAGCCGGCTACCGTTTCGAACGCCTCCTGCACGCGGCTGAGCGGAAAACGGTGCGTAGCCATGGATGAGATTTCCTGCTGATGTCTGCTGACGAAATCGATCGCCCGCTCGACGCACTCGTTCTGCCGGCGGACGTTCTGGAAGGTTAGTTCATGCCGCCGGGCGAGGTGGATGTCCATGGTGATGCGGTCGGTCTCGGGTATGCCCACCATCATCAGCTTTCCGCCGGGCCTGAGCAGTCGCAGGCCCTGGTCAAGCGTTTCCTGCCGGCCTGCGCATTCGAAGACAACGTCCAGGCCGGCAGGGGATCGTTTGAGCATCTCCCCCACCACGTCCTGCTGTTGCGGCGAGCCGGCCCAGCGTGCACCGAACCGGCAGGCGAACTCCAGCCGATAATCGAGCAGATCAGTCGCAAATACCTTCGCACAACCGGCATTTCGAAGCGCAAGCAGCACGCTCAGGCCGATCGGGCCCGTCCCAAGCACCGCGGCTGAGTCATTTTGACCAATCTGCGACAGCCCGACCGTATATATGCCTATCGCAACCGGCTCGACGAGGGTGGCAAGGGTCATCGACATCTGTACAGGGATCTCAAAGCAGCATTCCGCCGGCATGACCAGATATTCCGCCAGCGCGCCGGGCGCCTGGCCGGGCGAGGCCAGGAATTTCTGGTTTCGACAGGTATGCCGCCGGCCCGTCGTGCACTGATCGCACCGCCCGCAGACGATCAGCGGGTCGATCGCCACACGCCGGCCCGGCCTGAGGTTTTTTTTAACTTCCGGGCCGACCTGCTCGACGGTCCCTGCACACTCATGGCCCACTATCCACGGATACTTCGCCGCCTGTCCGCCAATCCTGCCTTCACTGTAAGTGTGCACGTCGCTGCCGCAGATACCGACAGCCTCGACCCGAACCAACACCTCGCCCGGCGAGCAGCTTTCGGGCCTGGGAGCGTCGAAGATCTCCATCCGCCTTAATCCTGTAAGAAAAGCCGCCTTCATGTTCAGCCTCCCTCTTGGGCATCGAGGTCTATGAGGATCTTCGTATACGCCGCCGGGTCGGTGTCCCAGTCGGCAAGCGCCTCGCCCGCCCGACGCAAACCCACCACGCGCGAGATAACCGCATCGACGGGAAATCCGCCCCTTTTGAGCATGGAGATAACGCTCGGAAACTCATCCAACGCGTTGCGCGAGCCGAGGATGTCCAGCTCCTTGCGGACAAAAAGGCTTGTATCGTACTCGACGTGTTGCTTGGCGTACCCCACGTAGACCACCCTGCCGCAAAATGCGACCTCCTCGATTGCCAGGCGGAACGTTGCGGGATTCCCGATCGCCTCGATGACCACGCCTGGTCCGTCGCCGGCGGTCAGATCGGACAGGGCTTGGTGCAGGTCGCAGCGGGCGGAGTTTATGCAATCGGCAGCACCGGCCTGGCGGGCGATGGAGAGCTTGGCGTCGTCGATGTCCACGGCGATGACCCTTGCCCCGGCAAACGCAGCCCCCGCCACCGCACCGAGCCCCACAGCCCCGCAGCCAAGCACGCACACGCACTCACCCGGTGCGATCCTCGCCCTGCCGGCGGCGTGGAAGCCGACCGTCAGCGGTTCGACCAGCACAAGCTCACGCGGAGCAAGTCCCTGGCCGGGGTAAACCTTCTCGGCCGGCACGACGATATACCTGCACAGGGCACCGTCGCGATGGACGCCCAGTGTCTGGTTGTTTCGGCAGGCGTTGGGCCTGCCCGCCCGGCACGAGGGACATTTCCCGCAATTGGTGTACGGTAAGACGGTGACCAACTCGCCGGACTTGAATAATCCATCTGCCCCGCCACCGGCCCGTTCGACGGTGGCGGCTAACTCATGGCCCGGAATGCGGGGCAGGCTGACCATGGGATTCAAACCCCGGTAGCTGGTTAGGTCCGACCCGCACAGACCCACCAGATGAACCCTCAGCAATACCTCACCGTCGGCGGGCACCGGAGCGGGGATGTCGCGAATTTCCGTCCTGCGAGGTGCCGTTATGAATAATGCATCCAAGGTGCGTCCCTTTCAGCTATATAAATAACAAAGCAGCCAACCATGCTAACTCACCATCCTCCCCCGTGCCAATGGCCATCCTGCTATCAATCTGCCGATCGACGCCCATTGCACCCGCCCGGGCGTCAGGTTAGGCTAAGAGCCCCGCAAAGGAATAAATGATGACATTTGATCTTAGAACGTTCAGTTCGGTCGTAAAGGTCAGCGATGGTGCGTGGGGCACTGAGCTTCAAAACGCCGGCCTGGCCGCCGGCACCCCGCCCGAGCTTTGGAACACGTTGCACCCCCATCTCATCCAAAAAGTAGCCGACAGCTACGTCCAGGCCGGCAGCGACGTGATCCTGACAAACACCTTCGGGGCCAACCGTTTCGTGCTTGCGGGGGTCAGGAGCGAAGGCAAGGTCGCCCAGCTCGCCGAGGAAGGCGTAAAGATAAGCAGGCTGGCAGCCGACCGGTCAACAAGGCCCGGCGGTGTTAAGGTGTTCGCATCGATCGGACCAAGCGGAAAGATCGTCATGACCGAGGAGGTTCCGCGCGAAAAGCTGCTGTCGGCCTTTGCTGAGGCTGGCGAGGCGCTCAGCTGGGGCGGGGCGGACGCGATTGTTTTGGAGACATTCAACGAGCTGGACGAGGCGATGATAGCACTGGAGGCCTGCAAGAAAAGCACGGACCTCCCGGTAATCGTGTCGATGACGTTCGCCTCCGGGCCCGACAAGACCTCGACGATAATGGGCAACAAGCCCACCGACCTTGCCCGCCTGGCCAAACGCCACGGAGCCGACGCCGTCGGGGCAAACTGCGGCCTTGGGCCCGAAAACTACATCCGCGTGGTCGAACTTCTCCGCCAGGCGACAGATTTACCGATCTGGGTCAAGCCAAACGCAGGACTGCCCATTGTCGGAAAAGACCGCAAGACGGTCTTTCCGATGGGCCCGGAGGAGTTTGCCGGCTTCGTGCCGGCGATGGTAAAGGCCGGGGCCAATTTCATCGGCGGATGCTGCGGCACGACGCCAAGGCACATCTCGGCTGTCAGAAAAGCCGTCGACAGCCTGTGATGACCGTGCGCCCAGCGCAGGATGATTAATAACTTTCCAGCAATTTCAGCAAATCCATCGGTCGTTTAAGCAGGACCTTGGCCCCGCTTTCGAGAAGTTCTTCGCGCGTGCGGAAACCCCAAAGCGCCCCGGCTGGGTAAAAACCCGCCGACTCAGCCGTCTGCATGTCCGTATTTGTGTCACCGAGATAAAGCATCTCAGCGGGCCGGACGCCAAGCTCATCAGCCATTCGCAGGGCGCCGGCTGGGTCGGGCTTTAAAGGCACGCCCGGCAAGGCGCCGCGGACAAGGTCGAATCGCCATTTGCTCAAAAACCTGCCCACGTTCAGCTGGGTCACGTCGTCGGGCTTGTTGGAGAACACCGACATCTTGACTCCTCTCGCCGAAAGCTCCTCCAGCAGTTCGCCGATCCCCGGATAGGGTTTTGTCTTGTCCGCCCAGTGGACGGCATAATAGGCCCGGTGGGCCAGCACGATCTTCTCCACAGTCTCCCGGTCGCCAAAGCCTTCGGGCAGTGCCCGGCGGGCAAAGTTTTCAATGCCGTCGCCCACAAAATATTTACATTCCTGCCGGCTGCGTGGAGGGAATCCCAAAAGCCCAAGGGCATGGTTCATGGAGTTGGTCAGGTCTTCCAGGGTGTCCAGAAGTGTGCCGTCGAGATCGAACATCACAGCCTGAAATTGCATAATAAATAACCTTGGATCTCTAAAACGCGGGACAGGCTCGAGCTCAATCGAGCTTCATGGACATCAGGAACTCGGCGTTGGTCTTGTTCTTTTTGAATTGGGCCAGCAATAGTTCCACCGCGTCGACGGGCTGGATCTCCGCCAGCACGCCCCTTAATCGCGAGACAAGCTTGTACTCGGCTGGATCGAGCAGGAGTTCTTCCTTTCGCGAGCCCGACCTGCTGATGTCGATCGCCGGCCAGATACGCCGGTCCACCAGTCGGCGGTCCAGGTGCAGTTCGCTGTTTCCCGTGCCCTTGAATTCCTCGTAGATAACCTCGTCCATCCTGCTGCCGGTGTCTATAAGGGCTGTTCCGATGACGGTGAGTGAGCCC
>Ga0315284_10014614_pt1 | contig 11182 bp, 7 predicted proteins | sample YL17G09_16_MG_FD_203696 | JGI IMG/M metagenome (GOLD analysis project Ga0315284, IMG submission 203696) | Sediment microbial communities from Yellowstone Lake, YNP, Wyoming, USA - YL17G09_16 | ecosystem: Environmental > Aquatic > Freshwater > Lake > Sediment | place: USA: Wyoming | collected...
GGGCTGGCCGACGGCCGGGAGGATGACGAGGGAGAGGAGCAAGCAGCAGCACAGCGCGAGCGGCACGGATCGTCGCATGAGCAACCTCCTGTGGGATGGGCGTTTTCCTCTCCCCCATTATACCGCGGAATGCCGGGAACCGGTACACGTGGTATACTTTAGAACCAGTCAGTGAGGAGAGTCGAGTGAAACGCCGATCCCTTCTGCGGCGCTGGCTGCTGGTACTCATTCTCCTGTTGTGCGGCGGCGCGGTAGCCGTATATCTGAATTACGCGCCGGGGCTTGCTGTCGCCGGCGAGTATGTGCCGTCGAAATTATACGGCACGCTCGGCGGGTATCCGGTCCTCGATCAAAACGGGTCGCTGGTGACCTGGCTGGATGGGCAGGGCCATCCCTTGGAGGTGCGGCAGCGGGTCGGGAACGACAGCCTGGCGCTCAGTCCGAATGGCAGCATCGCCGTCATGATGAAAGGTCAGTCCGGGAAGCAGGCCGGGGTGACGGTCTGCCGGCGGGATGGCAAGACCATACACATCACCAGGTTGCCGTTTCGCGGCCACGGCGTCCGGGTGAATGACGCCGGCTATGTCTGGGAGACCGCAATGCGCGGGCATTTTCTCGCGCCATCGGGGAAGGTCCTTGCCGACCCGGCGCTGCACGACTTGACCCCGGCGGCCACGCTGTGCGCCGACCCAGGCCTGCTGCCCTGCTGGTCGGGCACCCCCCGGCTCTCCTTCCACCTGTACGATCCCGCGCGGCAGCGGTTTGTGTTGCGGCAGAATATCCGGCCCGGGGAAGGGATACCGACCGCTGTCTTCACCTCCGGCGCGCGCATCCTCACCGTGACCGCCAACGAAGGATGCGCCCGCGTGTATGAATCGGGTCAGTTGTTGGCGGAATTCCCCTGTGCGTATAACTGGCAGGTCGGCGACGACGGCTCGGTCTGGTATTGCGAGAACGGGAAGGCATTCATCTTGCAATGGCGCAGGGAGATTCCGCAATTGATCACCCGTCCCGCGGGGGACGGCATGATGACGGTGTGGGGCGATGGCGCCTACCTGGCGCACGCCTCCATCCTGCAGCGGGCGCGCCTGCGACAAGTCTTCGCGCGGGTGGCCCGCCTGTTCGGCCAGAAACTGCCGCAGCCCTACGGCTACCGGATGGTGACCCTCTATCGCGGCTGGCGAAAATGCGGCCGGTTCGCGCTGCCGGAAGACGGTCGTCCCGCGGTTCCCGCTGCCGAGTTCGACCAAACGCTGGCCTTCAGCAAAGACGGTCGTTACCTGGCCTGGCAGCATACGGATGGGAAAGCCATTGAACTGCATACCTTCCACGTGCCAAGGTAAGCCTGTAATAAATGAATAAATAGTATTAATAATATCTATTATATTGGAATAATCTTCCGGAAACGGGACATCTGGGGACATCTGCGGACATCTGGATTCCGGCGCCGCTGGATCAGGAGTATGAGAAGCGAAAGGGTCAGCGCCGTTGTGTGCCTCACCCGTTTACGAAACCTTCCCACGGCGCTACACTCTAACAATAACAGCACACCTGATCGGAGGTTTGACCATGACCCGCTCCCTGCTTCTCCTCGCCGTCCTGCTGCCGGCGGCATCACTCGTGCTCGCGGCGAAGCCGGTGAAACCGGCCGCGCCGAAACCGAAACCGGTGCCGCAGTCGACGATTCAGTGGCCGGCGCCGGTCCCGTTCATCGCCACCATGCCCGACGCAAACTTCCCGCTGCCGGAAATCGTGCTGCAATACGACCCGGCGGCGAAGACGGGGGCGGACTGGGCGAAGGTGGGAACGCTGCAGTGGTATTCCAGCGGGCCGGACGTAACGCTGCTGCGCGCGGCGCAATATCTGCAGGAGGGGATCAAGCGGATGACGGGGCGCGAGCTGCCGGTGAAGAGCTCGAACGACCTGTCCAGGGGCATCATCCTGACCACGCTGGCGGAGGCGCCGGCGGAGGTGCGTAACAATCCGAAAGATCCGGGAGTATTCAAGAGCAACGGCAAGGACGGCTACAACGCGAACGAGGCGTATTTCATCAAGAGCGACAAGGACCGCGTGCTGGTGATCGGCAACACGCCCGACGGCGTGATGGACGGCGTGGTGGCGCTGCTCGAGTCGGTGGATTACGAGATCCTGGGCATGGGGCCGGACTGGATTTACGCCCCGGACTACACGAAGAAACCGTTGGTCTTTTCCGTCCGGTATACGGGGCGCCCCAGCTATTACCAGCGCGCGCTGACCGGCACCAGCGGGCAGGTCTACGGCGTGGGCACGCTGATGGCGGTGAACGATCCGGCGGACGAGCCGGTGACCGACAGCTACCGCCGCTGGCAGATCGGCGCCCGCATGTTCACCAGCTCGATGCCGGCCTTTCCCGGCCATGCCATGCAGGGGTTCCACAACGCGGTGGCCAAAAAGATGATCGAGCTGAACAGCACCGAGGGCTTTCTGACGAAGGTAACGGAGATCGGCCCCGACGCCAAACGTCCGCCAGCGACCAAGGACAATACCGGCGAGCTGTGGATCGACTCCGAATTAAACGCACAGGGGCAGGCGCAGGCATTCATCTCCGACGGCAAAACCTGGAATGCGCAGAACCCCTATGAATACGGCGCCGGCCTGGACCTGTCCGTGCCGCACGTGCGCCAGGTCGTCCTCGAGGCGATGAAGGCGCAGGCGGCGGCCGGCTTTAAGGATCATCCCGACAACGTGGTGATCTTCGGCGCCGAGCCGGAGGACGGCGGCGGCTACGGCGAGCTGAAGACGCTGATGCGCCATCCCAACTGGTATCCGGAATACCGGGCGGCGGAGGGCGACCCCCTCGGCGTCCGGCCTTACATCCTGCATGGGAAATTCGGCCTTAACCAACCAAAGGAGGAATACGACCCCTCACTGGCCAGCGATATGGTCTACGGCAATGCCAACTGGCTGCTGAACGAATTCGACAAGTGGATCGACTCGCTGCCGCCGCGGGAGCGCTTCACCTCCACCGGCAAGGCGAAGCAGAGCCAGATCCGCGTCAGCATGTATAGCTACAACTATCACGACGTGCCGCCCAGCTTCAACCTGGACCCGCGCATCCGCCTGATGATCGCCAGCTACCCCAAGCACCGCGGGCAGGGCAAGTGGGCGAAGCTGGTCAGCCAGATCGACCTGGCGAAGGCCTACCAGGTGATGCTGCCGCGCGAGCCGTCCGGCGATTACCGGATTTACAGCCTCTCCTATTACCTGGACCCCGGCGCATCGAACATTCCGCCGACATGGAAACAATCGGCGCAGGCGGTGCACGACGATTTTGCCGTCGCCTACAACGCCGGCATCAAGGCGATGTCCATCGAGACGGACTTCAACTTCGCCAGGTATGGGCTGGGGTATTACCTCATCACGAAGATGCTGTGGAATGCCAACCTGACCGTCGCGCAGCTCGACGCCATCCGCGACCGCTGGTTCCAGAAGGCATACGGCAGCGCGTGGAAAGAGGCGAAGGCCTATTACGATTTCATGACCACCGACAGTTACCCGGTGAACGGCCCGAACACCTGGGCGAAGGCCATCCGCCTGATCGAGACGGCGCAGCACAAGCTCAGCTCGGTGAAAGAACCGGAGGCGCAACAGCGGCTGGACGATCTGAAGCAGTTCTGGTACTACCACTACCTGGAGGAGAGCGGCCAGGCGACGAAGGACTCGCGCGCGATGCGGGAGTTCGCCTGGAAGGGGCAGATGTCCTATATGGTGGCCGAGCACGTCATCATGCGGCGCACCTTCGGCGTCAACGACCCGAAGGAAGCGGCCCCGGAGTTCAGCGCCGGACCCGCGCACTACACCCACGACGAGACGCAGGCGTGGTGGGCGAAGGTGCTGGCCTACTGGCCGGTGAAGCCGGTAATCAGCTTCAGCGACGTCATGTTGGCCAACGGGCAGCCGGCGAAGGCGGTCGATCTCAACGACCTGGTGAGCGTGAAGGAATTCCGGAACGGGCAGAGCGACGTACCGTTCCTGTGGAACAGCGGCTATATGAAGCCGGTGCCGTTCATCGTCACCGCCCGCGCGAAGGATGAAACCATCGGCTTCAAGCTGTGGTGGCCGTTCAACCCGAACGACGGCTATTACCGCGCGCGCGAGCTGCCCTACGGCGTGGATATCTGGAATCCGGCGGCGAAGAAGTGGGACCTGTGGATCGACCAGACGATGACGAAGAAGCAGTCGGTGGAGGTGAAGAAGCCGGACGGCAGCAGCATCCAGGTGGTCGAGGTGAGCCTGAAAGCGCCGCGCCCCGGCGCCTACCGCTTCAGCACCGGCTATGGCGGCAACCTGGCGCAGCTCTCCAGCCTGGCGTGCGACCCGGCGACCGGCAAATACGCCTCGGCGCTGCCGTTCACCTACTTCAACACCGCCGAAGGCCTCACGCAGAGTCCGGCGTACCTGTATATCCCGAAGGGCACGAAGAGCGTGGACCTGGAGGTATGGGACCAGTATGGATTGAAGACGCTGGTGCTCTATACCGGCCTGCCGGCAGCGGGGATGAAGGAATCGCGCAAGGTGGATATTACCAAAATGGGCACCCACAATATCGTCCTCAACCCCGGCGAGGACGGCACGGTGGCGATGATCCAGGGCAACGGCTTCGCCTTCCCGTACATGTATTCGATCCCCCTGCTGTGGGCGAAATCGCCCGGCGCGCTGCTGGCGCCGCGCGGGATCGCGAAGGCGGACGGACTGACAATCCCATAACTTGGATAATGGCAAGCTTTGACTTTATCAAAACCTTTCCATATTATATGAGTTGAGGGGCGTGTGAGATGAAACTCGATCGCATCACCATCAATAGTGAGCGCATGAATGGGCAGCCGAGTATACGCGATTTACGCATTACAGTCCGGCGCGTCCTTGAGGCGCTGGCGATATATCCGGATCGTGAGGAACTTCGCCGCGAATATCCCGAGCTTGATGATGAGGATATTCGGCAGGCGCTGGCCTTTGCGGCGGCGGCACTGGATGACCGCGTGATCGATGTGACGGCAGCATGATACAGTTACTACTCGATCAGGGTTTGCCCCGCTCTGCAGTCGGACTGCTCCGTAAACTGGACATTGACGCGGTGCACGTCGGCGATATCGGTGCCGCTGCTGCGACGGACACGGAGATACTGGACCTTGCACGCCGGCAGCAACGTATTGTCATCACCCTCGACGCCGACTTTCACGCTCTCCTCGCGTTGGCAGGAAAAACGACGCCTTCAGTAATTCGTCTTCGCCTCCAGGGATTGCGTGGTGAATACCTGGTCGCTATTATCAAAAATGTCCTCACCCGATGCCTCGACGACCTGTTGCAAGGAGCGCTCGTTACCGTCACCGAGACGAAGATACGGGTTCGTAAACTTCCTTTAATTCGCGAGCCTTAACCCGGATTATTCATGAACCGCACGCGCACCCATAAAGGGATGCGGCTACAGTGCGGCTCATGAATAATCCGGCTTAACACTCATGTGTGAGGAGCTGGCCTTCATGATGGTGCAACCTCAAACACGGAAAACTTGCCACTTCCACTGTATGTTGCTGGGAGTTTATCGGCACCTGATTATCATCAGCGCACTCCTGTCTGTGTCCCTGGCGTTTGCGACGCCGTTTGCCGTCACCTCGACTGACGCGAAGTTCGTCCCGCCGGAGATCGTGCTGCAGGATACTCCGTCGGCCACGGCGCAGGCGGCGGCGGAGTATCTGCGCGAGGGGATCAGGAAGATGACCGGGGTGGCGCCGGCGATCGTGAACAAGGATGACCTGTCCAGGGGTATTGTGCTCATTACGCGGACGGGGGCGCCGGCGGCGCTGCGGAACGATCCCGAGGTGAAGGAGGCGCTGAAGGAGGATCCGAACGACCACTATTCCGCGGTGGAGGCGTTCTTCATCCGCAGCGAGAAGGACCGGGTGCTGGTGGTCGCCAACACGGCGGATGGGCTGGCGGACGCGGTGGTCGAACTGCTGGAGTCGGTCAATTACGAAGTGTTGGGGTTGGGGCCGAACTGGGTATACGTCCCCGATTACCACAAAAAGCCGCTGGTTTTCGACCTCAAGTGCGCCGGACGGCCCGGCTACTACATCCGCGGGCTGTGGGCGACCAGCGGGCAGAGCTACGGCGTGGGCACGCTGACGGGGAAGCTGAAGGACCCGGCGGACGAGGCGGTGGACGTCAGCTACCAGCGCTGGCTGGTCGGCACGCGCATGTTCGGACGCTCGATGCCGCCCTTCCACGGCCACGCCATGCAGGCCTATCACAACCGCATCGCGGAAAAGATGCTGGAGCTGAAGACCTCCGAGGGTTTCCTGGCGGCGAAGTGCCGCATGGGCCCCGAGCCGGTGCTCATCGATCCGGCGCTGGAGATCGACCCGCTGGCGGGCGACGGTCAGCCGGGCGGGATCGACAATCTCTTCGACGAAGGCCCGCCGCCCCCGGACCCGAATGCCCGGCCCGAAGCGGGACCCGACAACAAGGGCCTGCTGTGGATCAGCACCGAGCGCGACCCGGCCGGAGCGGTGAAGGCCTTTTACTCCGATGGGAAAAAGTGGGAGCGGCAGGACAACAACGAATTCGACGTCAAGGTGGACTTCTCCGTACCGTTCGTGCGCGAGATCATCCTCGAGACGCTGAAGGCGCAGGCGGCGAAGAGCTTCGCCGAGCGCCCGGACGATCTGGTGATCCTCGGCGTCGAGCCGGAGGACGGCGGTTGCTCCGAGATGGGCAAGTGGATGAAATACCCGAACTGGTACCCCGACTACCTGAAAGCGGAGGGCGTCCCGTTCGGCAAACCTTATGTACTGCACGGCTATAACGGGCTGGATCACCCGGTCGAGACCTGGGACCCCGACCTGCAGAGCAACACCATCTTCGGCTTCGACAACTGGCTGCTGCGCGAGCTGGACAAGTGGATCGACGCCATGCCGGAGAAGGAGCGCGTCACCGCCGCCGGCAAGTCGAAGAAGGCGCTGCTGCGCTGCAGCGGCTACAGCTACAACTACCACGATGTGCCGCCCGACATCAATCTGGACCCGCGCATCCGCCTGATGATCGCCGGCTACGCCAAGCACCGCGGGCGCGGGCGCTGGGCGGTCTTCGGGGCATCCCACGAGGATATCGCGAAGGCGCTGAAGGTGATGCTGCCGCGCGAGCCGTCCGGCGATTACCGCATCATCAGCCTGTCGCTGTACTGGGACCTGGGCAAAGGCGGCATCCCGGCGAGCTGGAGCGCGTCGCCGAAGAGCATCGCCGAGGATTATCAGAAGGCCTTCACCTCCGGCATCAAGGCGATGAACGAGGAGACGGACTTCAACTTCGGCAAGTTCGGGCTGGCCTATTACCTGATCAGCAAGATGCTGTGGAACGCGAACCTGACCCCCGAACAGCTCGACGCCGTCCGCGACCGCTGGTTCCAGCGCGCCTACGGCAGCGCCTGGAAGGAGATGAAGGCGTATTACGACTTCATGCTCACCGACAATTATCCCGGCAACACGCCGACAACCTGGGCGAAGGCCGTCCACCTCATCGATGCCGCCCAGCAGAAGCTCGTTCCGGCGAAGGAGCAGGACGCGCAGAAGCGGCTGGACGACCTGAAGCAATACTGGTATTTCCACTACCTGGAGGAGAGCGGGCAGGCCGATCCCAACTCGGCGAAGCTGCGCGAGTTCCTCTGGAAAGGGCAGATGTCCTACATGGTGGCCATGCACGCGGTGGCCCGGCGCTACTTCGGCAGCCGCCAGGGGGATGTGCGCGAAATTTGCAGCGGCTCATCGCTGGCCGCCAGGCCGGAGCAGGAGGAAGTCGATCTTGAAGCCCTCGATGAAGTCCCCCTCGCCAAACAGCCCAACCACTATACGCATGAGGAGACGCAGAAATGGTGGAAGGACGTATTGGAGTTTTGGCACTAATTTTTCGGAGTGCGGTGGCTCGACACCGCTTTCACTATGCGTAAGGCGTCCACAATAGCATCACGTTGCGCCTATCCACCAGTTAGCATCACCGGATCAATTGGCCCATCGTCATACTCTCCCGACCACCTTAAGCTAAGTGAAAGCGGTGTCGAGCCACCGCACTCCGAAATTTGACCGATTGCATGAAGACAACTTTTATTATACAATGGCAATGCAAACGTAAATACTCTATTGGAGGCGATATTATGCCAAACTGGCCGCATGCTCCCATACATAAACTGACGGAAGCGGGAGCGTATATGATCACCGGCGGCACATTATACAAGCGTCATTACTTCAATTCGGCGGAACGGCTTACCCTGTTGCATGACATGTTGCTCGACCTGGCGCAGGAATTCGAGTAGCAGTTGGAAGCCTGGTCGGTGTTTACGAACCATTACCACTTTGTCGGGCAATCCCCGCAAGATCCCTCGACCCTGTCGATTATGGTGAATAAGCTGCACTCGGAAACGGCGCGATTTCTCAATGAACTGGATCACACGCCCGGACGACAGATCTGGTGTAATTTCTGGGACAGCCACATCACCTACGAGCGCTCCTACCTCGCCCGTCTACAGTATGTGCATAATAATGCCCTTCACCATCAACTCGTCATCCGCGCGACGGATTATCGCTGGTGCTCTGCGGCCTGGTTCGAACGGGTCGCCTCTCCGGCTTTCCAGAAAGTGCTGGCCAGCTTCAAAACCGATAAACTCCGAGTCCTTGACGATTACATACCCTTCAAATTGGAGTAGCCCTTTTCGGAGTGCGGTGGCTCGACACCGCTTTCACTTCGCGTAAGGCGTCCACAATAGCATCACGCCGGGTCTGTCCACCAGTCGCCGTCACCGGCTCAATAGGCCCTCCGTGATTCTATCACGAATACCTTACGCACAGTGAAAGCGGCCCTGACACATCGGGGTAAACTGTCGAACCACCGCACTCCATATCATTTCAATATCTTCGCCATCCGCTCCCCTTCCCTTCGCAAAAACGGATCCGTGTGCTCGCGCATGAATTTGCAGATGGCGGGGGCGGTGGGGTCGCCGAGGAGGGCGAGGGCGCGGGCTTCGTCGGCGTAGGCGCGAGTATCGTCTTCGCGGGCGAGGGCGGCGCGGCAAGAGGATTGATATCTGTCGTGTCAGTTGAGTGACATAATAGTAATGGCTCGTATTTGTCGGTGGTCTTCATCGATCGCATGAACTTCAATGAAATATCTGCCGCGCGGCAGTTGTCGATTCTGCTGATCTCGACCGTTCCAATAGACGATATTTTCTCCTGCCGTTCTTGCGTGTGCTTCTTCTATTGCTCGCACTAGCCGGCCGCTTGGGGTGCGGATTTTTATCGAAATCCTCGCCGCCCTGGTCAGGGAAAAGGCAATAGTATGACCTTCCTCCCGTGAAGTGTTCACGTGCAAACCGATGATTTGCAGCATGTTAGTAAGGCCGCGTTCGGCAATGATCTGAAAACGATTCTCGCTCGTGGCTCGAGTACCTGGAATGCGATATTGAACCGTGGTTCGCATATACCTTCGTTCACCCGTAGCCAGATCGACTAAGATGAGCGAAACATCCTTGGGCAGTAATGTTAAATCAGGCCAACTGAGGATGATATCCTCAGTCATTCCTTGCGTGAATGAGGCGCGCGTGACGACAAGCTCCCATATCGATTTCGTCGCTGACCCGGCACGAAGATCAACGGCGACGGGCTTCCCGCCATTGATTATTCGCAATCTCACCTCGCCATTGGCGTTGCCGGGTGCTTCTGGGGGCGGAGAAACCGTAAATGCACGTGAAATCCCCGTTTCACCGATGATGCCTTCACTCTGGCTGCCGCCTGAAAGCGCTTTGAGACAACAACTCCATGCATGTTCATTTGGGGATTGCGTAGTGCGGCTTCGACTTGGCGGAGGAAGAATCAGGTCGCAATCGACATTGGCTTTAATCCAATAGCCTTTCCATGCGTCGAACGAGGATTCGATGCCGGGGATGATCTGATTATCATTGATAAAGATGTATTGTCCCGTAAATGGGTCGGCATAATTGGGCTGCCACCCCCAAATGCTGTCGAAAACCCATGCCAATGAATGCGATAACGGTTGCACCATCCCATCTTTTCTGACCTGAATGGCGTTGATATCCCAGGGGAGGGAGTCGAGATAGGGATTCGCGATCAAGTTCCACCCGGTGTGCAGCGGGATCGTGTAAGAAGCGGTTGAGTCGGGATAGAGTCCCATCGTCTCCACGACAGGGATCTCCACGAATTTTGCCCAGCAGGCCTGCCCGGGCGTGATGGCGGGTGGAATGCCCTCGCCGGGATAGTATTGATAGGCATTGCCGTTCCAATATGCAAATTGTGATCCGTCGGCTTGCCAGAGTTGCGTAATGTCACCCGTGACGGGTTGAAATGGCACGGAAACGATCGCCATTCCCCTGACGGGTAATCCATTGCCGTTGCGTATGACGTGAAATGTCCTCTCGACGGTCGTCGCATTGCCGGCAATGTCTTTGACGGTAAGGGTCACGCGGTGCGATCCCTCCGACAGCGCGGCGGGGGGAGTGACGGAGAGAGCGGTTCCCTCGGAAGAGGTATTCACCGAGATATCTGACAGCGGCTGTCCGTCAAGAAGGATGGCGGTTTGTGCGGTGTCGAGATTGCGATTATCGGAGACCAGCGCCATGATGACCGGGCGCACGCCAACGCTAGCACCCTCGCCCGGCGTGATGATTTGCAGTTGCGGACTGGTGACGTCTTGCGGTTTTTCCGATATTCCAAGTGCATAATCGCCTGGTCCGCTAAGTGCGAGCCGCAGCGTAAGGATGGCATCCTGACGTGTTGACGGTAATTGCTGCGTCGCGCTCACCTGATACCAGCGATCCTCATCGGAATGATATTGAAACATGAGCACTCTTCCGGCGTCTTCGGTCGTGAAGCCTGCCAGCGTCAGCATTTCCGCCGTCAACGGTATCTCAAGGGAAAGGGAGCCGTCCGGATAGGCGCCGACCGCTGTGCCGTCGAGTGTCGTGGCCGCAACGCGATGGATGCAGCCGAGAATGGTGATGGCGCCGGTGCTGTCCTGCCGCGTTTGACCCATTCGAATCCGCGAGGATTTATACGGACGATAAGTAAACTGCGCCGCCCTGCGACCGGCGGCTTGCGGGCTGACGACCGGAATATCCGGGCGCCAGGAGGTGATGGCGACATTG
>Ga0315284_10014615_pt1 | contig 11181 bp, 12 predicted proteins | sample YL17G09_16_MG_FD_203696 | JGI IMG/M metagenome (GOLD analysis project Ga0315284, IMG submission 203696) | Sediment microbial communities from Yellowstone Lake, YNP, Wyoming, USA - YL17G09_16 | ecosystem: Environmental > Aquatic > Freshwater > Lake > Sediment | place: USA: Wyoming | collected...
GGGATCCCTAGTCTCTCCCGGCCTTGCTACCATCGTCGATTTTAAGACGGGTAAAGCAGCCGGGGATCCGTGGCAGCTTGACGCGCAAGCGGTTGCGGTAGCTCGAGCATACGCGGTTAACCGCGTCCGGGTTGCGTTCTGGTACGTCTCGGAGGACGCGCCTCCGGTTTGCGATCAATGGCGAGAGCTCGGACCTATGGAACTTGACGCGATCGCGGCTAGGCTCCGGTCCTTAGCGGCTAGGCTCCGCGGAGCCGTGCGATCCCGCACGTCCGGGAGTCATTGCACATATTGCGGCAACTACTCGGCCTGCCCTGCTACCGCCTCCCTTGCGCTTGCGCTTGTCCGGGAGGAGGGATTTACCGAGCTCTCCGCGGAGACGGCCCCGGCCGCTTGGGTTGCGCTCGAGAGAGCCAAGGTTTTCTTGGAGCGCGTAAAGGAAAAGCTAGAGCAGTATGCTACGGCCAACCCCTTTGAGCTCGAGGACGGCCGGATCGTTAAGGCGGTAACAACCGAGCGGGAGAGTATTAACGGGCCGGTTGCGTTTGCTGCTCTCTCGGCCTCCTACGGATCGGAGGCCGCGGCCTTGGCTTGTCCTCCGTCTACCAGTAAGGAGCAGCTTAAACGAGCGCTCGGAAAGGACGCTAAACAGGCTCTCGAGGTTATCGGAGCGGCCGGCGGCATCGAGGTTAAGTCCTACCTAACCGTTAAAGCGATACGGCCGAGGTAATACAGAATCAAAAACATTTACAGCAACGGCCGGACGATCGGATATTTTGGGAAGGGTCTAAGGGAATTACCAAACCGATTGATCCCGCGTAGTTAACCCATGTAGTACAAAGTAACCTAGCATTATCGTTAAGGTTTTAGCGGTACCTTTTCGGGGTACTCGGTACCCTGTTTAGTATCGGCCGCTACAAGTCATGTAGGATAAAATCGAAGATCATTTACACCGCGCCGCGTTACGAAATAGGGATAGGCCGGACGATGATCGTAGCAGACTGAGGAGATCGGATCGTCCCTCTAACCGCGTTGCCTACGTTACCCCCAACGCAAGCGAGCTCGGTAGCGCTAAACCTGTGTACGATTAACTCTACGTGCCCATGCCCGCCGGATCGGATCGCGAGCCATAGATCCCCCGGCTCGGCCTGCTCCGGAACTACCGTTGCGTTATGACCTAACGCCCATTCTCGGATCTTCCAAGCGCTAGCCTTACGGCCAAAGGGAGAGCCTCCGGACGCCTCCGCATACCATGTACTAACCGCATAGGCGCACCACGGCTGGCCGCCGGGGTTGAACTTGGCGATCTCCGGGCCGCTGTTAGATCCGTCCGGTTGCTCACGCCTGCCAATATCAGCAACGGCCGAGCTTACTACGCCTCTCACGGCCTCTCTAACCGAGCTCGGCTCACACTTCCAACCCGAGGCGATAAAGGAGCTAGAGGGGCCGGCCGGGGCCTTTAACGAGACGAGGGTTTTAGGCCCTACAATCCCGTCCGCTAAGAGCCTATGTCCGCTCTCGTCTACATGCCGGTTTTGAAAGTCCTCTACCGCGGCCTTTGTAGAGGATCCGAAGGATTGAGAGGTAAGCTCCGAGGCCTCGAGGCTGTAGCCATTTTCTAGGAGTAGTTGGTGCAGGTTGCCGATCGGCTCTCCCGAGAGGCCAAAGCGGAGGATCATAGGTTACCCTTCCGGGCCTCCTCGATCGCCAGCATGAGATCCGCGATCCGCATATCATGCGCGTCCGCGGTTTCCTTTTGCACGCCTCGGAGCGCTTGGATCGCGGCAACCATTTGATCCTCGAGAGCCTTAAGCTCCTCCGCGTTGGCTCCCTTGGCGGCCTTGTAAATGCTTACTCCGGTTTCAATAAGAACGCTAAAGAGCTCGCTAATCATTTTAACGCTCCGGGGATCTTAAGTCCGAGCTCCGCGCAAGCCGAGATAACGGCCGCGATAGATCCGGAGATAGAGACGATAGCAGCGGACGCGAGGCCTTTACCGGCGACCTTGGCGCGGAGCATATCGGCCGCTCCCTCTACTGCCACGGTAAGCAGATCGAGGGAGGCTCGAGCCTTTTTATATTTAGGTAGGTAGGTGTCAAGCTCGGCCTTGGCCTCGTCCGGTTTGCCGGCCGTAGCGATCTCCTTAATCTTGGCAACCTTGGCCGAATCGAACGTATCGAGAGCTCGATAGGCTCCCGAGGCGAGGACGGCCCCCGAGGTAGTAGAGCGATATAGGGAGGCGGTAGAGCAGCCAACAAAGCAGCCAACCCAAAGGATTAGGAAGGAGAGCCGGATCATGGAGCGGCCGGAGGCGGAGGAGTAGGCGCAGCGGGAGGATCCGCGATGTCCTTTGATTTCCCGGATAGCTGCTTCCCGAAGATCAAACCGATCGATCCAAGTCCCTGCATTGCCCACGTAGCCGCGGCCTCCCACTTGGTACCCGTCGGGATCAGCTTGTATTGCAAGGCTCCGCCAATCAGGTTCACTAAAACGGCCGTCCACAATTCCCAACGCGCAAGTAAACTCATTTTTTTATCTCCCTTTGGCTGAGGCTCCGATAGCCCGGATGTCTATTTTAAGCTCGGCTATATCGGCCTTTACGTCCGCTTTCATTTCCCCGAGGACTTGCGCGGTATTGTCGGACGTGTTCTTAACGTTAGTCAACAGGATCCGTTGCTCGGTAACCGCGGACCTAACCGCCTCTACGTCCGCGGCATTGGCTTTACTATCGAGCTCTCCTCTAAACGTCCACCATACCCCGAGGATCGTACCGAGGATCCCGAATGCCGCGACAATGGTTTGCCAGATCGGGAGAGCCTTGGGGGTTGTACGCTCCACTAGTCTATCAAGCTCCTTCCGTACCGCGTCAAAGGCCTTGGCTCCACCATCTAATCGGATCTCTACCCGTTCCTTATGTTTCTCGAGCTCGGTAACCCGATCTGTAATATCCGCGGACATAGAAGATCCTATCAAGTCCCGAGCAGGGATCCCGTAAATTGCGCCCTAACTCTAAATACCTGCATGGGGGTAATCGCGCCGGCCCCCGGTTGCTCGGAAGCAAAGCCAAGGCCGCACGCTGCCGTCGCTGCATTGACGGTAAATGGTACCTCGAGAACGGGAATAGAAAAACCAAAGCCGGGATTTCCCGCAAAAAATCTAGCTACCGCTCCGCTAGCTCCGGACTCCCAAACCTCGATCCGGAAACTCCTTTCCCCGATCCACAGCGCCCCAATGTCAACTTGCGCAATAAAGACATTGTTTACCTTAACTACCGCGATAGTAGTTCCATCGGCTATGGTTCTGCGAAATCCAAAGAAATCAGTAGCCGCTGTAAAATTTGCATTGTTTGTAATCCCTGCAAAATTATTCGTTAGTGCGACGGTACCCGGAGAGCAGGTAAACTCCGCCGCTACTAGTTGCCCGGCCGCGTTTAATGCGAACGGAGCCGCAAACGTTCGCATCCGCGCAAGTCCCCCGAGTACGCTTCCCGTGTTTAATATAGCGCGCGTACCCTTGTCTGATCCGGATCCCGTCCCCGGCATGGTTATTGATCCACCGAATGCGCTTGTTTCCGCTTGCCATAAAGAGTTACCCGGTACTAACGCCGGGCCGAATCCCCCCCCGATCGGGGTTGTTAGCCCTGCTAGCCATGACTCCTCGATCTGCATATGCCGTCGCTGAAAAAACCCAAGGTGATCGATCTCTGTCCGCGACTCCCCCGGCGTCCCATTGGCTCCGCTTATCCCGGCGTTTCCGTACCACTTCGCGATCGGGACATCGGACGGAAGGAATGAATAGTTATCTCCGGCTACAAACAACCCCGCCCAAGTAAAGCTAGCTCCAATAAACGGCTCTACTGTCGGGGCAACGGGAACGGGAGTTACAGCGCCAAAGGTTACCCCTCCGTTTGTCGATACCTGATAAGTAGCAACCCCTGGAACCCCTCCGAGGATTATCTTGAAAAAATAGAAGGCTCCCGATGTCGGGGCAACTACCGTAGTAGGGAGGATAGTCCCCGTCCCGGTCCCCACTTGCACGATCGGGGTTATCGATCTTTGCGTGTTAGAAAGAAACCCGCGCGTAGGTCTAACCTCCGCGGACTTTTGTAGGTAGGTGATAAAGTCCGCGATCTGTCGATACTGCCCCAACAGCATGGTAGCCACCGTGTTAGGATCGGCGTCCGCCGGGATAATGATCGTAGGAGCAAAGCCGATCCGCGGAGGATTAGTATCCTGCGAAAACCCGGTAAGCGTATTTAACGGGACGTAATCCGTACCAGTGTAAGGGAAACTCATTTTCTTAGCCTCTCTCTAGCAGTCAAAACGGACGACGGCTCCGCCATTTATGGATCCAAACGGAACGATCGTAGTCCCGTTTCCGATTATCCTAACCGGATATCCGATCGATTGTCCGTCAAGTAACACAAAGATCCCCATGCAAAGCGCCTTGCCGGGTTTCCAAGTAGTAACCGCTCGAGCGATGATCCCGATCTCGCTGTCACTAGGAGCAGAAACCGACGTGGGGGGGGATACGATCGAAGTCCAACTAAACGGAAACGGAGGGTAAAAAATAACCGCAAACCGGTTCCAGAAAAGATCGTTGTTGGTAAACGTCCACCAAGGCGGAGATCCGGGAAGTAGCGGATTTGCCCCGAGGTCAGAGAGCAGAACGTTACCCGGCCCGTCTAGCGTATAGAGGATCCCGTTTTGCTGTACTAGTGCGGTATTGGGGTAACCCTGCGAACGGAGAACGCGCAGTAACGATTGTCCGCCCCCGGCTAGCGCCCAATCGTCCCAAGCCCTATACACTCGAGCTCGATAGTCCGCCTCCGTCTCGAGCGCTCCTCTCTCTAGTCTCCGCTCGTTACCGATAGCCGGGAGCCCGTCCGAGGGAGCCAAGTTAGGAAACCTAACTAACACGGCCTCCCGCGTTGCGTTAATTTGCCGATCGAAGGAAACCCCGATCGCCTCGAGGAGCTTGGTACCGTTGATCCCCTGTAACCAGTTAGGAGCCGAGCTCGGTATAAAAGCCTTGAAACTCACGAGGTAACCCACGTTAGGGAGGTTGCGAGTACCTGCACAAAGCTAGAGACGGAGTTAGCCGAGAGCGTAAGGTTACCGGCTCCGTTGATCGTTAGCCCCGATACGTCAATCGTTCCGTCTCCGATCATGATCTGCTCTATGATCGCGGAGACGCGCAAGGTACCGCCGATCCCGACGGAGTTAATATAGATCGCTACGTTAATTTGCGCGGCCTGTTGCGCGATCGCTAGCTTGGCGGAGGAGACGGTAACGGTACCGGCTAGCGTGATAACCGTAGGGGTTGCCGAGGCTACTACGGCCTTATCCGTAATCGGTTGCCGGACGTTGATATAGGATTGAACCGTAGCTATTACTCCGGCCGGGAGCGATCCGGCCTGCCCCGCTACTATCACATTAACTCGGCCGGGGATTATCGCATCGGCGTAGCTCTTAACTAGCGTTACTTGTGGGGTCGCTTGCCGGCTCCATAGATCATAAACATCCGCGGTAGGTACGTCCGAGAGATCCGGCCAACGCGATCGGCATCTAGTAGCGAGAGCCTTGTTAGTCTCCTCGTCGGTACCTTGGCTGATTACAAAGCTGCCCGGAGCCGCAAACGTGTAGAGATCATTTACGCGGAAACTCGGAGAGCTAAACCCGTTAGTAAACCCGATCGTAATGTTAGTAGCCGGGACGTTATAGCTAACCGGGGTTGTCCCCTGGGCTACATAGGCGAGTCCGTTAAGGGAGAGGCTCCAAGTAGAGATCCCCTGTTGCCCGTCCGAGGTAATTAGGATCGCCACGCTAGTAGGAGTTACGGCCCCCGGTGCCGTTGGCGTAGGAGTGACAATTCCCGAGCCAATCCCGACGAGGGAAACCGGAGAAAATACCGGAGCCGGGTTGTTAGCGGTAACTCCGGCTAGGACGGTAACCATGCTAGTTACGGTGCCGCTAGCGTCTACATAGTTAAGCGGAGGGTTACCGAGGCTATCGTTAGGAAACTCGGACTCGATTGTAAACGAGAGCGTGCCTCCGTCCGGGAGTAGCAGCGGCCCCGCCTCGGTAGGCCCAACGTAGCGGTTACCCGTAGCGAGGGAGCTAAATGTTAGCTGACGGTTACTAATCGAGATCGGGCCGGCTCCGGTAGCGCACGTTAAAACAATCGTCCCGGTAGTACGGGTAGCCGCAAACCGATCGAGCTTATAGAGCTCTCGAGCGAGTAGGGTTAACCACCGTCTTTGTACGCTGTCAGTATCGAGGAGCTCCGCAAAGTCCACGTAGCCGGCGGAAGTAATTTGCGGGATCAACCCGTTAGACTGCGCGGGATCCCCGGCTATCGCGTCCGCAAGGGCCGAGGATACAAGCTCTACGATCGTCCGCCCTACGCTCCCGGCGTACCAATCGGTAACGGGAAACCCGTTAGCCCGGAGGGTTGCTAATAGCTGCTCCCGGATTTGATCCTCGTTTTGAGTTACGAATAGCTCCGCCAAGGTTAAGGCGGTAGAGACGTTAACCCCTGGCTCGAGTGCTAGTGTTGGCATTTACGAAACCTCGATCGCTAGATCGGAGAGCCCCAAAGAGGAGATCCCGATAATCAAAGTAAAAGGCCCATCATCCGAGAGGATCTTAGCGTCAATCGTTAGCGAGCTAGTAGCGTCGTTATAGTCAAGCGCTACCGATACGGATAACACACGATCGTCCTTTTCAATCTCGGACGATATGATCCCGGCTTGCGCTAATAGAGCGCTCCGATCGAGTCCCGCGTTAAGCAGCGCTCGGACGTTGTATCCGTAATCCTCCGCGTAGGACAACTGCCCCCGATCGGTTATCAGCCTCCGCGCGATCGCGTTACCGAGGTTGCGAAACCCTCCCGCGGTAGTTTGCGGATTTAACGGGAAGTCCGTAAACATATCTATATCGGTCCCTAGGAGCTCACTAGATCGAGCCGATACCGGATGATCTGGTAACTCTACTACCGGAGGAGGAGCCGGTAGGTTTTGAATGATAAACGGGAGGAGCATTGCTACCCGTTAAACCTCTTGCCAATAAAACGAGACGCTAAAGGTTGCGTCTATATCTCCGGCCGATTGACTAACAAGTAACCCCTCTCCGGCCGCAAGCTCGATCGCGTCCGCATAGTCCATTTGAATCGCCTCGATAGTAGCAAAGGACGGAGGATTACCGCCGGGAGTGTTAGTAGAAAAGTAGACCCCGGCCGCGGCCGTAGCCGTCGGGACACTTCGCACAATACCAACCGGGGCCGCGTCCGCCGTTTTTCGCTTTTGAGCGGTGATAACCGTACCGGCCGTAGGGGTTGCGGTAGTTCTAGAGAGCGTAAGGGTTGCGCTCGGATTAACCGCGGCGGTACCTCCGGCACCTAGAGAGGCTCTCCTTACTACTACGGTCCTCCCGGATGCGGCCGGGTTTTCGATCGAGAGCAGGTTAGATGCTCCTACCGTACCAACAAACGCGGCCCCGGCCCCGTAGCTACCGAGGATAACCGCCCCGGCTCCGATCGTTACCGGGATAGGGGTTTGATTGGAGGCAATAACTACGGGAGAGCTCGAGGCCATAACCGATTGGCCGGCCGCTAGTGTTTTTGTATCGATCGAAGTAAGCAGCGCTCCGGCTACGGGGATAGCAACGGGAGCGGTAATCGGAAGCGGGTTGGTAGCGGAGACATCTCCGTTATTAACCCCGTCGTTACCGATGATAAATTTAACCCGTTGTACTTTAATCCCCCCGATATCGTCGGTAGCAATTACGTCTCCGCCGGTACCAGTGTTTAGCGTTGTATTGTCGGCCATGATTTAAGATCCTTTCGGTTTCCCGTTTAGTCAATCTTTAGAGTATCGGAGCCGGAGTCTATCTCGGCTGATATGGGGATATTGGTAGCCGGCGGAGCCGGCGGAGCCGTTACCCCCGGAGGTACATAGGTTAGCGTAGCTCCGGCGGTACCTCCGAAAAATACCAGCGTCCCGGCGTCCGCGGTATCTCCCTTACGCGCGATCTCTTTCGTCCCGGACGCTGCATAGAAACCCATAGCGATCGGCTTAGAGGGATCCCCTCCGTCCCAACCTACTAGGACGTAGGAGCCGGAGGCGATCGTAATTGTGCTCTTAGGGCCAAACGTAACAAGCTCGGCCGTTAGATCCGGGATCTTTGGGTTGTCCGGTTTAACGTCTACCTTTTTCTTATCGCTGCTTTGAGAGACAACCTTAGCGCGGTAAAGAGCGTAGTAGTCTACCGTCGGGAGAGCGGCCCGGATCAATTTCTCGAGGGAGGCTTTTACCCGATCGCTAATCACGAGAGGAGAATAGCAAACGGGTTAGGACTCATACCATACAAAAGACCGTGTTTTTTCCGGCGTGATTACATGCTCTATGTAGCTTATCTTTTTACCCTTGATCGCCTGCCCCGGTACCAGCAACGGGAGATCGATCGCAAGCTCGGCCCGTCCCTCCGCCGGGATATCCGAGGTAACGAGTACCTCCCCTACCCCGGAGGCCTCCGTAAAAGAGTCCGTCCCGACAAAGATCGATCCGTCTCGGAGCGTCCGCCATACCGTCCCGGCCGGGGCCGCTCCCTCGAGGAGAGCCTTAACCCCTGCTCCCGTAGGAGCTCCTAGGACCGTCCAAGCCTTGATCGAGGTACCGAGCGTAGCCGAGCTCGAGGAGTTCGAGAGCGTCTCTCCGGCGTCCGAGAGCAGGGAGGAGAGGACGGTACGGATCGTAGGGTTGTTATAGAATTTAGCCTTAGCGGTTTTCGAGAGTCCTCCGGCTCCGCCAATAACTCGGAGGTAGGCTCCGGAGTTTACGTTACCCGTCCGGGTAGGATCTACCGTACCCTTAAACTCCGTCCCGTCCTGTACCTTGATCGAGACGGAGCCGGTTAGCGTCTTATCCGTATCGACAAAGAGATCGGCCGTCCAAGCTCCAACCCGCGGCATACAGATCCGAGCCTCTACAATCGGAGCTCCGCCTATGCTTATCGTAGCCAAGCTAACCCGGCTTTATATCGGTAGAGTTTTTGCTAGGTTTGGTTTTCTTGGCGTTAGAGGTTTGCTCGTTAATCTGCTTACCGCCGGCCGTCCGTTGGTTTGCGGCCGAGGAGTTAGCGGAGGCGAGGTTAGAGTTTACGTTAGCCTTGATAATCCGCTCGGACTTTTTCTCGCTTTTAACGGGGCTGTATTCGGTAGCCGATATCTCGAGCGTCCATTGGTTAGCGACCTTTCCCGGCTTGATACCGGAGACGCCAACGATCGCAACCGAGTTAATATGGAGCGAGTTAACTACCTCCGAGATAATCTGAAACCCTTGAAAGTTTTTAGCGGGAGCCGGCCAGATCCTATTTAGTACCTGCTCGAGCGTCTTAAAATGGGCCGGCGTCCAGACGTGAACCACGATCGAGATATCGGTAGGCTTCCAACCCTTCCAAGTTAGAGACGCTCCGGGCGATCCTTGGCTCTTTTTCTTTTCAACCTCTCGCTGAGTCTTAACATTGATCTCGACTAGGCCGGGTAGCGCGATCCCGTCTATCGTACATTTCTCGAGCGGACTCTTTAGAGCGTCCGATCCCTCGAAATAACCGCCAAACTTGCCAGCAAACGGATCCGGAAAGGAGATCGTAGCCATACCCTAGGCTCCCATTTCCGAGGCGAGCTTACCTAGAGCGTCCTCGAGAGCGCTCGGAAGCATAACGGAGAGCTTGTTAGCGATCGTCTCCGCGTCTCCGCGTCCTCCGTCAACGTGTATATGTAGCTCTACGGCTCCGCTAACCGAGCTCCCGATAGACTTAGATCCTGCTCCGGGTTGAAAGTTACTCGCTAGCTGCGTAGCGCTCGAGGAGAAGTCCCGGCCCGTAACTCCTTCCGCAAACCCGGCCGCGGACATATCGCCAAAGCCGGCGAAAACAGTAGAGGGAGACTCGATCCCGAGAGCGGCCTTAAACGATCCTGCTACTCCGTCCGCTAATCCAACTACCGCGTCCTTAACCGCGTTAAGCCCGCCGGTTATCCCGTCTCGGATACCCTCCCAAATGCGCGTCCCGATATTGATCGCGGTATCGTAAAACATTTGTCCAAACTCTCCGACGGCTACAACCGCGTTACCGAGCCCGTCTCCGATCATTTCCCCGAAATTAACAAGAGCCTCGAAAAACAAAAACACTCTAGCCGCGGCCTCCCCGATAAACTCCCCTACCATTTGGATCCCGGTACCGATCGCCTTGATCACATCGTAAATCACCGTAACGGTATCCCAAAGATCCGAGGCAAACGCGATCGCTTTATCGATCATTGCCGGTAGCTGCTCTAGATCAACTCCGCTAAAGAGCTTATCGAACGTCTCGTTAATGCCGGCTACGATCTTGGTACCGAGCGGCCCGGACGGTTTGATTTGATCGTAGAGCTTAACGAGAAACTCCGTTAGTTTCTTAAATCCGGCCGTCTCGTTTAGTCCCTTGAAAAAGTCTAGCGGTACCTCCTTTAGCTTGGCGGTAATCCCGGCTAGCTCGTTACGGGCCTTCCCTGCTCCCGCTCCTAGTTGTCCGCCTTGGATACTCGCAAAGGTATTGGTTACCGCGTTAACGAGTCCCTTGATCTTGCCGGCGGAGGCGAGCTTTTCGGCCTCGGCCGAGCTCACGCCTAGCTGCTTCCCTAGTTGCCCAAAGAATTCCTCTGCATGTAACCCCAATCCCGCGATCTGCTTCTTACCTACCTTGCCAGTGAGCTCGATCATGGAGAGAGTTTCGGAGACGGCCTTAACATCATCGATCCCACCGCCGAGTTTAGCGGCCCGATCGAGTCCTACGGTTAGCGCGTTGGTTAACTCTTGTCCTCGGAGGCCGGCCATAAGGAGAGGACGCGCGGCCGCGGAGATTTGCTCATCCGTAAACTTGGTATTATCCGCGATCGTTTGCGCGGTATCCGCAAACTCCTTAGCGCCTTTGACTCCTAGGATACTCTCGAATGACTTACGGAGCGTCTCCGCCTCGGACGCTGCGCCTAGTATTTTCTCTCCGATATTGATTGCTCCGCCTAGCGCGGATTGCACGAAACCAAACGCGGAGCCGGCCGCTCCTTTAAGAGCGGTAAACCCCGTAGCGAGAGCAGTAAGGCCGGACTTCTTATCAACCTCTCCGAGCTTGCCGGCTAACTCGT
>Ga0315284_10014616_pt1 | contig 11181 bp, 7 predicted proteins | sample YL17G09_16_MG_FD_203696 | JGI IMG/M metagenome (GOLD analysis project Ga0315284, IMG submission 203696) | Sediment microbial communities from Yellowstone Lake, YNP, Wyoming, USA - YL17G09_16 | ecosystem: Environmental > Aquatic > Freshwater > Lake > Sediment | place: USA: Wyoming | collected...
GGTCGCCTTTTTCTTGGTGGCGGCCTTCTTCCCACAGCTTCCACAGCTCATCCGAGTCACCCCCTTTCGGCAGGCAATCCGCGGCGTCCAGGCAGGCGCACCTGCCCGCGCCTTCTGCGGGGGGAATACCACATCTCTGATCGAGGGTGTACCGCGATTGCGCGCGATTCCGGGACAATCGCAGGAGTGACATCTGAAGGAGAGGGGAATAATCGCCTGTAGCGTGGAAGTAGACAAATGGATAGAAGGAAAAGCCGGCCCGGTTCGGTTGCCCGCGGCCGGCTTCGCGTGACAGGCACCATGACCGAAGCCGAATTCCAAGAGATAGACAAGCTGCTCGACGCCGAGCTTCAGCAGGAGCTTCCCGAGCAGATCGAGTCCGCCATCGGCAAGCTGATCGATGACGGCGAGAAGCGGCTTATCGCCCTCCACGCCGACATCACCCCGGAAGGGGAATACGGCGACCGATGGCTGCTCGTCACTGACCGGCGACTCGCCCGCCTGGCCCCCGAGAACGGTTCGGCGCGGGTGGAGATCGATGTCCCGCTGGACGATGTCCGCCGCTTCCGGCTGCGGGACTTCATCGGCAGCGGATCCCTGGAGGCGGTCAAGGATAGCGAGTCCGTCGAGGTGGTGCGATTCAGCCGCTCCGTAGCCCCCCAGATCTCTCGCGTCTACCATGTCCTGCGACGCCTCTCGCCGGATGACGATCAGACCGACCACAGCGGCCCAAAGCGGAGCAGCGGCCCGCCTCGCGCCACCCGCTGCGCTGAGTGCGGCCGGGCGCTGCCGCGCTGGTCGGAGGTATGCCCGTTCTGCATGAAGCGGGGACAGCTTCTCGCCCGGCTTATCGGTTACCTGGCCCCCTATAAGATGTATGCCATCATCGGGTTCGCCTCCAGCATCGTGCTCACCGTGCTGAACCTGATTCCGGCCTACGTCACCCGCTATCTCTTCGACGGGGTGCTGGGTCCCAAGAACCCCGCCGGTTTGTGGGTGGTGGTCTGGTCTCTGCTCAGCATCTACGTGGTCCGCACCATCATCAGCATGGGGCGCGGCTACATGATGGAGTGGCTGGGCGGAAGAGTGGTGCTCGACATGCGCACCGCCCTCTACGACCACCTCCAGATGCTGTCGCTCGGCTTCTTCAGCCGCAAGCAGACCGGGCAGATCATGTCCCGCGTCACGAATGACATCATGCGGCTCCAGTACTTCATCGCCGATGGCCTCCAGCAGATCATCATCAACCTGCTCACGATTCCGGTGATCTTCATCATGCTCTTCGCGGCGAACCCCAAGCTCGCCGCTCTCACCCTGCTGCCCACGCCCTTCATAGCTCTTGGGACCTATTGGTTCGGCAAGCTCATCCACCGCGTCTATCAGAAGGTCTGGCGCCGGTGGGCCGGCCTCAGCGCCGCCCTCGCCGACTCCATCCCAGGCATTCGGGTGGTGAAGTCCTTCGCCCAGGAGGATCGGGAGTCGGCGCGATTCCGCGATCGCAGCGGCGAGCTCTTCACCCAGGAGCTGAATGCGGCGAAGCTCTGGACCACCTTCTTCCCGGCGATCGGTCTCATTACATCGGTGGGATCGCTCGTGGTGTATGGCTACGGCGGCTCCCAGGTGCTGATGTCGATGACCACGATGGGCACCCTGGTCATGTTCACCCAGCTCATGTGGCAGTTCTATGGTCCCGTGCAGGGGCTGGGGGACATGAACCACCGCATCCAACACGCTTTGACCGCGGCTGAGCGGGTGTTCGAGGTGCTCGACACCGCGCCCGAGATCCCGGAGGCGCCGGGGTCTATACTCCTGCCGCGCATGGAAGGCCGGGTCGAGTTTCAGAACGCCAGCTTCAGCTATGAGCCTGGGAAGCCCGTCCTTTCCGACATCAGTTTCGTCGCCGAGGCGGGCGAGATGATCGGCCTGGTCGGGCCCAGCGGCGCTGGCAAGAGCACTCTGGTGCAGCTCCTGAACCGGTTCTACGATGTGGAGTCGGGGCAGGTGTTGATCGATGGGCATGACGTACGCGAGCTATCCCTGCGCTCGCTGCGGCAGCAGATCGGCGTGGTGCTCCAGGAACCGTTCCTCTTCCACGGGACAGTGGCCGAGAACATCTGCTACGGCGTGCCAGATGCCACACCCGAAGAGATCGTTGCCTCAGCCAAGGCGGCGAACGCTCACGATTTCATCGTCAACCTCCCGCACGGGTATGACACGATGACCGGCGAGCGGGGCCAGCTCATGTCCGGCGGCGAGCGCCAGCGAGTGTCCATCGCCCGCGCTATCCTCAAGAACCCGCGCATCCTGATTCTGGACGAGGCGACCTCCTCCGTCGACACCGAGACGGAGATGCTGATCCAGCAGGCTCTAGAGCGCCTGGTGGCGAATCGAACCACGTTCGCTATCGCCCATCGCCTCTCGACGCTGAGGAAGTCGAGCCGGATCGTCGTGCTGGAGCACGGCCGGGTGGCCGAGATCGGCACCCATGATGAGTTGCTCGATTCGGACGGACTCTACAGCCGGCTGTGCAAGCTTCAGTCGGACTTGTCGAAGGTACGGGCCTGGTAGTCCCGCAGTTCTGGTTCTCGAGGCGGAGTCTGTGATCAACCCCCAAGATGAGAAGGAAGAGGCCGCCGCGCCGGCCGGCCCTGCCGCCGACGCCACTGAGGAGGCGTCGGCGAGAGCCACCAGTTGGGACGCGGAGCTACAGCGCCTGGAGATCCTCGACGCCAAGAGGGTGAAGATCTGGCGGGACGAGTTTCGGCGCCTGCATGTGCTAGTGGACGGCAAGACCGAGCATATCGACCTGAAACCGGCTCCCGTCTTCCCCCTCTCCGAGGCCGCCGACTTCCTGAGCTTCCTGGATGAGAAGGGGAAAGAAGTGGCGCTGCTGCGCAACCCCAGTTGCCTGGACCCGGAGAGCAGGGAGCTGCTTGCCGAGGAGTTGAATCGCGCCTACTTCGTGCCCAAGATCACCTACATCTACGAGATCGAGGATGCCCACGGCGCCGCCCGTTGGGAGGTGGAAACCAACCGGGGCTACCGCGTCTTCGATATCCGCGACCGGGAGGATGTTCGCGTCCTGGGGAAGGGCCGGCTGCTGCTGCAAGATGCAGACGGCAACCGCTACGAGATCGAGGACATGGGCAGCCTCGACGAGCGCAGCCGCAGGCTGCTGGACGCAGAAGTCTAGCTCACCGGCTCCTCCGACTCGCTAGCTCGCCCGCAGGATTGCCTCTTCCACCTGCTGCCGCACCCAGCCGCGATGCTCTATCGCACACAGGTCGCGCAGGTGCAGCACCTTCTCCGGAGTGACGACGGCAACGGTCGGGCTTTCCTCAACGCGGCCGAATCCCACCCCTTCCACCGAGCACAGATCCACTCGCTCCAGCTTGCGCTCCGGGGTGTAGAATCTGAGTTCTCCCTCCCCGACCTCCACCCGCACGCCGGCGAAGCGCGCCACTATCTCCCCCCTGAGCATCAGCGCCAGGTACAGGCTGAGCGCGAGAAAGAGAGCAGCGACCACCCATCCCGCCCAGAACGCAAGCACCAGGGGCGACCTGAGGAGGGCATAGGTGAGCGCGGCCGCCAGCAGCACGGGGAAGAGGGCCATCACCAGCAGCACGATCCAGGACCTCCCAGGCGCCGGATACCGCATCACCCAGGCGGAGCCGGTGTCATCGATCAGCAGGTCACAGCCGCGGGGGCGAGCCAGCGCCACGGGCGCCGGGCGCCGCGCCGCCCGTTCCGTCAACGATCTCGGGATCTCGTCCGGGTTGGCCCTGCTCTCGGCCCCGTCGGAGCGAACCACCAGCGGCCTATTCAGCTCCAGGCCCAGCCGGCGACCAGAGGCGCGCGCGGTTACCTCACCTCGGTGCTGGGCCAGCATGATGCGCTCCCCGGTGCGGAGCGCCGCCGATACCAGCCAGGGCCGGAGATTGCCGCGAGGGTCCTCGACTCGAATGTGGTCGATCTCCCCCGCCTCCACCTGCCGTTTCCGATGCCGGCGGCCGAATGACGAGAAGACCGTCAGCCCATGATCCTCGCCGATCGCCGCCGAGTTCCGCGGTCGGAGCGCCGAGAGCCAGGCCAGGAACGCGCCGACCGCGATCGACAGGACGAATACCTCCTTGAGCTCGGGCAGCGTCCACCGCGGGGGCGAGTCACTCCAAGGCGCGGCCGCCAGCAGGCCCAGAGCGATGGCGCTCAGCCAGGCCGCACGGCCCACTAGATCCCAGCCGCGCGCGCGCCAGTCCGAGCTGATCTCACCCTCCTGGGGAGGGGCCGTCGGCCAGATGAGAGCTGCCATCGCCAGCCAGACCAGCCCGAGCAGCCAGAGTTGTTTGCGCGCCGGTGGCATCTCCTCCCAGAGCTGCTCTTTCTGCACCGCGAGGAAAGCTCGCCAGTCCACCTTCCGCGGCCAGTGGATACCGAACTGACCGGGTGGGCCCTCCAGGTAAGCGACGGCGGCGGTCTCGCCAGGCCGCGGCTGCCGGCCCTGGTAGTCGATCCAGATGTGGTTGAAGGAGGCGCGAACCTGGAACGGGATGCCCTGCCCCGCCAGCAGGCTCCCCAGCAGCACCGCCTTGGATTCGCAGTCGCCCCGGAGTGACCGCACCACCTCGCTCGCGGTTGGCACGTACCAGGGGACTCGGTACTGCTTCCAGTCTGAGGTCGGGATGAGCACGCCATCGACGAACAACTCGATGCTGCTGGCCTTCTTTGGGAGCGGCCAGGCCATCTTGGCGTCGATCTTGGGATCGATGGGCAGTCGCCGGTAGCGGAGGAAGTTGCGGACGAACACGGTCGGGTTCGGATAGCAGACCAACAGCGTCCAGAGCACAATCGCGCCGACGGAAACCAGCGCGCCAAGCCACCGGCGCGGCCGGGCGACCTTAGCGCCCGCCATCGCTCACCCCTGAGGCCTGCCCGGTAAGCTCGGCGAGCCGAGCGCGCATGGCTGAGACGTGTGTTCCCTCCCAGTAGACTCGCCCACAGTCGGGGCAGCGCGCGTAGCGCTCTTGCGTCAGGTACACGAACGGCGGCACCCGGTCGCCCACCTCTTCCCTGGCGGCCGGGAGGAGAACGCCATTGCACACTGTGCAGCGAGTGAGGGGCCTGGCCTGGGCGAGGTCCAGCGGCAGTTCGGCCGCCACTTGCCTCAACTGATCCTCTATGTGGTCATCTCTGATGAAGAACACCCGAACCCCTTGCGCCCGCAAGCGCGTGTCCCTGGTGAGCAGCACCGCCTGCCAATCCCGAGCTTGCTGCGCCAACTCCCGGTCTCCCGCGAAGGGGTCGTAGGCCACGTCGAAGCCGAAGGCCCGCAGCCACTTGGCGAGCCGGCCCAGCATGCAATCGGCGACAAACCGAGGCGTCAACGCACCCTCCCGCGCCACATCTCCCACTTCCGCAGACGGCTGCCGCTGTCCTGCGCTCCAGGCGCGGCGACTGGGCGATGGGTCCCGCGGCCTGACAACCCATTCCGTGCGTGGTATACTTACCCAGGTGGCGCCTTTGGCGTCGCCCGCACCTGACGGGGCGCGTCTGCGGGCCGCGGCTGGGCCGCGAACGCGGAGGGGATGGGGCCCCGATTCGCCAGAGGACGAATGTCAGTACTCGCCGCGATTTTCGATTCCACACGACGAGACCTGAGCCGGTCACGCGCGCTGGTCGAGCAGATCAGCGCACTAGGCCCTCAGATGCAGCAACTCACCGACGAGCAGATGCGGGCGAAGACCGACGAATTCCGGGATCGGCTCGCTCGCGGTGAAACGCCGGATGACCTGCTGGCGGAGGCCTATGCGCTGGTGCGCGAGGCCACCTGGCGCGCGCTCGGCAGTCGCCAGGTGCGATTCCGCGTCTACCGCGACGGGAACGCCGTCCCCGACGACACCATTCTGCCGCTCTCCGAGGCGGACGCGTTCGAGGCCAAGCTGAAGCCGCAGAACCTGCGCTACGACCGCGAGCGCTTCATGGCCCATTTCGACGTGCAGATGATCGGCGCCATCATGTTGCACTGGGGCCGCATCGCCGAGATGAAGACGGGTGAAGGCAAGACCCAGGTGGCGGTGCCCGCCCTCTACCTGAACGCGCTCGAAGGCAAGGGCGCCCACCTGCTGACCCACAACGACTACCTGGCGAAACGTGACAGCGAGTGGATGAGGCCGATCTATGAGTCTCTGGGGCTCACCGTCGGCGTGATTCAGCACGATATGGACGGCGACGAGAAGTACGAGGCCTATCGCTGCGACGTCACCTACGCCACCAACCACGAGGTCGGATTCGACTATCTGCGGGACAACACTGTCGACTATGCCGAGTGGCTGGTGCTGCGCGATCTGAACTACGCCATCGTCGACGAGGCCGACAGCTTGCTAATCGACGAGGCGCGCACGCCGCTGATCCTGGCCGGGGCCGGCACCAAGCCGACCGAGCTCTACCGCAAGGTCGATCGCATCATCCCCCGGCTGACCAGGGACACTGACTATATCGTCGACGAGAAGAGCAAGGTCGCCAACCTCAGCGAGGATGGCGTGCGAAAGGCTGAGCAACTCCTCGGCGTCTCCAATATCACCGACCCCGAGAACATCGGACTCTTCCAGCACGTCAACGCCGCCCTCCGCGCCCATGCTTGCTACGAGCGCGATAAGGACTACGTGGTGCGCGACGGCAAGGTGATCATCGTCGACGAGTTCACCGGCCGCCTGATGTTCGGCCGGCGGTACAGCGAGGGACTGCACCAGGCCATCGAGGCCAAGGAAAAGGTTGTCATCGAGCGGGAGAACGTCACCACCGCGACCATCACGCACCAGAACTTCTTCCGCCTCTACAAGAAGCTCTCGGGCATGACCGGAACCGCCAAGACGGAAGAGGCGGAGTTCATCAAGGTCTACAATGCCCCCGTCGTGGTGACCCCGACCCATCGCCCGATGGTTCGCAAAGACCACTCCGATGTGATTTACAAGACCGAGGAGGGGAAGCTCCACGGGATCACCGCCGAGATCGTCCAGATGCAGAGCCTGGGCCGGCCCACGCTGGTGGGCACACGATCCATCGCGTTTTCCGAGCGGTTGAGCGAGCGGCTGAAGCCCGAGCGGCTCCAGGTGCTGGCCCAACTGCTGCTGCTCGAGGACGCGCTGCTCCAGACCGATAAGGCCGGCGACGAGCAGAGGCGGGAGTTGCGCCGCGCCCTGCAAGGGCGAATGGGCGAGATCGAGCGGGAGCTGCGGCACCTGGAAACGGCCGTGGCGAAATTCGACCACAGCGGTACTCGCATCGCCCAGCCGGAGGAGTTGCGGAGGGTCGAGAGCCGTCTGTCTCGCGTTAGTCGATTCGCGGAGGAGATTCAGAGCTTGCTCGCCAAGCTCGACGGCAAGGACGGCGATGTCGGTCGGGGCGAGATCAGGCGGATGGCGGAGATCATCTGCTACCAATCGCTGGAGGAGGTGCCGCTCGGGCGCGCCGCGGCGCTGCTGAGAGCCTGCGGCCGGGAGCCGGATGTGACCAAGCCGGACAACGCGCGGCGCCTGGCCACCTTGATCGGCCTGGACGAGCGAGAGCATGAACGCCTCGCCCACGTGCTCGATCACGGCATTCCGCACCGCGTGCTGAACGCCAAGTACCATGAGATGGAAGCGCACATCATCTCCCAGGCAGGCCGCTCCGGCGCGCTCACCATCGCCACCAACATGGCCGGCCGAGGCGTGGATATCCTCCTGGGCGGCAACCCGAACGAACTCGCCAACGATCTACTGCGCCGGGACGGGATCGATCCTGCTCAAGCAACCGGCGGGCAGCGCGAGGCCGCGCTCGCCGAGGCGAAGGCGAGCTGCGCGGCCGACAAGGAGAAGGTGATCGGCCTGGGCGGGCTTCACATCCTGGGCACCGAGCGCCATGAAAGCCGCCGCATCGACAACCAGCTTCGCGGCCGGTCCGGCCGCCAGGGCGACCCCGGATCCTCTCGCTTCTACGTCTCCTTTGAAGACGAACTGATGCGCCTCTTTGGCCCCGAACGGCTGGACTTCTTCCTGGGCAAGTGGCCCGAGAATGAGCCGATCGAGCACAAGCTCACCAGCAAAATGATCGAGAACGCCCAGAAGAAGGTCGAAGCGCACAACTTCGAGATCCGCAAGCACCGGCTCCAGTACGACGACGTGATGAACCACCAGCGGGCGCTGATCTACGAGCAGCGCAAGCGGGTGTTGATGGGCGAAGACCTGCGCGAAACCGTGCTCACGCACATGCGCGACTTCGTCGAAGTCAGCGTCAGGGAGTGGGCCAGCCCCGAGATTCATCACGAGGAATGGAACCTGGAAGCCCTCCACGCCTCGCTGCAAGAGGTCTTCCCGATCCGGGCGACTTTGGGGGAGATGCAGGAGATCCCCCGCCACGAGGATCTCGTGCAGTTCCTCCAAGACGAGATCGTCGCCGCCTATGGGGAGCGGGAGCAACAAGCGGGCGAGGAGCAGATGCGTGAGCTGGAGAGGCTGATCACGCTGCGCATCTTCAACGCCCGCTGGGTCGATCATCTGGCAGCGATGGAGGACCTGGAGGAAGGCATCGGCCTGCGCGGCTACTCCGGCGTGGACCCGCTCGTGATCTACCGCAAGGAGAGCTACGACTACTGGCAGCGACTGCTCTCCACGGTCCGTGAGGACATGATCCGCTACATGTTCCGGGTGGTGATCAAGCCTCACGAGAGCGAGGAACAGCGGCGCGCCGCCCTGGGGCTTGGCGCCGCTCCGCAAGGCCAGCCCGTCGAGGCCGAGGACGAGGATCGCATGGCGGCGCCTGTCGGCGGAGGCGCGCCCGTCGCCACCCAGACCGCTCCGGTGCGGCAAGCCGCTCGCCCCCGTGCTGCCGCAGCCGGCCGCAAAGTCGGCCGCAACGACCCCTGCCCGTGCGGCAGCGGGAAGAAGTACAAGAAGTGCTGCGGGCGGGGAGGGTGATGTGGATGCCGGAGGCGGACCGCTTAGCGTGGCGGAGGTTTGATCCATGAGGGTTGATGGCAAGCACGTGCTGCAGTTCGGTCAGCTCTCCCTTGAGAACTGGCGCAACTTCTCGCAAGCTGAAGTGAACCTTCAGCGTCGCGTGTTCATAGTCGGTCCAAACGCCTCTGGCAAGTCCAATCTTCTCGATGTCTTCCGTTTCCTCCGTGACATTGCCGCGCCGGGCGGCGGTCTGCAAGAGGCAGTCAGGCGGCGGGGGGGTGTTTCGTCGCTTCGCTGCCTCGCCGCCCGTCGCTACTCCGACGTTATCGTGCGAGTCGAGATCCGCTCCGGGGACGTCGCGACACCTTGGAAATATCTGCTCGCGTTCAACCAGGACAACCGGCAGCGGCCCGTAGTCAAGCACGAGAAAGTCTGGCACGGCGATGCACTCCTGCTAGACAGGCCGAATGACCAGGATGGGGCTGATGCGGAACGCTTGACTCAGACTCATTTGGAGCAGGTCAGTGCGAACCGGGACTTCCGTGAGATCGCGGACTTCTTCACTTCGGTTCGCTATCTTCACATAGTGCCCCAGTTGGTGAGAGAGCCGGATCGCTCGGTTGGTCGGAAGAACGATCCGTATGGCGGGGACTTCCTGGAGCAGGTCGCACGGACGCCAGAGCCGACGCAGAAAGCCAGGCTCAGGCGCATACAGGACGCCTTGTCACTAGCAGTCCCCCAACTGGTGGAACTGAGGATGGAGCGAGATGCCCGTGGCACTCCGCACCTTCGAGGCAAGTATGAACACTGGCGGCCACAGGGAGCCTGGCAGACCGAAGATGCGTTTTCCGACGGCACCCTTCGGCTCATAGGGCTCCTCTGGGCCGTACAGGACGGAACGGGCCCTCTCCTGCTAGAAGAGCCGGAGTTGTCACTGCATCCGGAGGTCGTTCGTCACATCCCGCAGATGCTTGCTCGAAGCCAGCGGCGTTCAGGTCGGCAAGTGATAGTGAGCACGCACTCAAGTGACCTGCTTCGCGACGATGGCATCGGCCTGGATGAGGTAGTACTGCTATCTCCTGGGGGCGAAGGCAGTTCGGTGAGTACCGCAGGGGGGATCCGTGAAGCTCGGAACCTGCTTGACGGCGGCCTGACCATGGCGGATGTGGTGATACCTCGGACGAGGCCCCAGAAGGCTGAGCAACTTGCGCTCTTCGGGGGGTGAGCAGTGACTGAACCTGCCCGAGCAATGGTCAGTGGGGCCGCCGAGGGAATGGTGGACGAAACGGTGTTGCGTCGTCTTATCCTCGAGGTCGCTCTTACCCCAGGGCCCATCTACGGCGGCCAAGGGAAGGCATACCTCCGTAAGCGGATTGGCGGCTACAATCTAGCGGCGTGGCATAGCCCCTGGGTCGTGCTAACCGACCTCGATCAGGAGTTCGAGTGCGCGCCAGAACTGCGGCGTGCCTGGCTTCCCTCCCCGGCCGCCCTGATGTGCTTCCGGATAGCTGTGCGGCAGGTCGAGTCATGGCTGCTAGCAGATCGCGAACGAATCGCTGCGTTCCTGGGGGTTTCCTCCACCAAGGTTCCCTCAGACCCGGATGCGGAGCCGAGCGCGAAGATCGCGTTGGTGTCGCTAGCTAGATCGTCACGGCTCAGGCGCATCAGAGAGGGCATTGTTCCTCGGCCAGGGAGCGGCCGGGCCGTCGGGGACACCTACGCGTCCGAGCTTATGGGTTTCATCAATGGCGCGTGGTCGCCAGGCGCGGCCGCAGAGCGTTCAGACAGCTTACGGCGCTGTCTGACAAGCCTGCGTGAACTGAGTGCAAAGGTCCAGTCGTGAGAACCCGATCGCACGTCCCTGCGCCGTGGCGTGGAGACGGGCTCTTCGGCAGTGCCTGATATTACTCCCATGCCCATCACCTCCCGCGCTAACCCCCAGATCAAGCAGGTCAAGCGGCTGCTCCGCCGGCGAGAGAGAGACGAGACCGGGCTCTTCTTCGCCGAGGGGTTGCAGCTCGTCTCCGAGGCGGTGGCGATGGGGGTCGAGATCGAAACGCTGATCGTAGCGGAGGAGATGCTCGACGACGAGCAGCGCCGATTCCTCCACGCCCACCGCGGTCTCCCGCATCTTGACGTGACCGCGGAGGTGTTGAACAGCATCTCGCCCACCGATGGTCACCAGGGCCTCGCAGCGGTGATGAAGCAGCGCTGGGTTTCGCTGGACAGCGTACATCTCGGCAAGGAG
>Ga0315284_10014617_pt1 | contig 11181 bp, 10 predicted proteins | sample YL17G09_16_MG_FD_203696 | JGI IMG/M metagenome (GOLD analysis project Ga0315284, IMG submission 203696) | Sediment microbial communities from Yellowstone Lake, YNP, Wyoming, USA - YL17G09_16 | ecosystem: Environmental > Aquatic > Freshwater > Lake > Sediment | place: USA: Wyoming | collected...
CAAGCACGTATTTTATCCTGTCTTCTATCTTTATCTCTTCCTGTATTATTTCTTTTACATTTTCTTCCACCCTTGAAATTATTTTTTTAAATGCATCAAGTAAATCAAAAAGCGATGCATCCACCACGTAATCATCATCATTGAAAATCAGCCTGTTGCGGGTGAATACATCTCTTTGCAGTTTTTCTTTTTCTTTCAATAAATCTGCCGCTTCTTTTATTTTTTCATATTGAAGCAGCTTGTTTACAAGTTCGTCTCTCGGGTCCTCTTCGTCTTCAATTTCAGGTTTCGGCAGTAACAGCTCTGACTTTATATATATAAGAGTTGCAGACATCACTAAAAATTCTCCTGCAATTTCCAGATTAAACTTCTCCATTATGTCCATATAGTCCAGGTACTGGGCGGTTATCTCGGCTATTGGAATATCATAAATATCTATGTTGTTTTTCCGTATCAGGTAAAGAAGTAAATCCAACGGGCCTTCAAATGAATCAATCTTGATTTCATACGCCATGTTAACTCCAAATTAACAACTCGTCGTTACGTCGATATGTATTCCCGTATTCCCGTATTCCCGTCCAACTCCAACGATTTAATCGTCGTTCCGACGTTACGTAGTCCTGTAGTTACGTCCACCAACGACCAACGACTATCGACCACCGACATTTTGAATACGTCGTTACGTATTTACGTAGTTCCGTATTACCGTCCGACAGAAACTACTTAATCGTCGTTACGTATTTCCGTATTCCCGTCCGACAGAAACTACTTAATCGTCGTTACGTATTTCCGTATTCCCGTCCAAAATCAAATGCCGTTACGGATATACGGAAATATGTAACGACTTAACGACGGTATTTTCTGGTGCTGTTACGTATATACGGATATACTGGACAACGGTACGACTGCTTTTATAATCAAAGTTCCACGGATATACGGAAATATGTAACGACCTAACGACGGTATTTTCTGGTGCTGTTACGTATATACGGATATACTGGACGACGGTACGACGGCTTTTAGTAATTCATCTTCATTGCATCTTTTAGCTCAATTATCATCCTGGCGGCAATTTTGCGCGCTTTTTTATTTCCCTCTTCAAGTATATCATCTATCCTGCCAGGTTTGCTTTCCAGCTCTTTTCTTTTCTCGTGAATCGGTTCAAGCAGTTTTAAAATATAATCTGCAAGCCGGTTCTTGCAGTCTACACAGCCGCACTCACCCCTGGAACACTTTCGGGCAATGTCCTTTGCTTCTTCGGGGCGGAATACTTTATAATAATCAAAAACACTGCAAATATCGGGATGCCCGGCATCATCCAGCTTAATCCGCTGGGGATCGGTAATAAAACTTTTAACTTTATTATACACAACCTTATCAGCATCGGACAAATATATACAATTGTCATAACTCTTGCTCATCTTCCTGCCATCGGTACCGAGTAATCTGGGGACCCTGGTCAGCAGGGCTTTTGGCTCTACAAGCATGTTGCCATAAAAATAGTTGAACCTGCGCGCTATCTCCCTTGTCAGTTCCAGGTGTGGCAGCTGGTCTTCCCCTACAGGCACTGCAGAGGCTCTGTAAATCAATATGTCAGCAGCCTGCAGAACCGGGTAACCGAGAAACCCGTAAGTGTTTATTTCCATGTCTTTCAACTGTTGTAATTGTTCCTTATAGGTAGGGCAGCGTTCAAGCCATGCAACCGGGGTAAACGACGAAAGAATCAAGTGAAGTTCTGTGTGTTCCGGCACTTTTGACTGCACAAACATTACGCAGCGTTCAGGGTCAAGTCCTGAAGAAATCCAGTCAATAACCATTTCCCTGATATTGTCTCTAATTTCCGAAGTATTTTTAAAATCCGTTGTAAGCGCGTGCCAGTCCGCAACCATGTAATAGCATTCATATTCGTCCTGCAGCTTTACCCAATTAGCCAGCGCTCCGAACAGGTTGCCCAGATGCAATTTTCCACTGGGCCTCATCCCGCTTAAAACCCTTTTTTTCTCCATTAAATGCCTTGTGCTCTGTAACATAAATTACTGAGCACTAGATACTCCTCAAACCCCAGAATAATATTCCCTGTAAAAACCTAACCACGGGCATTATCAATATATCAATAAAACCTGACATCATAAGCAAAATTATTATTGCCATACCAAAAGGGCTTATTTTCTCATAAAGCATCTGTTGTTTTGCAGTGAGCAGGCCTGTAAGAATTTGAGACCCGTCCAGCGGAGGTATAGGAACCAGGTTGAACACAGCTAAAATCAGGTTGATATAAACGCTCAAAACGAGCATATTCTGAACCATGATGTTTGCATCTGTTGCCGGCATCTTCATAGTTTGAAACAGCCATATAAACACAGTTGAAGCAACAGCAAGCAGCAAGTTTGAAACCGGCCCGGACGCTCCTACTTTCATAATGTCATTTTTAGGATTGTTAAAATTTGTCGGGTTGATGGGAACAGGTTTTGCCCATGCAAATAAAAAAGACGAATGCATCATAACCAGTAAAAGAGGCAGCATTATAGTGCCAAACAAATCTATGTGAGCAAGAGGATTGAGAGTCAACCTGCCTGAGTTCCTTGCAGTATCATCACCGCACTTATACGCCATCCAGCCGTGAGCGCATTCATGAACAGTGACAGCAAAAAGCAGAACCAGAATCTGAAACAACAACGGAATTCCCATGTTTATCTTTTAAAACTCCTTTATACAGCACTGAGAGTGGATTTTTCTTTATTGAAATAACTTTGTAATATTATCAATCTTTATATCAATTGTCAACTATTTTTTAATCTATTATTAAATAATTATGTTATGTATTTAATATTATATTACTATATTTGCTATTAAACATCATTTTCCTGCAAAAAGCCTTTTTTTGAAGCCTGTTTAAATCCTTTATTAAAAACAATAACTTTTCAAGCCAAACTTCTTCAATTTGCCCGGTTGACACTGATAATTTATCTGATTTTTTTGATACCCGTTTTATGTTCTTTACGATTTCATCGGTTAGTCTTATATCAGTATAAATATATTCAATCAACCCGTATCCCGCCATGCGTTTTAGAACTTTTACGGCATTTCCCTCATTAAGCAGTGCTATCAACTCGTTGCGTATTCTGTAACCTTCAAGTTTTCCGACGAGACTCTGCCCAATTGCATTTTTCATCAAGCTGTCTGTCCCGGGCTCAATATTGAAGCCGTAGCGCTGCTCATACCTTACTGCCCTGAAAATCCTGGTAGGGTCATCTATGAAACTCCTGTCATGAAGAACTCTCACCACCCCTGTATCCAATTCCTTTATTCCGTTAAAACAATCAATCAACCTGCCAAATCCATTATGATTAAGCCTTATAGCCATTGCATTTATGGAAAAGTCCCTCCTGGAAAGATCTTCTACTATTGAACTTTTATGAATCTCAGGAAGTGCAGCCGGATGCCTGTATGTCTCTGTCCTTGCAGTCGCCACATCAACTTTAAAACCTTCCGGAAAACTTATTGTAGCCGTGTTAAATTTCTTAAAGGGAACCACTTCTCTTCCCGGCCTCTTTTTAAGCTGGCCCGCAAAAGCAATTCCATCTCCTTCAACAACTATGTCTATATCAAGATTCATCCTTCCGAGAAGCAGGTCCCTGACAATGCCTCCCACCAGGCAAACAGGGTAACTCATTTCATCCCCGATTTTGCCGAATTCAAGCATTGAATTATAAACATGAGCGGGGAACAGTTTTTCAATTCTGCTTTTTATTCCCTGCTGTGTTAATTCTTTAATCATTCAATAATACCCTTTAAACGTCATTCGTCATGGCCTGCAGACTGTGAATCAATGACCTGCAATTTTCTATTGCCTTTGGACGGTTTATCTGAACTAATGATGATGTGATTTGTTTTCTGGACGGAATATTTCAATTGCGTCGTTACGTCGTTAGGGAAACAACCCGTCGTTAAGTCGTTACGCGACAGTCCCCCCCAATATTTTGCAAGGCAAAATAAGGCATGGGGGACTACCTGCCCCATGTATTGTCCCCGTTTTCACGGGAACATTGGGGGGTATTTACGTAGTCCCGTTTAAAAGCAACTGCTGTTACGGATATACGGAAATGCCGAACGACGGAACGACCGCTTTTCTTTCCGTCCAACGGCCTGCGGCTCTTGCCGTTGCTGTTAGTGATCTGCGGCTCGCGACCTGCGATCTGCGGCCTGCGGCTTATAGCTACGACAACATTTTCTCAACCCTGTTTTTAATCTCTTTTAAATGTGTAAGGTCCTGAAAAATTATACCGACTCCCATCAGATTGCCAGCCAGGTCATTTATAATGATTGTTCCGTAACCGATTGTAATCTGTTCATTATCCTTTCCCTTTGTGCTCGTTTCCATCCTGTTTAATGACTGCTTATCATCAAGCGTATTAAATAAAATGCTGATAATCTCCTTCTGCCTTGCCAAAGCTTCCTTGCAGGATTTCCCATCTATCTCACTATTTATCAATCCTAGTATTCTGCATGCTGTTCTGTTGCAGCTGGTAATTTTACCGTCTTTGTTCATAACAATAAGGCCTCCATGCATATTTTCAATAATATTCATGTAGTAGTTTTTTGTCCGGGTAATTTCTTCGTAAAGCTCTACATTTTCAATTATAACAGCTATATTTGTAGCCACATTATTAATAAAAATCATATCAACTTCATCAAAATCGGCATCCCTCTTGTTAATTGCTTCAATAACTCCCTTTACCCTGTTCTTGACAATGAGCGGAACGCATACTATATTTCTTGTTGTAAAACCTATCAACGTATCTATCTGCTTATAAAAACTAGGGTGTTTTTCCGGATTGTTGATTATTACAGGCTTGCCCATTTGGGCTACCCATCCGGATATACCAACCCCAACCTTAATTCTTAATATATCCTTCTTTTTTTCTATCTCTTTTTCCTTTTCACCTTTGCTTATATGAAAATAAAGTTCATTCTTTTCTTCGCTAAGCAGTAATAATGAAATAGCTTCCACCTGCAATATTTTCATTGCCTTCTGTAAAATATTTTCCTGAACAGCCTTTAAATTGGTGCTCAAACTGATACTTTTGGATATTTCATCAATAGCATTAAAATATTGCAGCATTTTTTCGTACTTAGTATCCATGCGGACTCCTTGGCCTCTTCTATGTTCTATTTGTGTAAATATTATCAAAACTCCTGCAATTTTGCAATAAAATAATAACTATAATAATCTATTGATTTAATATATGAAGCCGCGGCCTTCACCCCGATATATCGGGATGGCAGTGCCCTTCAGTAGCCTCCTGTCCTTCCGAAGTCTTGACGTAGGAGGATGGCGTAGGAGGGTCTTCTGCGAAGGCGGATGGAGCCCCACGGGTTTACACCCATGGTACCCACTTTATTGTCTTTTGGGGCGGCATCCCGGTATCTTATATCCACCCCGATACATCGGGATGGTTTTCTGGAAATCGGGATAAAATACAATCCATATAATGCATCATATACAATACTTTTATTGTGCTTCCTTCGTTCATTCACTCGGTTTGTAATTCATTTTTTACTGCCTTTATCAATTTTATTAATTTTATCAATCGTTTGTTTATACAAACTATCTTCCGGGTCATCAATAATTTTTATCACTTTTCCCCAGTAGTAAAGCGCTTTTTCAATGTCATTGTTATCGTAAAACACTCTGCCCTTCCTGTAGTTCAGTTCTGCGGTTTTATGCCTCTTTTTATCAGGAGTGTTTCTTTCATTCTTTTCAATATATTTCTTTTCTATTATTTCATCTGAACCATTTTTAATATTTTTATTCTTTTCAAGCTTTCTGCTTAATAGGCTGATATGCTCTTTTACTTCTGTGTAATTGGGATTGAGCTGCAGCGCTTTTTCCCAGTAAACAGCAGCTTCTTTAAAATACCCCTTGTTATATTTACCCATACCTTGTATATAAAGCGTTTCCGCATTATTAAATTTTATTATGCCTGAACTTTCCGAAACGCTGCCTTCCTGCACTCCGGAATTTTTTGTAGTATATTCGGATATTTCTGGAATATTATTTTTATTTAACCAATACACGCTCAAAACAGCGGCTATTGCAAACATTACTGCGGTAGTAAAGCTGAAATACTTCTTCCTGTTATTCTTTAACTTTAACTTCCACAGCAAATTGCTCAGCTCTTCCTCATACCTGAGTTTTATATCACCTATTTCTATTATTGACCCATTTGACAGTATAGCATCGGATAAAGCAATTCCATCCACTATTACTGGCTCAGCTCCGCTCACATTTTTCAGGCGCCAATTGATGTTTTTTTTATATATTCTGACATGATGGCCTGAAATCATTGGATTATTATAAAAACAAACATCATTGTCCTCTGCACTGCCTATGGAAATATTATCTTTATTAATCTCAATTTTACTGCCATTCCTTTCACCGCTAATTATAACAAGCCTTGAAACACTCTCTATAACGACGGTTTTTTCTATCTTGTCATTGTTTGTTGTATCCTTATATGCCTTCATTTATTTTTTCCTGCTTCCCTGATTCTTTTTTCAGCTTCGTACCACAGGCTGTCTTCTTTGCCCACAATGTTTTGAACTTCTCTCCATAGCTTAACGGCTTCATCCAATTTCCGGCTATCAGCCATTCTATTTCCCGCCAGATATATCTCCCTTGACCTGTTTCTTAATTCCTGCCTTGCTATTTCAAGAGATTTATGAATTTTTATAGAATCCTGGTTAAAGCCCAGCGCCTCATTCCATTTGTTAATAGCATTTTTTAAATTGCTAATATCTTTTTCCCTGTTTAAATAATCCTTCATTCCTTCATTATAAAGATAATCTTTATCGATATAATTACCTGAATTGTTTTTTATGCCTGCTGCAAAAAAGTAAAATACTGCGAAAATGACCAACAGCGCAATTAAGCCTGCTATGCCATTTCCTTGCTTTTTTTTACCTGAGTCCGCAGCTGAATACTTAAGCCTCTGCAAACCGATTTCCACAATGTCCCCATCTTTAAGTATCCTGTTTTTTATAAAATTACCATTCACTTTTATGCCGTTTGTGCTGTTTAAATCAATTAGTCGTAATATTCTATTCCTGTATATGACTTTTGCATGGTATTTTGAAACCGTGCCATCATCAAGCACAATATCATTATTTTCTGCCCTGCCAATATCAGCCTTTTTATGTATCAATACATATTCTTTACTGCTGTCTTGATCTATTAGTTTGGTTTTAATTTCCATAGCAATCAATTATCTCCTGTAACTGTTCTAATAATAAATGAATCTCCACCGCCCCGATACATCGGGGTGGTATCATTTATACGGACTTCGTCCGACCCCGATAGATCGGGCGATAGTCCCCCATGTATTGTTTTGTATAACAAAACATTGGGGGGAGTCCTTGCTCTCACCCCCACCCTTACAGGTGGGGAACTCTCGCAGGATTGGAATCTTGTGGTTTTTAACTAACCGGCTATGATTTATTTTTTTCTTCATGTGATGTACGGAATACCTGTTGCGGCAGCATTAAAACATTCCGGTCAATATAATCGGCCCGAATATTATTATAAAAATGGCAGGAAAAATAAACCCTATTAGCGGCAGTAATATTTTTACCGGAGCTTCCATTGCTTTCTTCTCAAGATTCAACATCAGCTTTTTCCTGAGTTCATCAGACTGAATTCTAAGTGTCCTGCCAATACCGGTCCCCATTTCATCCGACTGGATTAATGCTGAGACAAAGTACGAGAATTCATTTATCCTTACTCTTTTACCCATGTCCTCCAGGGCTTCTTTTCTTGATTTGCCGATTCTTAATTCATTTAGAAACCGTGAAAATTCCGCTGTAAGATAACCCGGCTTGCTCTTTGAAACCACTTTGTTCACTCCGGCTGTAAAATCAAGCCCCACTTCCACACAGAGAGTAAGCAGGTCTATCGCATACGGCAAATCATTCAAAAACAGCCTTTGCCTTTTTCTTATCACATCTTTAAGCCATAATTCGGGATATAAATACCCTGCCACAAAAGACATCAGTAACCAGACAATGCTGATTTTTCCAATAATGGCCGTTACAATAAGCGGAACTGCCAGCCCTGCGATTATTTTTATTGAAATAAAATCTTCTGCATTAAGATTTCCAGGATTGCCTGCTTCAGCAAGTTTTTCTGCCGCTTTATTTTTTATTCCATCATAAGAATCGGCACTTATTATTTTAACCACTGCACTTACTTTTTTTATCAGCGGCATTAACCTGTTAAGCAGGTTCTGGCTTTTATTTTCTCCGCCTTTTAACCTTGGAATTATCCGCACTTTATTTTTACCATCAATAAAATAATATGCTATTCCTGTTATAGAAACAAACATCATAATCAACGCTATTACCAACAACACATATTCCTCCCCGCCTTAATAATCCGTCGTTACGCCGTTAGGGAAACAACCCGTCGTTAAGTCGTTACGTATTTACGTAGTCCCGTTTAAAAGCAACTGCTGTTACGGATATACGGAAATACCGAACGACGGAACGACTGCTTTTCTTTCCGTCCTGCGGCCCACGGCCTGCGATCTGCAGCCTGCGGCTTTTCCTGTCTTTGTTGTTAGCGGCCTGCGATCTGCGACCTACGGCCTGCGGCTACTCTATTCTGGTAATTTTTCTTATAAAATAAATCCCAAGCCCTTCAAGAATTATAACACCTGCAAGCATTAAGTTGCCGTAAACAGAATTGAACAATTGGGACACCATATCGGGGGCTATCCTGCTTAATATAAGAAGCAAAGCCAGCGGAAGCAGCCCGACTATAATGCCCTGAAGTTTACCCTGTGAAGTTAATGCATCAAGTTTAAGCCGCATCATATTCCTGTCCCTGATAGTCAATGCTATCTTTTCATAGACTTCAGTGAGGTTCCCTCCCGTTTCGTGTGAAACCAGCGTAGCCGTTATCACAAGGTCCATATCCCTGCTTTTTACCCTGTTGCCCATTTCAATTAAAGCTTCTTTAAGAGCCACCCCAAGCCTGTTTTCCCTTACAACATTGCCTAAATGCTCTGAAATAGGTTCAGCAAGCCTTTTTGCGGCAGTGTCTATGCCCTGCAGAAGGCTGAAACCTGCCTTTAACGAACTGCCTATTATACCAACTGCCTCAACAAGCTGGCTGTTGAGTAATGCCCGTTTCTTTTCCATTTCCCATTTTTTTATCAGGCCTGGCAGAAAATAAACAAATACTCCTGTAATAAAACCTGCCGGCATATTTTTAAAAAATACACATCCTGCGATAAGCCCGGTTAAAAAATAAACAAACGGGTAATTTCTGAAGAGTTCGGAGGTTAGTTTTATAAACGGCTTGTTAACATGATTTGTTTTTAGAGAAAGGATATATAATATGCAGAAAAAGACTGAAAAGCCAATTAAGCCTGCGCCCGCAAAACCAATTACCATTCACCCCCCTCTTAATGAAGCTTATCTCCGGACTCTTCAAGGCTATTTTTAAAATCTTCTATCTTCTTAAGGAGTTTCTCGTATTCCGTCTGGGACTTGTATTTTTCCCTGAGTTTTTTAATAACATCCTGTTTTTCAGGGACTATCATCATAAATGAAAGTTCCATTTTTGAATACAGCAGTTCCATCATATTGTCAAGCATTAATGTATGGTCAAGAATCGTCTTTAGATAGAGATGGTCAATTAACTGGTAGTTGTTCACAGAATCAGATTTTGAATATACCTTGTCATTCAAAGGTTTTATCATCCTGTTAAATTCCGCCATGTCTTCTTTAACTAATTTTAAATAATCCTGAAACACCCTGTCATAGTGGATCATCATCTCTTCAATTAATAGTTTATCTTCAGTGGATTCCTTAGAAACATTGCTGTCCTTTTCTGCTGAAAAGCAGATAGCGGCCTGCAACATCATAAAGAATATGCAGAATATAATTGTTTTTTTTAGGATATTTAGAATGTCATGTTCTGAAAACCGCGCGTCAACTTTCATTTTTATTACACCCCCATCAAAAAAAAATCCCTGGCAACGACCTACTCTCCCATACCGTTACCAGTATAGTACCATAGGCGCTAGAGGTCTTAACTTCTGTGTTCGGGATGGGAACAGGTGTTTCACCTCTGCAATAATCACCAGGGAAATTCTATTTACAAGTTAGTCCCCCATGTATTGTTTTACATAGTAAAACATTGGGGGATAAATATAATATATCGCTTTGCTTTAAAAATCAAGTAATATGGTTAAGTCTCACGACCTATTAGTACTAGTAAGCTTAAAATGTTGCCATTCTTACACTCCTAGCCTATCAACCTTGTAGTCTACAAGGGGTCTTCAGGGTAAAATAAATTACCGGGATATCTTATCTTGGAGTAGGCTTCACACTTATATGCTTTCAGCGTTTATCCCTTCCGAATATGGCTACCCAGCTATGCTTTTGGCAAAACAACTGGTACACCAGAGATTCGTCCAATCCGGTCCTCTCGTACTAGGATTAGCTCTCCTTAAATATCCTGCGCCTGCATCAGATAGGGACCGTACTGTCTCACGACGTACTGAACCCAGCTCGCGTACCGCTTTAATTGGCGAACAGACAAACCCTTCCCACCTACTTCAGCGGGAGGATGCGATGAGCCGACATCGAGGTGCCAAACCTCCCCGTCGATATGAACTCTTGGGGGAGATAAGCCTGTTATCCCCGGGGTAGCTTTTATTCGTTGAGCGACGGCCATTCCATTCAGGACCGCCGGATCACTAAGACCTACTTTCGTATCTGCTTCACTGGTAAGTGTTGCAGTTAAGCTCCTTTATGCCTTTGCACTCAATATCCCATTTCTATAGGGACTGAAGGAACCTTTGTACGCCTCCGTTACTTTTTTGGAGGCAACCGCCCCAGTCAAACTGCCCACCTAACACTGTTTCCTACCCGGATTACGGGCAAGGATTAGAATCACAGTTTACCAAGGGTGGTATTCCAAGGACGGCTCCACTCTGGCTAGCGCCAGAGCTTCAAAGCCTCCCACCTATCCTCTACAAGGGAAACCGTAATTCAATATTAAGCTACAGTAAAGCTCCCGGGGTCTTTCCGTCTTGCTGCAGGTAACCGGCGTCTTCACCGGTATCACAAATTCGCCGAGCCTCTCATCGAGACAGCGCTCAGATCGTTAAACCA
>Ga0315284_10014618_pt1 | contig 11180 bp, 7 predicted proteins | sample YL17G09_16_MG_FD_203696 | JGI IMG/M metagenome (GOLD analysis project Ga0315284, IMG submission 203696) | Sediment microbial communities from Yellowstone Lake, YNP, Wyoming, USA - YL17G09_16 | ecosystem: Environmental > Aquatic > Freshwater > Lake > Sediment | place: USA: Wyoming | collected...
TACAACCAGTTTAGCTGCCAATACATATCAGTATAATATAACTGTAAGTTCTGCAGCCGGAACAGTGGTTTTTTCAAAACAATTGGGTATACAAGCTCTTGCACAGCCTTATCTTGTTGCCGCTATTACTAAATATTCTTCTTCTGTTACAAAAGGACAGACAGATATAGAATTAATTGCAAGCATTTCTAATTTTGGAGCACAAGATGCAACAAATGTTGTTTTAACCTGGAATTTGCCATCAGGATTAAGTTTGGCTTCTGGAAGTTTATCAAGAAATTTGGGAAGTCTGCCAATTGGTTCAAGTTCAACAAATACAATAACAATTTCTGTTGCAAGTTCTATGGTTGATTCTGTTGTTAATATAATTGCTAATGCAACTGCAACAGGAGATTTAAGCGCATCAGATTCCAGAGAAGTAACAATTGGAACTCCTACCACTGTTGTTGTAACTGTCGTTTCAGGAGCAAGTGGCGGGGGTGGTGGCGGAGCAGGCGCAATAGCAGCGATTGTATATTCAAAGACAATTGAAATTGTAAGGGGCGAGAGAGATAGTTTTTATATAGAAATTAATAATACATATTCTAATTCAAGTTTAGAAGATTTAACTCTTAATATAACTGGATTTTTGTCACAGTATATTTCAATTTCTCCATCTAAAATAAGCAAATTAAATTATGGAGAAACAGGAAAGTTTAAGGTAACAATAAAAGCCCCAGCATATAAAAATTATGAAGAATATACACTGAAAGCAATAATTTCTGGATATAGAATAAGCAAGATCACAACAATAGATTATACAGAGACTCAGAATATTAAGCTCATAATCCAGGAAGTTAGCAAAGAAAAAAGCAATTTAATTTTATCAGAAGCAGAAAAAACTATTTTAGAAATGAAAAATGCAGGATTTAATATCCAAGAAGCTAATAAATTGTTAGAACAGGCGAAACTAAAACTTTCTGAAAACAAGAATAAAGAAGCGCAGGTTTTATCCGAGAGTATTATTAATTTAAGAGATAAAGCTTTTTCTGTGAGTGATTTAATAGAAAAAATTGGCGATGCATTAAAAAATCCAAGAAAAACAAATTTATTAACCGGAAATATTGCAAAAGATATTCTAGATGAAAATGGAAACTCAATTTCTATAAACTCTGTTTTGAGCGGCAAGGTAATATTCAGCGGAGAGTCTGCTGAAACTGTGCTGGACATGTCAATAGCCGCATTCAAGAGAGGAGATTTTAATACTGCAGAAGAAAGAGCAAAGGCAGCGCAAATCTTGCTTTTGCTTGAAAGAAAGGGGAATTTTGGCTTGTTCTTATATTTATATTGGCAGTTTATTTTATTGGGATTTTTAGCATTTTCATTTGTTGGAATTTTATCTTATAAAACATACCAAAAATCTTCCATAACAAAGAGAATATTCAGCATAGACAGAGAAGAGGATAATATAAGAAAACTTTTGCTATCTTCCCAAAAAGATTACTTCTCTGGAAAAATTTCCAGCAGAGAATACCATGGAGCAATGAGCCAGCACCAGAACAAACTCGCAAAGATAAAACAAGAAAGATTGAATTTGAGAAATAAAAGAATAAAGATGCTAAAATCGCAGAAAATTTTGCAGGATTTGGGAATAGAGAGATTGCAGGTTGAATCTGAAATTAGAAAATTGCAGGAACAATTTTACAAAGACAAAAAAATATCTGAAGCCGAATACAAGGGAGAATTCAAGATTTTGAATGAAAGACTCTCTGAGATTGAAGGAGAGAGAATAACATTAGAATTATTAAAAGAGAAGAAATATGGTGAAATTAAAAATGGAGATGTCAAGGAGGAAGTAGAAGAATCGATTGCAGAATCAAAAAAAGAGATGAATAAACCGGGAAAAATAAGAATAATTTTCCTTGAAATTGCCGAATTTTTAAAATCCCTATTCCCTCATGTTAAGAAGGATTATAAGAAAGAAATAATTTTAATAGATAATAAAATAATGGATATATTAAAGGAAGAAGCTTCAAAAAGAAACCACAAGAAAAGGGATAAAATTAAATCAAAGAGAGATAAACATGAAAACTGAAATCGGGATAATATTTGCTGGATTTTTCTTGATTTTAGGAGCAATCTTTTTTATATTCAATATTCACAATTTTGGCATAACTGGATTTGCAGTAGACTCTTCTGCAAGTATGACTTCAGAAAAAGTAAACGAGAGCATAATTATAACCGAGGAAATTGCTAGGCATGCGATTAGTGAATCAGAACAAGTAGTTCAAGAAATGCAAGAAAACAATTTTTCAGTAATTTACATGCAAGACAGCTTGACAGAAGCAAAAAAGATTTTTGAGCAGGCAAGACATGCAGAAATTTTAAGAAATATTAATTCAACAGAAAAAGAAAAACAGGAGGCAAGAGTTGCATTAAGCTTGGTTAAATGGCAGGAAATAACTTATTCAGATGTTTTGTTTTATACAGATGATATTAGAAATAGAAAAACAGTTGCATTTTTTTTATTTGATAAAATAAATGTAGAAGAGAGCAAACTAACAGAAGCAAGCAATGAAACAAAAACAATTTTTGAACAAGCTAAAATTGCCTTTTCAGAAGAGAGGTACAATGATGCTGAAGAACTTCTTGTGGTTTTTGATCTTGCATTAGAAAAAGAGAAATCAGAATTGTCTGCTTTGGCAGGAATAAAAGAAGGGGCAAAAAACTTCTTCCAGAGATACTGGATTTACATAATAATATTCTTAATTGTAAGTTCTGTGACAGGCTATCTTGCATACAAACGATTTGAGAAAAAATTATTAGTAAATAAAATAAGAAAAATGAAAACAGAAGAGAAAGTTTTAAATGGCTTGATGAAAAAAACACAAACAGAAAGATTCAAGGAAAATAAAATTTCCGGGCTGGTTTATAATATAAGAATTAAAAAATATCAAGAAAGATTGCAGGAAATAAAAGAAGAATTGCCTGTGCTTGAAGAAAGATTGGAAAAAATTGGAAAACATTTAAAAGGAAACTAAGAGAAAAATAAAAAATTTTTTTCTATTCTTTCGATTGTAATTGCGAAAGCTTCAGGGAAACATCGCAAAAACGAGAGATTTCCGAGATTATTGATTTATCTGACTCTTCATCGAGGGTAAAAATAAAAGATTTTATGCCATATTTTCTAATCTCCCCGCTAAGATAATGAATAAATTTAATCACTGTGTTTCTATTATTATACAACATTAGAGTGCTTATGGTGTCCAAAATAAGAATTCTGTTTTTATCCTTGGGCAAGTTTTTGAGGGCAGTAGTTATAGAAATTGAAATATTGGTAAGAGAGTTTGGCTGACAAAAAATAACTTTATTGGCCAGGTTAATTTCCGCTGGTTCAGAAACAGGAGTTATGCAATCTATGAAAAAGATTTTATCTGTATTTATTTCATATTTTTTCAAGTTTTTGAACACCACTTTATAGGGTTTAGTAAAGGTGGTATAGATGCAGATTGCTCCTTTTTTGTTGGCAAAATATTCTAAAATATTCCTGTTTACTTCATCTACTGATTCACTCGGGACAATAATTAATACAAGCTCATTGTCATCTATTTCTTTAAAATTCAATTTCATAAAAATAACCTCTTTAAGCAGATTTTATTCTTTCTCCAAATTTATCAAGAGCAAGAGTTTTTTTTAATTCAGTAAAATATTTAAGAAGGTCTTTTTGAGTTATAATCCCAATTAATTTATTATTCTTGACAACAGGCAATCTTTTTATCCCCTCTTTTAACATTATGCTACTAGAATAATAAATCTTGTCTTCTGGATTGATTGTCTTGATAGGTGAAGTCATAATCTTTTTAATAAGAATTTTTGAGCTATCTAAATTATTAGCTACTGCTTTAAACATTATATCTCTTTCAGTAACTATTCCAATCGGAATTTTTTTTTCTACGACAACCAAACAAGTAAGGTTTTTCTTCTTCATTAATTTAACAGCGTTTTGCAGAATAGTTTCTGGACTGCAGGTAATAACATGTTTAACCATCACCTCTTTAACTTTATCTTCCATGATTATTATAAACCTTTATTATTTAAATAAGTATCGTCCCTATTTTAAACTAACAGGAGTACTTATTTTTGTAATTTTTCTCTTTTTATAATATATTCCAAATAAGATTTATAAATGTTGATGTATTATAATAAATATGAAAGAGGATGTGAAAAAAATTTCTGAAAAAAAAGAAAAAATAGAAACAAAAAATAAAAAATCCAATCCTGTTAATTATAACAGTGAGGTTGTATGGACTCAAAAAATGAGTGTTCATGAAGAAAATATAGACAAACAGCATCAATCTCTTTTAAAAGAGTTAAATAAAATTATAAATGAAATTTCTACAAGTGAAGAAATAGATTTAATCAGAGCATCTATTCATTTTTGTGATAATTACCTAAAAGAGCATTTTTCTTATGAAGAAAATTATATGAAAAGAATAAACTTTCCATATTTTAAACAGCATAAGAAACAGCATGAGGGATTTATTGAGTACTATAATAAGTTTAAGAAAAATTTTGATAAGATTTATTCTGTAAAATCCGTTAAAAGAGAGGATTTGAAAAAATTGATTGAAGGTATCAGGGAATTTTTGGGAACATGGTTTGTTAATCACATTAAGGTTGAAGATCAAAAATACGCCCAATTTGCAGCGAAAAATCCACCAAAACTTACAAAAGAAGAACAAGGAAAGAAAAAACCTGCAGAATTCGACATGGCTTCTATAAAATCAGAAATTGAACAGCAATTAAAATCTGGAAAAATAAAACCAAATGAAGCCCAGATTTTAGAGCAGAGAGCTCCTGTAAAACATATTTCTGAACTTCGATTAAAAGAGAAAACAAAAAGGGGAGGAAAAGAATATGTAGAAACAGGAATTCCTGGTTTTGATGAACTATTTGAAAGTGGAATTCCAAAAGGAAATTCTATTATTATTGCTGGCGGAGCTGGAAGCGGGAAGACGATTTTATGCATGCAGATTTTGATTAATAAAGCAAATGAAGGGAAAAAATGTTTTTATATGAGTTTTGAAGAGAGCGAGAGTAAATTAAAACAGCATATGAAAGATTTTGGCTGGGATGCTGAGAAACTGATTAATTCTGACAGGTTGAGAATACAGAGAACAAGCCCATTTGATATAACAAGAAGTGTTGATGCTCTTCTTGCTAAAGAAAAGGGTGAGTTGTTAATTGATATTGACCCTGTTTTACTGCCAAAAGATTTTAAGCCAGATTTTATTGTTGTTGACTCTTTAACTGCAATTGCAAGCGCTTTTACAGGAAAAGAAGACAGCTACAGAATTTACATTGAGCAGTTATTCAGATTTTTTGAAAAAATTAAAGCTACAACTTTTCTTGTAACAGAAACAGCGCAAATCCCAGAAGTATTTTCTGCAACAGGAGTAGAGGAATTTCTTGCAGACGGAGTTATTGTTCTTTATAATATAAAAAGAGGGAATATAAGAGAATCTGCTATAGAAATCTTAAAGATGAGGGGTGAGAAGCATCAGAAGAAAATAGTTGCGATGCAGATTACTAACGATGGAATTGTAGTTTATCCTGAACAGGAAGTTTTTGGCGGACTTGGGGAAGAATAAGGCAAAAAAGAAACAAAACTCTTTTTTTAGTATTTTTATTTAGAAAACCTTAAATATTCTAAATTCTTTAAAAAATAGAGAAAAAGAGGCGAAAGAATCAGTTTAAAGTAATCTTCGGATTTCACTTTGCTGCTTTTGGCGCCCCTTTTCTGATAGGGTAAATCAAAAGCCTTTTAATCCACATCCAATTCTTATTTTTATGAAAACACAAAAAATTCGCCAGCCAATTGTGACAGTTTGCGGGCATGTAGATCATGGAAAGACAAGCATTCTTGACTACTTTAGAAACAGCTCTCTTCAAGAACAGGAAGCAGGAGGAATAACACAGAAGATTTCTTTCACATCATACCCAATAGAGCAGGCAAAAAAGACATGCCCTTTAATAGAAAAAAAAGGAATAAAATTAGAAATTTCTGGTTTTTTATTCATTGACACTCCTGGACACGCTGCTTTTACAAACTTAAGAAAAAGGGGAGGAAGCTTGGCAGATTTAGCAATTCTTGTAATAGACATAAACGAAGGAATTAAACCCCAGACAGCAGAGGTAATTCAAATTTTAAAATTTAACAAAACTCCTTTTCTTATTGCTCTGAACAAAATAGATAATATTTCTGGATGGAGAACAAGCAAAGAAAGCGGAATGCTGCAAAATAACATAGAATCTCAGCCGAAAAATATAAAGCAGATATTTGATGAAAGATATTTAACGATAATCGGGAGCTTAAACAATTATGGGTTTGAAGCAGATTTATTCTATAATATCGAAGATTTCACAAAAAAAATTGCATTAATTCCCTGTTCTGCAAAAACAGGAGAAGGAATTCAAGAGTTGATGATGATGCTTTGCGGAATTTCACAAAAATATCTGACAAACAGATTAAAATTAGGAGAAGAAGCAAAAGGCGTTATTCTTGAAGTCAAGAAAGAAAAATCAAATGATTATGCAGAGGCGATTTTGTATGATGGCTCTTTGAAAAAAAATGAAGAGATAGCAATTGCAAACTTGGAAGGAGTTCCGGTAATAAGCAAAATAAGAGTTCTTGAAGAAATTCAGCCATTAAGCAATAAATTCAAGGCAAAGGAAGAAGTTATTGCTGCGACAGGATTAAGGATGCAGTTCAGCGAAAAAATAGATGTTCTTCCTGGCATGCCTTTCCTTGCTTACAAAGGAGATAAGGAAAGAATAAACGGAATATTCAAAAAGGAATTAACAGAAAATATCCAGACAAGCAAAAAAGGAATAATCGCAAAAGCAGATTCTCTTGGAAGTTTGGAAGCATTATTAGTTTTGTTAAGACAAGCAAACATTCCTGTTTTAAAAGCAGGCATAGGAAACATAAACAAAACAGATTTTTCCTCTGCTAAAGCAAATTTAGAGATAGACGAATTAGATGCTATAATTGCTGGTTTCAATGTTTCAATAAATGAAGACGCAAAAGAACTCCTAAAAGGAAATAAAGAGATAAAAGTTTTGACAGAAGAAGTAATTTACAAATTGATTGATAATCTTGTAGAATTTAGAGAAACAAGGAAGAAAGAAATAGAGAAAGCGAAATTAATGCAATTGACTGCTTTATGCAAATTAAGAATTCTTCCGCAATATATCTTTAGAAACACAAAACCGGCAATTTTTGGAGTTAGTGTTGAAACAGGAAAATTAATTCCAGAAATAAATGTAATCAATAAAGAAGGAGAAAAAATAGGAAGAATAAAAAAAATCCAGTCAGAAAATAAAGGCGTTGATGAAGCTACAGAAGGCATGGAAATTGCTATTTCTATTCCCGGAGTGAATTTTGAAAGGCAATTAAAAGAGGAAGAATTCCTTTATTCTGATGTTACAGAAAATCAGTTCAAGAATTTTAAGAAAAACAAAGAGCTTTTGAGTCACAAAGAGCTTTCACTGCTTCAAGAGATTGCAGTGATAAAAAAATTTAACGCTTGATAAAAGTACGATAATATTCAAGATAAAGCTGTTCTCTTCTAATTACTTCTTCTCTTAATGGTCGAGTCTTTTGCATATATTCTTCTTCAAGATACTCTCTTCCTTCTGATGAACTCGCTGATAGTTTTTTTCTGTGATTAAAAACTTCATTAGCAACTCTTTCAAATAATTCAAATAAACTCAATCCTTCCAAATTACTTTTTTGAACTTCCCTGTAATCTTGTTTTAAAATCATAAAACCAAATATTAAAACAAATATTTAAATATTTATATCCAAAAATATAATAAATTTATTTGAATCTAAACCTGAATTTTTTCTGTCCAGTTTCTTTTTGCTGTTCATTGCTTCTCGCATAAGCAGGAATTGCAAAACTGAAAAATTCTTGCCCTGTCTTATCTTCCAGATGCCCTACTCTTGTCTCATTTAATCTCTTTTCACAGCTGTATTTCATATCACAATAATCACATTTTCTTCCCCGTTCAGGATAAATTTCTCCCTCACAAACTGCTTTTTCAATTCCTTTAATCATGTTTAACACTTCAAAAAAATGTTCGTCTCTTCTTGCTGTCTGATTTAAAACATTTACAGAACGATTTTTCTTTAAATTAAAAGCAGGGGCTTCAATCATGAAAAATTCCTCGATAAAATCAGGAAAAATGTAAATTGGATTTCCCATAAATTCTGCTCTCTTTTCTTTTAATCCTAGTTTTTCTGCAATTTCATCGTTGGAACATAGGGAACACAAGCCAATATTATACAAGGTTAATTGCGGGTCATTATTTAGCTTCATTTCTCCTATCCATGGACTTCCTGATTTGTAATCTCTTATTACAATTTTTCCCTCTCTAAATCTGATGTCATCTATTCTTCCTCTAAACCTTTTTTCTTCAATTAAAAAATCAAATCCAATTTCGCTTAATATTGGCTTGCCTTCCTGCAAGAGAACAGGATAAAGAGAACTGCATATATCTGACAATTCTGAATGAATAACCCATTGTTCGTTTTCATAACGCCATTGAATCGGGTTTTTAGAATTCTGTGATGCAATCACTGTTCTCATCCATAATCCCTGGGAGTATTTTGTAAATTCTTCTGCATTAGAATATTTTTTCTTAGAAGATTTTTTTGCAACTTCTTCTTCTGTTCCAAGTTTTTCCCAAAATTTTTCTATTAATTCATGCAGAAGAGTTCCTTTCGCATAAGCAGATAATCTCAAAGAAGTTTCTTTTTCTACATATTTCAAATAATATCTCATTCTGCAATAATTGGCCATGTCTATTCTTGATGCTGTCCATGAAATCATAAGTTGTTTTATTAGTGAGAATAATTAAATATTTGTATATGCAAATTTTATTCACTTTTATTGAAATTGACTCATTAAAATATTAACAATATAAATAGCAACTATTAAAAATCCATCTCCATTATTTATTCAATGCAGAAAAGAGGCAAGAAAGGATTATCAACAATTGTCATAACCCTCATAATAATTCTCATTTCTCTTGTTGCTGTTGGAATTATCTGGGTTGTTGTGAGAAATGTAATTCAAAGCGGAACAGAAGGAATTGCTTTGGGACAATTTACTCTTGGAGCAGATATTATAAATGTTAATGTAGACAACAGTTCAAACAATGTTAGCTTGAGTGTGAAGAGAAGTTCTGGAGAAGGGGAAATAACAGGAATCAAGTTTATTTTTTCTGATGATACAGATTCTGAAATTATAACAGAGAAAATTTCTATGAGTAAATTAGAAGAAAAAAGATTTACATTTCACTTGACTAAACTAACTGTTTCTAAATTAATCAGCATTTCAATTGTTCCTGTTCTTTCGAGTTCTTCTGGCAAAGAAACTCTCGGAAGTGTTCTCAGCAAATATAATGTTCAAGAAGGAACAAGCATAACTGGAACAACAGGAGGAACAGGAAATCAAACTACTTGCACTCCTAACTGCACAGGAAGAATTTGTGGTAGTGATGGATGTAGTGGAATTTGCGGAACATGTGGAACAGGAACTTGTAATTCTACAGGAAGTTGTGTTGCGAGTTGTGCTCCTGCAGTTTGTGGGACACCAGGATACATGTGTGGAACTCCTGCTAATGGAACTTGTGGATTACCCTTATTGAATTGTGGAAATTGTCCGACAGGACAGAGTTGTGTGAGTGGAAGTTGTGTTGCTAATACAAGCGGGAATATAATTTATGCTTTGAGTTGTTCTTATACCGATGTAAACCGTTCAATAAACAATGCAAGCAGAGGGGATACTATTATTGTTCCTGCTGGAACTTGTATTTGGCCGACTGGATTAATAATTACAAAAGGAATTACTTTGAAAGGTGCTGGTAAAGAGAATTCAATAATCAAATCTAGTTTTACAACATTCAATAATTATGCCTGTAGGACAGATTATGATAATGTGCTAATCAGTTATGAACCTTCAAATCCAAGTGAAGATGAAACAATAAAAATAACAGGATTTACTTTTGATATGGATAGTAAAACTGCTTTTGGACAATTTTTTGGTGGAGATGTTAATCACATAGATACACTTGTTATGGGAAAGAATAATTTTCAAAATGTTACTGGTAGAAACATTGAAATATGCAATACTTTTTATGGGGTTGTTTATAATAATTTTTTTCAGAATGTTAGCGGTGCTTATACTTCTTATGGAGAGAATGCAGATGCATGGAATAATTTGCAGTATACCTTTGGAAGTGATAAGATTATATTTTATGAGAATAACACTGTAAATGGATTCGGTCAGAATATTCAAGATAGTGGAGTAGGAGGAAGATATGTTTCAAGATTTAACAAATATTTTAAGATAAGTCCTGGAGGATGGTATCCTATAATAGATTCACATGGTAATCAACCAGGTGCTAATCATGCTCTCATGGCTTCTGAAATCTATAAAAATGAATTTACAAACCCCTCGACTTCTTACAATAAGATTATAGCTCAAAGGGGAGGTAAATCAATGTTTTGGGGAAATAATTTAATTTCACCAACTTCTGCAGATGTAATGGAGTTATGGGAAGAATATAATGATAGTATTAATCCGCCTGCTACAGGACCAGGAGGGCAACCCCAGCATGTTTCAGATTCTTATTATTGGCATAATTATAGAAATGGAGTTGCATTAATTAATGCTGCTGTTCCTATTTCGCAATCTGGAACTGCAACAGGGGGAGGAAATAATTACTTAGAAGATGCTGGTCAAACTTTCTATACATGTACAACTTCATGCATGAGGTTTGCCATATATATAACGGGCGGGGCAGGAACAGGACAGTTTAGACAGATGAATATATCTGCTGGTAACAGAGTTTATGTAACCCAAAATTGGAGTATAAATCCAGATGCTACATCAGTCTATCAAGTAAAAGCATTCGATTGTTGCAATGAACTACAGGAAAACCGAGAATTTTGGAATGAAAATACATCTTTTAATGGAATAGTTGGAATTGGTGTTGGAACATTGTCAAATCGTCCATCTACTTGCACAACAGGAGTAGGATATTGGGCAACAGACCAAGGAGAGTGGAATTCTTTGAATCCTGGAGCAGATGGACAACTTTACAAATGCATTTCAACAAACAATTGGCAG
>Ga0315284_10014620_pt1 | contig 11180 bp, 8 predicted proteins | sample YL17G09_16_MG_FD_203696 | JGI IMG/M metagenome (GOLD analysis project Ga0315284, IMG submission 203696) | Sediment microbial communities from Yellowstone Lake, YNP, Wyoming, USA - YL17G09_16 | ecosystem: Environmental > Aquatic > Freshwater > Lake > Sediment | place: USA: Wyoming | collected...
GCCGCGACACCTCACGCGTGATCGCCGACAGGATGCGATCGAGACCCGTCGCTTCGACCATCGCGTTCGCGATCTCGACGAACGCGAGGACCTGTTCGGCCCTCTCGGACGAGATCGACACTTTCGCCTGGCTCGCGGCCGTTTCCTTCGTAGGTTCTCCAGATTGCATCGGATCCACGACGATCAACCTCTAAATTGCATGGAGCTTCGCGCCTCGTCCGCCGGTAACGCGTTCGTATCCCTGAGATTAGGGGATGCGCGGTTGTGCTGGAGCAGGAAGCGTTCCAAACCGACCACCCGACGAGGGGTCCCTCCCGGCAACAACCCCGCGGAGGACTCTTCGCGAGAATTGAGGGACGGCCGATCACGCGGCCGGAGATCGTAAAAAATCTAGTGCAAAGTTTTTGATCGTACGCCTAACTTGCCTTATAATATCGGGTTCTTGACGCCCGCCCCGGCCGGGTCCGTGAGGGTCCGACTTAGGAGCGGCGGATCGGGCCGAACCATCCAGAGAACCCCCGGCAGTTTGATCCCGATGGTTCGCAACTCGTCCAAACGTGAGAGGAACTTTCTACGCTGGCGAGCGATGGCCAAGCACAACCGAAAGAAAACAACGAGAAACGTCGGTTCGCGGGAAACCCAGCCGCGCCGTCCGATCCACGAGACCCTCTCCGCTCGTAGGCGACTCGCGAAGAACGAGCTCGCGTACATCGGGATCGTTTTCGCGATCGCGTTCGCCATCCGTTCGGTCTTTTTCTTCATCAACAGGAACACCAACCCCCTCTTCTATCACCCCGTGCTCGACTCGCTCTTTCATCACGACTGGGCCCAGGAGATTCTCGCCGGCAACTTCTGGGGCGACGAGGTGTTCTTCCGGGCACCGTTCTACCCTTATTTGCTCGCGTTTCTCTACAAGCTGAGCGACTCGAGCATTTCGTTCGCCATTTTCGTTCAACACGTCATCGGGTCGTTGAGCGTGGTTCTCGTCTACTTGCTATCCCGCCGGTATTTTTCGACCCGCGTCTCGATCGCATCCGGGATCGTTGCGGCGCTCTACTGGCCCTTGATCTATTTCGAAGGAGATCTTCTGTTCGAGACGCTCGTTGTGTTTCTCGACCTCGCGCTGCTTCTCCTCCTCGCGATCGCGATCAAACGGCGGTCGGCGGTGCTATTCATCGTTTCGGGTCTGGTCCTCGGGCTTTCCGCCGTCACGCGGCCGAGCATCCTCATTCTCATACCCGTCCTGCCTCTCGTTCTCCGCTACACTCCCGGAGCGGAGAAAACCGCTCACCCGGGACAGGCTTGGCTAAGGCAAACCGCGCTCGTCGTGGGGGGGTCGCTCGTGTTCATCTCACCGGTGCTCGTGAGGAACTTCCTCGTCGGGCGCGACTTCGTTCCCATCGCTTCACAGGGCGGGGTCAACTTTTACATCGGCAACAACTCACAGTCGAACGGGAGCCGGGCGATGGTTCCCGGAACGCGGGCGGACTTGTACGGGACATACCAGGGGGCCATCGAGCTCGCCGAAAAGGACGTGGGGAGAAAACTCAAGCCATCCGAAGTGTCGAACTACTATACCCGGAAAGCCTTCGATTTCATCTTCGCCCAACCCGGGGATGCGGCGAGACTCTTTTTAAGAAAACTTTATCTATTCTGGGCGGGGATCGAACGGTCGAACGACAAGTACGTCCAGTTCTTCTGGGAGCGATACGGGCTTGGCAGGTTTCCGCTGCCGGGGTTCTGGTTGGTCGGCCCCCTCGGGTTGCTCGGAGGAGCGCTCCTCATGCGGCGGTGGAAGGAACACTCGCTCCTCTACCTCTTCGTGCTTAGCTACATGGTGGGCGTCGTCGTTTTCTTCGTGAATGGCCGTTTCAGGCTCCCCGTCGCGCCGGTTCTGATCATCTTCGCCTCCTACGCGTTCTTCTACGTCTTTTCCGCCGCCCGGCTGAGGAGCGCAGAGATGGTTCGCATCGTCGCCTTTCTCGCCGTGTTCGTGTTCGCCGTCGACTACGACTACATCGCGTACCGCGGCGTGAGGTCCATCGACGAGGCGGTGACCCACTACGAAATCGCGAACGCCTATCTCAAGAAGGACGAAAAGGATATGGCGCTCTCGCACTTCGAAGAGGCTGCGGCGATCCAGCGAAAATATCCGACGCGGAGCTACACCCAGATCGCCGGGACCATCGATTTCAATCTCGGGATGCTATACTGGGAAAAAGGGCTCTACTCGCGCGCGATCGAGGCGCTCGAGCGGATCCCGGATGCCGACCCCAGGGCGTTTCAGGCGAAGGCGCTCCTCGGCGATTCGTACGTCAGGAAGGGGCGTCCCGGCGACGCGATCGCCCTCTACACGAGGATGCTCCGGGCGAGCCCGGACGATCCGCGTGTTCTCTTCGGGCTCGGCGTGGCGCTGCGGACGGCCGGTGACATCGATCGCTCGCGGCAGACGCTCGAGGAGATTTTGAAGAAACACAGACCGCCCGACGGCAGCGTAAACCTGGAGCTCGCGCGAACGCTCGAGCTGCAAGGCGATGTCGAAGGCGCGGTCCGCAACTACGAAGCGGCGGCGGCGAGCTCTCCGCAAAAATACGATGCCACGATCGAGCTTGCGCGGCTGCTAAAGAAGATGGGAAGGACGGACGAGGCCCTCGAACGTCTGACGCAGCTCCGGGCGGCCTATCCGGACGATCGGGCGATCGAGATGGAGCTAAACGCTCTCCGCTCGGGCCGTTAGACACCCGCCCCGGATCCATGGCGAAAATCGAAAAGAAGAAACCGGCCGGTCAGATCCAGAAAGGGTCGGCTGTCGCGAGACTCGCGAAACCGGACGCGTGGAGCCGTGCCGACACGCGGAGCGCGGCGATCGTTTTCGGCGTCGCGCTCATCCTCAGGATGATCTTCTTCTTCCTCAACCGTCACAACAACCCCCTCTTCGATTATCCGATCATGGACGCCAAGTACCACCTCGAGTGGGCGCAAAAGATACTTTCCGGCGACTTCTGGGGCGATGACGTGTTCTTCCGGGCTCCGCTCTACCCCTACCTCCTCGCGCTTCTCTACAAGATCGGCGGGGCGAAAATCGGTTTCGTCATCGTCTGCCAGCACGTCATGGGCGCTCTGAGCACGGTCCTCGTCTATTCCCTCGCGCGCCGGTTTTTCGCCGCTCGAGTAGCGCTCGTCGCCGGTTTGCTCACCGCTCTCTACTGGCCCCTCGTTTATTTCGAGGGAGATCTCCTTTTCGAAACCCTTTTTGTTTTTCTGACGCTCGCTCTACTCTTGAGCCTCGCCGCAGCGATCCAACGCCGTTCGACCGCGCTTTTTCTTGTCTCCGGCGTCCTCCTCGGGCTCGCCGCGATCACGCGTCCGCCGATCCTCATTCTCGCCGCCGTCCTGCCGTTCGTCTTTCGCTACGCCGCGGTTCCTCGCGCCGAGAAGGGATCGCCCCTGCGCGCGTGGATCCGACAGACCGGTCTCGTCGCCGTGGGCGCGCTCGTTCTTATTCTGCCCGTGACGGTGAGAAACTTCGCCGTGGGGCGCGATTTCGTCCCAATCGCCTCGCAGGGAGGCGTGAACTTCTACATCGGGAACAACCCGCAGTCCGACGGACGGACGGCGATCGTCCCCGGCACGCGGTGGGACTGGTGGGGCGGGTACGAAGACTCGATCCGCATGGCGGAGAACGCGGTGGGGCGCAAGCTCAAGCCGTCGGAGGTTTCCGATTACTACTTCAAGAAGGGGTTGAAGTTCATCATCACCGAGCCCGGCAAGTCCATTCCCCTTCTGGCAAAGAAACTCTACCTCTTCTGGGCGGCGGGGGAGAGATCGAACAACAAGTACATCTATTTCTTCTGGCACCAGTCGGGAATGGGCAAAGTGCCCCTCCCCGGTTTCTGGTTCGTCGGGCCACTCGCGCTCCTCGGCGGAGTGCTCCTATGGCACCGGCGTCGGGAGCTTTCCCTTCTCTATCTTTTTGTCGCGGCGTACACGCTCGCCATCATCGCCTTCTTCGTCAACGACCGGTTCAGACTCCCCGCGGCGCCGGTGCTCGCCGTCTTCGCCGCGTACGCGGTTTGCCACCTCTGGTCCGTATGGCGCAGCGATAAACCCGCGGTTTGGAAGCCGCTCGCCATCCTCGCCGCCTGCGCGATCGTCGTCAACGCCGATCTCGTCCGGTTCGCAGAGAACAAGATCGAGGAGGACGCCCTCTCGCACTACACGTTGGGCAACGCCTACCTCAACCGCGCTGACACGGACAAAGCGATCTCCGAATACGAGGAGGCTCTCGAACGGTACCGGAGGTACAAACGGCCGGGGTTTCTCCTCGTGGCGAGAAACGTCGAATACAACCTCGGCCGGCTGTACTGGTCGCTTAAGAGCTGGTCGAGAGCGATCCCCCACCTGGAAAAAGTCGGCGGCAACGATCAGTACGCCCTGCTCGCGCTCGAGATGCTCGCGGAGTGCTACGCGAACGAAAAGCGGTACGCAAACGCGACAGAGGCGTACCGCGTGATCCTTCGCGCCGCCCCGCAAAACAGAAAGGCGAAACTCGGACTCGCCCGTTCGTACCGCCTCTCCGGAGATCTCGATCGGGCCGAAGAAGCGTTGAACGACTTTCTCGCCGGGTATCGTCCACCCGGTGGCCGCCCGGCGGAGTCACCCGAGGCTCTAGCGGAGAGCGACGCGATACGGGCCGAGACGGAAGCGCTGCGAAAGGCCCGGGGAGGAGCGGAGTGAAATCCGGGATACGAGTCGCCCTCATCGAGATCGGAACCAACACGACAAAGCTCCTCATCGCCGACACCGACCCGCAAGGTTACCGGATCCGCTATGCGGCGCGGCAAACGACGCGGATCGGCCGGGGACTCGCCGGCGGGGGCCGCATCGATCCGAGGGCGGTCGCCGCCAACATTGCCGCCATCGAATCGTTCATGAAAACGGTTCGCGACCGCCGTTGTACCACGCTTTTCGCCTATTCCACGTTCGCGCTTCGACGCGCATCGAACTCATCGGCCGTTATCCGGCGGCTCGAGAAGGCGCTCGGAGCGCCACTACGCGTTCTCTCGGGACGCGTCGAAGCCCGATTCGCCTATCTCAGCGCGAGAAGACACGTCTTGCTCCGGCGCCCTCACACGGTTCTCGTAGACATCGGAGGCGGATCGACCGAGCTCGTCGTGGCGAGAAGAGGGGCGGTCGTTTTCGCGCGATCGATACCCCTTGGCGCGCTCCACCTCACGGAGCGTTTTATTCACACTGACCCCATCGATGAAGGCGAGTTCGAGACGCTCGCCGATCACGTGGATCGTACGGTCGCGTCGGCTCTCGCAGCGGCCGGCGTCGACCGGATCCGACCGCGTGACACCGACCTCGTCGGCTCGGGGGGGGCGATCGGCGCGTTATCGTGGGTGATCGCCGGTTCGTTCTCCAGCGGACGTCCACCGGCGAGCCGGCTTCCCAGGGAGGTTCGGCTCGGAGAGGCGGCCGCGTTCCTCGATCGATGCCTCGTGCTCCCGCTCGCCGACAGACGGAGGATCCGCGGTCTCGACCCGGACCGCGCGGACATCGTCTGCGCGGGGCTCGCCGTCGTGGTCTCCATCATGCGACACATGGGGAAGCGCGTGCTTCTCGCCAACCCGGGAGGCGTGCGGGATGGAGCCCTCATCCATCTCATTCAAAACGGGCTTCGATGGTAGATTGGAAAAGCGTCCACGGGTGGACGGCGGGCGGCGGCGCGGAGAGTCGTACGCGCGTATCCTGGGTCGGATGTTTGACGACGAGGACGCCGGCGTGGAGCGCGATGGTGCGGTCGGCGAGCACGCCGGGAGACCCGTACTTGATGTCGCCGACCACGGGATGTCCGATTCCCGCGAGCTGGAGCCTGATCTGGTGGTGTCGCCCGGTCCGCGCCTTGAGTTCGACGAGGCTCAAACCCGATTTCCGCGCGAGCACGCGGTAAGACAGCACGGCTTCCTTCGCGTGTTCGCTCTCCGGCCGGGAGAACCTTGCTTTCTTGTGGGCCCTCTCGATGTACGACACGAGATCGCCTTCGTCCTCGGCCGGTTCACCGAGCACGACGGCAAAGTAGGTCTTCTCGACGCGGCGCTCGACGAACTCCCTCGTCAGACGCGACGCGGCTTTCGATGTCCGGGCGTAGAGAACCACGCCGGAAACGGGCCGATCGAGCCGGTGGACGAGCCCGAGAAAGACGTTTCCCGGTTTTTTGTATTTCTCCTTGAGGTAGGCCTTGGCGAGGTCCATGAGCGTTTCGTCCTTGGTCCGGTCTCCCTGAACGAGAACACCGGCCGGTTTGAAAACACCGAGAAGATGGTTGTCTTCGTACAACACGCGGAGCGCCGTCGTCCCGACTTTGATGCGCTGGGGAAAGGTTTTTCGCATCGCCGATTCTCCGGTTCTACTCCCCGGTGTGAGGCGCCTCGTCCGCGAGCGGCACGGAGTCGGCGCTCGACCACATGTACCACGTCCCGATCGTCCTGTACGGACGCCATCTTGCGGTGACAACTTCGAGACGCCTCGCGTCGCGAAGACCGTCGAACCCGTAGTGAGCGCCGATGGCTTTCTTGAGCCCGAGGTCTCCCGCGGGAAACACGTCCAGGCGGTTGAGCCCGAAGATGAGATACATCTCCGCCGTCCAGATCCCGATGCCCTTGATCTCCGTGAGCATCCCGACGATCTCGTCGTCGGCGAACCGGTGTATCGTTCGACCGGGGAACCGCTTTTCCTCGAAAAACGCGGCGAGTCCCTTGAGATAACCGATCTTCTGGCGCGAGACCCCCGCCTTCGTCAGCGCCGAATCCGGGGCGCGGGCGATATCGACGGGACGCGGACGGGAGTTACCCAAGGTGTCGAGAAGTCGCGCGTGTATCGAGCGAGCGGCTTTCCAGCTGAGCTGTTGCCAAAGAATCGCCTCGGCAAGGGTGAGAAAGTGGTCTTTCGAGGGAGCGAGCGTGCACGGTCCCACACGCCGGACGACCTCACGCAAGATTCTGTCCTTCCGAACGAGAACCTCGGTCTCGCGAACGTATCGCGTGTTCGTCGCAAGTCCCATCGTCGTGATCCGATTGTCGGTCGGGCCTCCGCGTCCCATCATAGCGGAAAAGAGAGCCGCTTCAAAGGACGGTCCGATCGATGTGGGAGAATCGGAGTGCGGGAAACTCAGACCGGTCTCCGGGATCAGCGGTCGTCGTAGAGGGACTTGATCCCGCCCCAGGTCCGTTCTTGCGTGGGCACGGTCAGGTCTTCCATGAGGAAACCGACCGACGGCTCGCCGTCGAATACGCGATTGCCGTTCTTGTCGGCGTACACGATGATCCGGACGTACTGCGCGCCGAGCCAGCGAAGTTGGAACTGCAGACGGTCGGAATAGAATCCGTTGCCGACCGGCGTGGCGATGACCAGCTGTGAAATGTAATACCGGAGACCAACGACACGGACTCCGTCGACAAAAATGTTCGGCGACGAAGTGGGTGGGAACGGTTGGAACTCGACGTAGATGTCGTTGAGCTGTCTCGGATACTCCGAGAACCCGTCGACGCAAATCGTCGCCAGGTTGCCGGCCATGTAGTATTCATTACGGCCGGTGGCGGATGTTTCGAACCCGGAGATGAACTGCGCGCGGTAGACCTCGAACGCCACGCGGTTCTCGGGTCTGTTCCACAGCATGGATCCCGACACGGCGTACGCGGGGTCGAAGTTTGGATCCGCCGGTTGCTTGACCTCGTAGTCGGCGGGGTCGTAACGGAAAGTGACGTACTGGGTGGGGTAGACGAGAAGACCCACGTCGGCCAGAGCCGCTCCGGGACCGAGAACGACGAGAACCACCAAGATCAGTGCCGCGATCGAACGATGCCAAGAACTCATAGCTTTTGGAAACGGTAACTCCCGGGGCCTTTGGGGCTCCCAGGGACAAACGTATTCCGCATGCCGCACGTTTTCCTTTTCAAAAAGGCGGGACAACCAGGAAATCGGCGCGGCACCCATTGCCCTTAACTCCTAGATTATAGCATAAGGACGCGGGAACTCAAGGTGCTTTATCCTGGGGCCGCCGCGCGGCCGGACGGATGGGGCAACCACGGGCTGGCGGCGACGGCGGACTCAAAAACAAGCAATATTGAACTACTTTAACGACTGCATGTTACGGCGACGGGCGCGGTCATCGGCGCGGAGCGGCCGCGCGGCGGCCCCCCAACAGAGTGCCATCGCGCCGCTTCTCGCCGGTCAGCGCTCCCCCGGGTCCGCCCCACCCAGGCGAACGGCCGTCGATACGACGAGCTTTGTGACCTCGACGAGAAACTCGGGCGTAAGAACCGCGGGTGTGTCTTTTGTGGTGAGATGGTAAGGGTTGTGGTCGTAGCCCTCCCATATCGAGATCGCCGGTTGACCGGCCCGCCAAAACGACGCGTGATCGCTGTTCCCCGTCGAGACGATCGTCGTGTCGGCGATGAGGCGGGTCGTCCGCCTCGCGTTCTCGATCACCTCGGCGGCGAGCGGGATCGAGCGCGGGTTGGCGAACACGACGATGTCACGCGGCCCGTACTCGTCGTAGCCCACCATGTCGACGTTGATCACCCCGCGAAGAGGAAGGTGCGCGGCCAACAATTCGTCGGCAAAGGCGCTCGAGCCGATGAGGCTGTCTTCCTCTCCGCCAAAAAAGGCCAGCGTCACGCGCGGCCGGAACCCGGAAAGAACGAGAACCCGCGCGGCCTCCAATAGCACACCGACGCCGCTCGCGTTGTCGTCGGCGCCGGGCGCGATATCCGACCCTTTTTCGCCGCGGCTGTCGTAGTGCGCGCAGATGATGAGCGAGTTCTTGCCGGGCGCCGACCGGGAGAGGTCTCCGAGGACGTTGGTGACGACGACGCCCTCGCCGCCGTGCGAGGCGGTGAAACGATGGTGTTCGACGGGGATCCCGAGACTTTCCAGACGGGTCGTGATGAAGCCCACCGTCGCGGCCGCCCCGCTCGACGTGTACCTTCTCGTCCTCTGATTGGCGAGGAACCTCACCGTGCGAAGGATGCTGTCCGGCGAGATCCGTTCGAAGACCGCCGCGAGATCGGAACCCGGCGAAGACGCCGGCCGCGTCGCCTCTTCGGGCATGCGAAGCGAAAGCCCGAGAACCAGCGCGGCGACGACGAACACCTGAACGGCCAGGAGCACACGGTTGGTTTTCACAAGACCCGCCACGAATAATCGAACGACCGAAGAGCGGTTTGCAAAATCGCAGTGTATGTTATGGACGCGGAGCGAGCGCGTAAAGTGAAATCGCGCCGCACACCGGGTGAGCGCTCACGCGAGCGAGCCCGCACCGGCCCCGCCGGGCGGAACGGCAATCCCCCGCCGCTTTTGGCTTTACAAATCGGAGCCGATGATCGATAGTTCGGTGAATCCGAGCTTTGGCGGGATCCCACTTACCGGCGAGGCGGGAAAGCGAATGTTCACGAGCGGAGGCATACGGCAGATGGCTCCTACCCACCGTCTCAGAGTGGTTGCGTTTGCCGCGCTGGCGGCCCTTTTCGCGGTGTCGTCGTGCGGCGGAGGCGACAAGAAATCCGCGCGTAAGACCGAACCGGCCGGAGAGACGGGCCGCCCGACACCGGGGGGCGTGGTCTACCGCCACCTCGAATCCGACTGCAAGACCCTTAACTGGGTGCTCTATACAACCACCTACGAAAACTACGTGCTCAGGTACCTCTACGACCGTCTCCTCGACTACGATCGGAACATGGACATCGTCCCCGTGCTCGCGAAGAATTACGAGGTGAGCAAGGATCATCTTCGCATCGCGGTGACGCTGAGAGACTCGCTTCGCTGGCACGATGGGGCGCCGATCACCGCGGAAGACGTGAAATTCACCGTGGATAAGATCCTCGACCCCGCGGTTCCCGCGGTTAACAAAGAGGGGTGGTTCTCGCGGCTCGACCGCGTCGACGTGACCGGCCCTCTCACCCTCGACTTCGTGTGGAAAGAACCGTACGCCCCGAGCGTTCACGCGCTCACCCAGCTCGCCCCGATCCCCAAACACGTTTACGGCGAGGGGGATTTCAACGAGAACCCCGCCAACCGCTCCCCCGTGGGGAGCGGACCTTTCAAGTTCGAGGAGTGGCGGACGGGTCAGATGATAAGCCTGGTGAGAAACGACGACTACCACGGCCGGAAGGCGTATCTCGACCGGGTGATTTTCAAGATCATCCCCGACGGGTCCGTCGCCTTGAACGCGCTCAAGACCGGCGAGCTCGATGAGATGAGAATCACCCAGATCCAGTGGGAGACTCAGACGAACGACCCCGAGTTTCTTGCCCGATTCGACAAGAAGTACTACAACGTGCCCCAGTACAACTACCTCGCGTGGAACTGCCGGTCGGTGTGGTTCGAGGACCGGCGCGTGCGGCGCGCGATGACCATGCTCTTCGACCGGGAGACGATCAACAAGGAGCTCTACTCCGGTTTCGCCGAGATCGTCACCGGCCCCTTCTACAAGCGCTCCTGGGCGTACGATCCCGCGGTCGAGCCGATCCCCTTCGACCCCGCGGGCGCGATGACGCTCCTCGACGAAGCCGGTTGGACGGACGCCGACAACGACGGCGTGCGGGAGAAGGATGGGGCGAAGTTCGAATTCGATTTCTTCATCGTGAGTGGGAGCGAGACCGGACGGCGGTTTTCGGAGCTCTTCCAGGAACAGTGCCGGAGCGCGGGGGTAATCGTCAACATCCGGCAGCTCGAAGGAGCGACCTTTTTCGACAAGATGTTCAAGGGCCAATACGACTGCACGGCGTCCGCCTGGCGACTGGAGAACGATCCCGACGTGTACGATACGTTCCATTCGAGCCAGGTGCCGCCGATCGGATTGAACCATACGTTTTACAGCAACCTAGAGGTGGACACCCTCCTCGAGAGGGGGAGAATCGAGTTCGACCACGGGGCACGTAAGGCGATGTACCACCGCATCCACCGGCTGATCCATGAAGACCAGCCGTACACGTTTATCAATTCCGTTCCCGAAAAGCGGCCTTTCAGCAGGCGGATCGGAAACATCGTCATATCGCCGAACGGCCCGTTCGACTTTTATCCCGGCGCTGCTTACTGGTACGTGAAGGAAGACACCTCACAGGCGTCGAAATAGATCCACGGTAGAGTATGCTTTTCTACACGCTCCGGCGTCTCGC
>Ga0315284_10014621_pt1 | contig 11180 bp, 13 predicted proteins | sample YL17G09_16_MG_FD_203696 | JGI IMG/M metagenome (GOLD analysis project Ga0315284, IMG submission 203696) | Sediment microbial communities from Yellowstone Lake, YNP, Wyoming, USA - YL17G09_16 | ecosystem: Environmental > Aquatic > Freshwater > Lake > Sediment | place: USA: Wyoming | collected...
CCAACAAAGGCAAGTCGGGAAAAGTTTATGTGATGCTGGCGCATCAAAAGATGACGGGTCATTTTTTAGTCGGCCAGTGGAACGTCAAAAAAATAGGAGGCAAATATTCTGTCGTTCCCAAAACCAAAGGGCCGATATCTTTGGACAAGTATAACAGTTATATCCGGATGATTTTTTATCTGAATAACGGCTGGCAGCTGGGACTTTCAGATTTAAGAAAATTTGCCAAGGTAATTTTGGGCTCGGCGCAGGAAATTGAGAATTCCAAAGATATAAAAGAATTGGGCCCTGATGCACTTTCGCCGAAGTTTAACGTTGACTATATTTATTCTATTTTTCAAAAAAGAAATAAGGCGGTAAAACCCATACTGCTTGAGCAAAAAGTTGTCTCCGGAGTGGGAAATATTTACGGAGATGAAGCACTTTTTGTCGCTAAGATAAACCCTTTGCAAAAATCCAAAACTTTATCCAAAAAAGACGTTGTTAAGCTCATTGGCGCCATCAGGGAAGTGCTTAAAAAAGCGTTAAAGCTTAGAGGAACGTCGGCCAGCGACTACCGGGACACTTACGGAAAGCGGGGAAGTTATGATAAAGTCAGATATGTTTATGACCGGGAAGGATTGCCCTGTCGGGTCTGTAAAACGCCGATAAAACGGGTCAAAATCGGCCAGCGTTCATCCCATTTTTGTCCTTGCTGTCAGCCTCTCAAAAAAATAAAATGATTTACCTATTTTACGGTCCGGGAGAATATTCAAGGCAAAAAAAGCTGAATGCTTTCATTTCAGCGACCTTACAGAAACAGCCGCAAACCGCTTTCAAAAAATTTTCTCTGGGCGAGGAAGATGAGCTGGGTCAGCTTTATGATTTTATTGTTCCCAGGAGTTTATTCGAATCTGCCAAAAGAGTGGCGATAATAAAAAATTCCAATTCTGTTTTGGATGAAGATATTTTTAAGAGAGTGATTATTCTTTTGGGAGCGGACAAAGAAAGCGCCTTATTTTTTAACGAGGGGTGGGACAAAGGAGACGTTCCCAAAATTATTCAGCCGCTGGTGGAAAATGGCAGTATTAAGGAATTTTATTTTGAAAAACTTACCGAATCAAAAACAAAAACCCTTTTGGCTCGCGAAGTTAAAATCAGAGGCATCCGAATGGAGATGGCAGCCCTTGAGCATCTGCTTTCGGTTTTTGGGGGAGATATTTATGCCTGCATCAACGAATCGGAAAAACTTTCTTTTTTGAATGTTCCAATTACCAAAAAACTTCTGCTTTCAATGGACGAATATCAGGAAGAAAGTGAAATTTTTGAATTTTCCCGATCAGTCTCATTTAATGCCACACTTAGAGAAAGATTATCTCTTTGGGAACGGCTTTTGTGTCAACGGGTAGATAACTACCGTGTTCTGGGTTATCTGGGAAAAGCCGCCGGAAACCTGCCTCTGATAAAAAAAATTGCCGACGCGGACGTCAGCATTAAAACCGGAGTTTTAGAGCCAGAGCAAGCGCTTTTGGCGATGTTACTTGGCTAAGTTCTTGTTTAGGAATTTAGTCGCCCGCGATTTAATTCTGGCGGCTTTGTTTTTCTTGATGAATTTGGTTTTGGCGGTTTTATCGGCAATGGCGTAAACTTTCTTGAGCGCGGCTTTAGCTTCATCTTTTTTCTTGGCGGCAACAAGCTTTCTGAATTCTTTGATTGCTTTTTTGAGTGCTATCTTGCGTTCCTCGTTTTGTTTGCGCCGGCGGATATTTTGTCTCAAGGCCTTTTTGGCCGATTGGATTATTGGCATGGATTTTTCGAAATTAAACTTGGAATAAAGTTATCAAATACGCGCTTTAAAGTCAACCCGGTAACTCTGTTTTGCCAAAATTTTTTGACACGTTTTTGATTTTTTGTGACTATAAATTAGCTGGCACTACGTGTATAATTATTTTAACCGGTTTTTGTCAGATCGTCTCTTGTAAAAGAGGCGAAGCAAAACAGAGTTACTGGGTCAATCATTTTTGTTTTATAATGACCTTATCAATCGCTTCATGATTTATTCAATTTCTGGAAAAATTATCGCCAAAGAAACCAATTTTGTCGTTTTGGAAACTGCCGGAATCGGTTTTAAGATTTGGATTCTTAACAATCTGGCGTCAAAACTTTCTTTAGGAAAACGAGCCAAACTTCTTTGTTTTTTTTATCCTGAGCATTTTGACCTCTTCGGTTTTGCCAAAGCATCGGATAGAACGCTCTTTGAAATGCTCAATGCCGCTTCGGGAATTGGCCCCAAAATCGCTCTCAGAATCATGAACGCTTTGGATGCGACCAGCTTAAAATCAGCCATAGCTAACGACGACTTGAAAACTTTCAAGGACGCCGGAATCAGCGTCAAAACGGCGTCAAAAATAATCCTGGAACTGAAAAGTAAAATCGAAAAAGAAGACGTTATTTACGGCAAAAAAGGGAATCCGACGGCGGAAGTCAAAGATGCTCTCAGGTCTCTGGGATATTCTAGAAGCCAGATTGAGGATGTCGTTTCCCAACTGCCCAAATCAGCAAAAACGCCTGAAGAAAAGGTGAAAATGGCTCTAAAAATTTTTGCCAAACAGCGCCGCCAGTAATTTATGAAAAAAATCATCAATTTTTTGTTTTCACGTTACCATTGGAAGCTTAATCTTCTGGGTGCTCTCCTGTACGGATTTCCCTCAAGAAAAATAACGGTTATCGGCGTTACCGGAACCAAGGGGAAATCAACGGTTTTGGCTCTGCTCTCGGATATTTTGGAAAAAGCCGGGCACAAAACCGCCCTGATTTCTTCAGTAACGCTAAAAATCGGCGAAAAAATCCAAAAAAACAGGACTAGTAACAGCATGCCGGGAAGATTTTTTCTTCAGAAATTTCTTTCCAATGCGGCTAATGCTGGTTGTGACTTCGCTCTGATTGAAGTCACTTCTCAGGGAATAATCCAGCACCGACACAAATTTATTTCCTGGGACCGGGCAGTGTTTTTGAATATCCACCCCGAGCACATTGAAGCTCACGGCTCTTTTGAAAATTATCTGAAAGCCAAACTTTCTTTTTTTGAATACATTTCTCGGCATCCTGGCTCAAAAAATCCCCAATTTTTTGTCAATGCGCAAGATTCACATGAAAAAGAATTTATCCAAGCAGCTGGAAATTTTCCAGTTGTCCGTTTTTCTCCGCAATTAGCCGATAGCTTTAAATTGAAAATTCCTCAATCTCTTTCGGCTGACTTTTTGAAAATAAATATTGCCGCCGCCGTTGCCATAGCCCAAAGTTTTAATATTCCTAAAGAAGCGATTAAAAAAGGAATCGAGGAATTTGGAGGGGTGGAAGGGCGGATGGAAATAGTTATTCAAAAACCCTTTAAAGCGGTAGTTGATTATGCCCACACTCCCGATTCACTGGAAGCGGTTTATAAATATCTTAAAAAAGGCGGTCAAAGCAAAATGATCTGTGTTTTGGGTTCTGCCGGGGGAGGCAGGGACAAATGGAAACGCCCGATTTTAGGAAAAGTTGCCGCCCAGTACTGTAATCGCGTAGTTCTGACCGACGAAGACCCTTATAACGAAGACTCGATGGCGATAATCGATGAAATCGCAAAAGGGTATCTGGAAAATGGGGGCAAGGCGTCAAATCTGGAAAAGATTTTGGACAGGAGCCGGGCGATAAAAAAAGCCATTTTTCTGGCCAAGGCGGGGGACACTGTCATTTGCACCGGCAAAGGTTCTGAAGAATATATCCATTTAGCTCACGGCAAAAAACTACCTTGGTCAGAGAAAGCGGCTATTTTAACCTATTTATCCTAATCCTTTCTTCGCAATCCTGATCTATTTTCTATTTTTTTATCTGCGTGACAAAAAGACGATCGTCTTTTTACCACGCAAAAAGGTGGATAGTCGCCTAACTGTTTAGATCTATGTTTCTCAGAGTTCCATACTTGTTGACGGAAAAAATTTCAACTTTTTCTATAAGGTTCAGCAATTTTAAATCATCAATAAACTGTTCGGTGATTTTTACTTTGCCTATCCAAACGCTTTTTTGCACACGTTGTAACCCGATATTTAACAAGGCGCATCCTATCCACGATCTTTTCCATCTATCTTTCTCGGGGATGTCGAATATTACAATATTAACACTATCCGTTTTTATCTTATCCGGAATATTTTGTTTGTATGGATTAGCGTAATTAAGCTTTGTTTTTATTTTAAATAGAGCCAGCCTCTTTTCCCCCTTAGCCGTTATTCTTATAAAAGATATTCCTTCTCTTGATTGACTTTCGATAAGTCCGTCTTTTTTTAGATAATGCATTGTTAAACGAAGTTTTTCACTCTCGTTTCGTAATTGTTTTTTTGACACGCTTTCTTCAAGTTGGTCACTAAACTCTTTTTGAATCTGCGCAAATGACGCTCCATAACCAGACTTTACAAGCGCTGTTAAAAACGCGGGAGTTTCCACAAAAACATCTCCAATTTTATCAAGTATTGAATAAGTTATGTAGTCCTTCATAAATGTGGGTATTTATTTTTTTAAATTTAATTATTTGCGTGGTAAAAAGACGATCGTCTTTTTACCACGCAAGCAGGAGATTTTTATTTTTCAATTTTGAATCAATCCGAGTATGCGGAAGAATAAATTTACGCCCATTCGATGCCAAGAAAGGGTTGAGTCGTAAGTGGTTCCGTATATGCCGTACATTGACCCGGCAGGATATTTATCCGCTCGCGTCCGGGACGCCATCAGAACTTGTCCGGAGGCAGTTGAAGTGCCGACACTTTCTAATAAAATAAAATAATTTCCCGGCGCAAGTTGCAGAGGTGATGGAATTTTTATATTTACATAATTTGCGTTTGGCCAGTAAAGTTTTGGAAGGTTTGTTAGTGTTGTTGAATATATTTCTTGCATGCCGGCATTGGGGTCAGTGCTGCCGGCCATTGAATAAACGACTATTTTGGCGTCAAAAGAGGAGGGGGTATTGGCAAAATTGTGGATTTCAAGCTGAATCTGGGCGTAAATAAAACAAGTTTTAGTTTTCTCCCATTTCTTTGTAGTGCGCGGATAGAAGCGCTACGCGTAGTAGAGTGGGCACAAATTGAATTTCTTTATTTCTTAACGACAGGTTCGAGCCGAAGATTTTTTGAGAGAGAGAAAACTTTCAGGCTTAAGGATGTAAAATACTATTTACCAAAGTTTCAGCGTCGCTTGTCTTGAAGAAATTATTTAAACTTTCTAATTCGCCTTTCTTTTGTTTAATCTGTATCTCTTTTAATAATTTATCAAACGATTTCTTATAAAGTGTTTTGAGGGTTTTGGTTTTCTGCTCTATTTTCTTTACATGCTCATCAATTTTCAAAGTAGGCGGGAAATCTTCTGAACCAAAAAGATAAAAAGCTATCATCCTTGCGATATGAAGAAACCCATAAATTTTTAGCGCATATTTTGTCTCGTCTTTTTCTTTTTGTTTCTTTTCTTGGTCAGTAAATTCAACGATTTTATAAGATATTAGTAAGTGTTCAATCGGAGCTGAAAAAATATCCTCATAAAATTCTTCGCTGAATAAACGAGCTTTGGATGTTTTTGCTATGCTTGGTCTTTTTTTACCTATGGCGAAAAAGGCTTGAGCAACTTTCTCGTTATTAACAATTTTATTTCTACTTATCTTGCTATCTTTATATTGATTTCTTTTCCGTTCGTAATAATATCCGTATTTTTCTTTAAGGTAATTTTCAATCAATATTTGCACCCTATCATTGGCTCGCAAATCCCTTGTGCTTATCGCAGTTTGATTGTTGGTCGCTTCTGTTATTTTATTGACAAAATTTTCGTTTTTCGCAGAAAAAATTTTAACCAATACCCTTGTGTCTTTGTTTAACTCACCGTTTTTCCAAGCGTTAAATAGTGTTGTTGCGGTTTGACATCCATTAACAATTTGAGCATTATGAACTTCTATGCGAGGATTTTTGGGATTTCTTAGAACCTTAAAATCTTCACAAACTATTGTAATTCCATTATTAAAAAACCAGAAAAATTGACTATCACTCTCTGATTTACAAGTGTCTAATATAGCCCTGTTAACTTTGTTGTCGCCAAGAAATTTACGGATGTTTGCTTCAAATAAGTTATCGCCGTTATTTTCAACCAACCTTGCAATTTCTTCACCCCGAACACTACATATGACACCATCAAAATCTTCTATGTAATAATCCAGCATGTTTGCTGCATCTTGATGGAATTCATAAGAAATTTTTTCGCTCACGATCTTGTCGTTTCTTTCTCTCTGTTGTATTAGGTCGTAAAGGCTTTGCGCTCCGATAAATCTAAAATTAAACTTACCATTGAGCAATTTGTTGTATTCAGCAATAAGGGTGTCGGCTTGCTCACGCGTTTCTCTCGGAATTCTACTATTATCTCCTAATGTGCAGTAATAAACATTCACAACAATGTTCGCGTCCCATATTTCTCTAATTTCATTTATTTCATCTTTTAACTTTATATTCTTTAGTTTATTGACGTCCCTCGGTGATTTTTGAAATATCCATTTAAGGCCGTTTTCTATCTGAATAACAACATTACTACTGAATCCAGTCTCCTTTTTTATTTGAACTAAATCAATTATTTTTTTATTACCTATTTGTGTAATTGAAATCGCATCAATTTGTTTATCGCCTTCGCCATCAATAATAATATCGTCATCTATATTATTTTCATCCGTATCCAATACAAGAGCCAAACACAAATAGGTGAAGGCCTTAGGATTACTTATCAAAAGAGACCTTGCCAGCTTCCCAAGTTTTACATTTATGAAATTTTTTTGGGCTAAATAAGTAGTTTTTGACATGTTTTTACTTTAAAAACCCGATTATTTTTCTAACAACCGCTGTTTTATTATTTTTAATTTCATGTTCCCAAAGTCTTAATACCTTCCAACCGCGCCTTTTTAATTCTTTATTCACCCGCTTATCCCTTAAGATATTACCTTCAATCTTAGCTGTCCAGTATTTTTTCGGGAGTTGTTGTTTTTGTTTCTTGAATTTATAGCCGTGCCAAAAGTCACCGTCTATAAATACCGCCTTCTTTCTGCTTGGAATGGCTATATCGGGGCTACCGATAGCTTTTTTATAGTGCCTCTGGAAATATACTTTGTGGCGTCGGAGTTCGGAGAATATTAACTTTTCCGCTCCGGTATTCTTTGAGCGGATGCGGGACATAATCTCGCTTCTTTTATTTTTAGAAAAAACGTCCACGGGTTTTTTGGCGGTTTTCTTTTACGCACTCCGTAGAACAAAACCTGCTCACGATTTGATAGCTATTTTTTCTCGGATGGTATTCCTTCCCGCAGTTGGCGCAGATTTTTGTAATGCTTAAATCCCTGAATTTCAGGTCGGCATCTTCCTTACTCGTCGTCTTGGTCTTGCGGGGTGGCTTCGCCGTTCGTTTGTTCTCCGTTTTCATTTTGGAATTTTTCATACGACCCTATCCTCGTGAAGTCGATATCGTAATGCTCCCTGTCTATTTTATAAACGACGACCGCATCAAGCCCTATTTTTTGTAGCTTGTCATAAGTAAGAAGCTCGCGCTCCTTCAAGTCCATTACGTCCCTCAGGAGCCACTTGCCGAGGTCGGAATTCGGATTGCTCATCAAAGCTTTGGAGTCGTCTTGGCACAAGCTGGCGCTCAAAGTTTTTCTATCCGGCAGAGTCAGCTCAAATATCTCATCACGGGGCGGAAAAAAGTTCGGAAATTTTCTATGAATCCACGCGGGTATGGGGATATAAATTTCATTTGGATTGCGCGGGCGACCGCCCGCGTTCCACTGATTAAGGCCACTTTTTTCGGGAACGTTCTTAGCGCCTCCGCGCATCGAGTAAAGCGGGAGAAATACATGTGGTTGAATCCTTACTGGTGCAAATATAAGCCCAGCCTCTGATATTAGTTTTTCTATTGCTGCAAACGGGTCGGTGAGAATTCTTACCGACACGTCGAGGAGCGGGCTTTCAGTTATAAACCTCTTATAAAGAGTGCTCTTTGAAACATTGAACGAATACTCGGCGAAGGGGTCAGTAAATTGGATAGTTGCGCCCCGCGCCGTTTCTTTTACATCCTTTATCTTGTCAATGTTTATAAGCGGAGCAGGCGTTTCGTAAACGATAATTTTGCCGACTTTTCGGGTTATGCAGTGATAAATCAAATCATCTAATCCGAAAATGCGCTTGGTAGTTTCGATGCGCTCGTTGCGCAATTCGGCTATTTTCTTTACTTTCTGTTCGGGAGGAAGTCCGCCGAATAGCGCGTGGTCGCTGTTGAATTCCGCGACCTTCTGCATAGTCTTTTTGTTTCCTTCAAGAAAAGTTTTGATGCCGAACCCCATTTTGCCTTTTGAAGCATCTGCGGAAGCATCGGAACGGGAAAGATTTTCCGCTTCAAACGCCTTGCAAAATAAATTTTCCGTAGCCCTCGATGCGAGATACGGCTCTGGAGCTTCAGAAAAAAGTTTGGTAAGCGAACCTACTGCTCTAAGCAGGCGTTCGTAATAGCGTACCTGCGCTTCGGGCTGTTTCTCTATAAACATAATTAGTTATTTCTAATTCTTTCGCCATTTGGCGGGCGACCCGCTCTATTACAGAAACCGTTACAGAATTCCCTAATTGTTTGTAAAGCTTGGTATCGGGGAGGTCTCTCGGAAGCTTATAGCTCTCTGGAAATCCCTGCAACCTTGCGCACTCGCGGGGGGTTAGTTTTCTTATTCTTTTATTGTCGAGGATAAGCGGGACGTTGTGGCCACCGGTTCCCATGTTTGCGGTTAAGGTCGGGCATACTCCGCTTTTGTTTTCTCTTACATATACTCGTCGCCACTGATAAACTACGTTCTTTGAAACTATTATTTTTTTCAATTGTTTATGCAACGGGCTGTTGCAGTAGTAATATTTTTCGGCCACGTTCTTTTCAAGCAAATCGGATACGGATTTCGTAAGCGCAATCGGTTTTGGAAACTCGAACGCGTCGGCATGCTTTTTATGTTGGAAGCCGACAATGTAAATCCTTTCCCTGTTCTGCGGGACATTCCCGTATTCCATGCTATTTAGCACTCGCGACTTCACATGGTAGCCGAGGTCTTCCAGGGCTTCTGAAATTATCCTGAAAGTTTTTCCGTTGTCATGGGTTTTCAAATTCTTTACGTTTTCGAGAAGAAGCGCCGCCGGTCTTTTGTCGCGTAGAATTCTCACTATCTCGAAAAATATGTCGCCACGCCCTGTATCAAGGAAGCCCCTTCGGTATCCGGCGATGGAAAACGGCTGGCATGGGAAACCGCCGAGCAGAACGTCAAAATTTGGAAGCGATGAACTTTTTATTTTCGCTATGTCGGCGACCATTAGCGGAACAAATTTGAAATTTAAATCGTAAGTCGCCTTGCAGTACGGGTCGAAGTCGTTTGCAAAGACGGTTTCAAAGCCGGCTCGTTCAAAGCCAAGCCTTATTCCGCCAACGCCAGCGAAGAGATCCATTGTTTTAGGAGGGCGGGTCATTATCTTCATTGTATATGATTTTTGAGCCACAAGCAGCCCTGCTTGCAGTGGATAACTTTTTATTTTTTGCCGATTATTACTAGTGTATTAGGTCGTCTACGCTTACATGAAGCGCCTTTGCTATCTTTGATAGGGTTTCGATAGTCGGATTTTTGCTGGCTCCTGATGAAAGCTTAATGAGGGTATTGTAAGTAATGCCCGCCAGCTTCGAGAGCTGGTCTTGAGAAACGCTGAGCTTAGCGCGGTATTTTTTGATATTTTCAGCAATTCTTAATTTGCCGTTTGACTTCATAGTAATATATTACTATCCTTATAGTAATGACAGCTTCTTAATTTCTTTATTACTTTATTATGATAACAAAAAATATGTCTTCCGTAAACAACTATTTTCTCTACGCCTGCAAATCAACTGATGTTGAAGACGAGCAAGACCGGCCTATTGAGAACCAGCCTAACGGGCGGAGCGGGCAGATGAGCTGAAATAATTATCCCAAGCATAGAATCCTCCGGCGATTATTATTAATATCACGGCAAAAATAATGCCGAATTTGAAAAAATGTTTTTTGTTTACCCGCCAAAGCCTTGGTGTAGGAGGGCCAAACTTTGTTTTCGGAGGAGAGGAATGATTTTCCGGAATCATTTCTTTAATCTCCGCTTGTTCAAAATCGTTTTGCATTTGTTTTTTTATTAATAATTGATATCGAGCGGTGTCGGAATATAAAATAAAAATCCATCACAAAGATGGACGTCAACAAAACAAACTAACTACGGGTACCCCACCCCGGATATTTTTTGGGAGCATAGAAACATAATGAGGGACGTTTTGTTTATTATACCACCATATTTTATAGTTGAAGCGTAAATCTGTGGATAAGTTGACAGGTGAGCGGGTTTGGCTTTATAGTGGCTTTGAACGTCTCGTATTATTTTCTTGTATTAATATTTTAAGTTGCGTGATAAAACGACAATCGTCGTTTTATCACGCAGGGACAGAAAGTGGCGGAAGAATTGCCTGATTAGTTAGGTTGGTTGGACTTAATTGGGTTGCGTGACAAAAAGACGATCGTCTTTTTACCACGCAAGAAGGAAACGAAAGGAAGCAAAGGGAAGTAAAAGGAAACAAAAGGAAATAAGGAGGTTAAGGAGGCAAAAAATAAAAAGAGACAAAAAATAAGGAGAAGTAACGGTTCATTATTAGATTACAATTAGATTCTGGTATTTATAGCAATTATGTACAGCAACGAGTTTTTTATACAGAGGTCGTTTGAGGTGGTTTGGGCGGTTTTTAGGATAGCCGAACACGCTACCCGGCTAAAGGTACAACAGGGCTTGGAAGACAAGGCGCTGGATTATCTGTTGGCCAAGGATATGAAGTCCCTGGACGGACTGGAAGAGATTGTCCGCTTTGGCGCCCAAATCAGAGATATCGGACAGGTTAACGCCAATGTTCTTTTGAGAGAAATAGGAACCCTTAGGGTGGCAATGCTTGAGCTGGCTGATACCCAGAGGAAGCAGCTGGCTCCGGTAAAAACCCCGGAAAGCGCCCCTCAAATAGAAGAGGTATTTGCCAAACCTCCGATGAGAGTCGCTGACCTTTTGGAGGCGATAAGAAAAGGGATGGGCGAGGATAAAAAAGAGGTAAGTGAAGATAAA
>Ga0315284_10014622_pt1 | contig 11180 bp, 7 predicted proteins | sample YL17G09_16_MG_FD_203696 | JGI IMG/M metagenome (GOLD analysis project Ga0315284, IMG submission 203696) | Sediment microbial communities from Yellowstone Lake, YNP, Wyoming, USA - YL17G09_16 | ecosystem: Environmental > Aquatic > Freshwater > Lake > Sediment | place: USA: Wyoming | collected...
AATTTAACGTTCATTCCCGGATATGCGACGGACATGCGAATTTGATCGAAGGCATTGGCGAGTAGAAAAACTGCGAAACTGCTGACAACGGGAATTTTTCCGGAGGCGGCCAAGCCACCCGCTACGCCCACCATATTGGATTCGGCGATACCAACATTGAACGCCCGCGAAGGAAACGCCTTGGCAAAGACCTCTGTCCGCGTCGAATTACCGACATCACCATCAACGGTGACGATATTGGGAAACTCGTTTCCCAAGTCTTTTAACGCAGCACCAAATGCATCGCGAGTCGCTTTTCCCAGTTTCAAGCCTGCGGCTTCACCAATCGCCATATTGTCAACCCCATGTTCGAGCCCACAATTTCGAGGCCAGAGACGTTATGAAATTGTTCACAGAAATCCGAGAAAATCAACAACCGTTTTTCTCAGAGACGGTCTTTCCAATCCCCGCGACAACACCCACCCGTGTTAGCTCAATAATGCCAGAGCCTTCTCGGCGAGATCCTTCGAAAGTGGTTTTCCGTGGTAATTCATATCGCCAGCCTGCTCAAGGATCGGCAGGATGCCGAACCCCTTTTTCGTTTGAGAGACAATCACGGTCGGTCGGTCCGTGATGCTCCGCGATTTGGCAAGTGCTTCGACTACGGCCTCCATCGTGTTTCCCTGAATGACCTGCGTGTGCCAACCAAACGCCTCGAATTTGGATGCAAACGGCTTGAGATCCAGCACATCCGTGGTTGATCCGGTTTGTTGAAATCCATTTTGATCAACAATCGCCGTCAGGTTTCCGAGTTTAAATTTTTCGGCGGCAGCAATCGCCTCCCAAACTTGGCCCTCTGCCATCTCACCATCGCCCATCATCACATAGGTGTGAGAATCGAGGTTGTCGAGGCGACAGGCTAAGGCATGTCCGATACCAAGCGATAAACCCTGCCCGAGTGATCCGGTTGACGCTTCCATGGTGTCGAGACGCTTCATATTGGGATGCCCTTCGAAGGGGCTTCCAATTTTTCGAAGCGTCATGATTTGTTCAAAAGTGTAATAGCCCGCCTGACACAGTGTCGCATAAAGCACCGGAACCGCGTGACCCTTGCTCAGAATGAAGCGATCCCGCTTGGGATCTCGCGGATTGGCTTTGTTGTGTCGCAAAAAGCCGCCGAAATAAAGCGCGGTGACCACTTCAACCGCCGACAGACTACTCGAAGGATGGCCACTCCCCGCTTCCGTCGTGATCTGAATGATATAGCGACGAATAGCCTTCGCGTTCGCCTTCAACAGTTCCAGATCGATCGTTGTCACGTTATCCACCGAGATGCTTCCTTTGTAACGGACCTACTGGAACCGACCGGCCTAGAATGTCACCCCATACAGGTCTAGAGAAACTGGGTAGCGAAGAAATCGTACGCTTCTGCCCAAATGCCATGGGGATTGGGACTATGCTAGCGATGACGTCATGGGGTCGCAAGGAACCGGATCACACGTTATCAATGGCCCGATAGAATGCAAATGATTCGCTCGCGGCAGGATCCGCCGTGGGAGATGGCTGCGGTGATATCCAGTCGGAATCCAAGTTTGGACTCCCCCTTCGCTCTGCACGCGTTGAGTGTCTTGGCGGATCCGATTTCAAAAAACAATTCGATCAACGAGCCATGATATCGGTGTCGTCAACGCAGTTGACATCGTGTCACCACGACCTCGCAATACGCTCCCCAGAAGTTCCGTTCCTCGACTGATGAGAGACTTCCTGTCGGATGCTGGGTCGCATTGAAATCGCTATTGGGTCTTGGGGCACGAGCGACAACCCAGCGGGATCCGTTACTTCAGGAATTAAAGACAGAGGCCGCGAATCGCTGTGCATCCTGCGGCGGAATGGTCGCTGGAGTAATTCGGTACGCACCCTTTGCTCAGCATTCGCTGCAGGGCGAGGGAGGAACAACAATCACTTAATCGCTTATCGACTGTTGCGCGCACTGCCGCTTAGATTAAGGGCGCTGAACGTAAACACATCCGTAATTTTGGTGAAGACGGGTGCCGTTGAAATTCGCACGTACCGTCGATCTGCCGACACGACCGCGATCGCAGTCATCGTGACACCCTCATTGATAAGAGTCACGAGAGGTTGATATCCCACATTGTTTCCAGTTCCCAATCCGATCGATCGTGCGGCCAGTGGACTGCCGGTATTGCCGTCAATCTGAGCCAGAATGGCGTTGCCGGCTGCGTGCTGCCGGCCAGATTGCTTTTGCATCGGTTCGGGTATCGCCTGGTCAGCTTCCAGCCGGCTTCCCTTGGCCAGCGAAAAGCGGATCTTTTGATCGGTTCGCCCCAAGAGAACCGACTGTATCTCGAGTTGTTCCCGTGGCGAATTCTTGCCGCGGGTGATTGTGAGTCTCGCCCTTTTTCCGACGATGTCTCCCCAGACGTGTCGAACATGCGCCACATAGTCTCCGGAGATTGCTTTCGGACAGAGGTACTCGTCATAGCATCGGGCTTGATTGGGACCGAACCCGTCGTGAACAAAAATCCCTCCGGACGAAGTACTCGGATTGTCCATGGAACACTTGCTGCCCGTTGGTTCTTCGATGAGCAGATCGAGATCTCCTGGCCCGTTCCAATCTAAACGGACAACGAGGTCAAGTTGTCTGGCGGCCTGCATTCCGTTTTGGAGATCGATGGCCTTGGAAATCTTGCCGACTTTGATCAACTGCTGCATGGCATCGGCGGATGCCTGCTCCGCCTCGCGGCGCAACGCTTCTCGGTCACTGCCCCACGCATACGCCAAAACTTCAGGTGCGGACCAGACGATTGCCTCAGCATTCCTCGTCCGGCGGGCGACCGCCATTGCCTGTAAAAATGGCTCTGGACGGTGAGGCGCGAGATGAGCCGCCTGACGATAAAGTTCCAGAGCACGATCGTCTTGGTCAAACTTAGTGAGGTACGCGGCCAGCATCATCATCGAATCGGCGTCCGTGGCGACCAGATCCTGACTAGAAAGGAGAACGCGTTCAATTTGCGTTTTTGGTCGACCCGCGGCCGACATCGACAACGCCAGAACCTCGTACATCCACGGCTGAATTTTTGCTTGGATGATCGCCTGCTCGAGACACGCAATAACCTCTTCAAACTGCCGGCTCGTGATCAATTCATTAACGAGTTCTCGGAGCAATTCGGGCTCGATGCTCTCGGCCTCGAATTGCTGTTTCCACCGCCTAGTTCGCTCCGCGGGAGTTGAAGCAGCGTCCGTTTTACTCCGGCTTGAATGATTCTTGTTGGAAGAGGGAAGTGGGGTGCCAAAAGTTGGCTTCCTCGGCTTGGTTTGCACCCGAGTTTCAGTGTTGTCGTCTTTCGACTGAGAGACCGTTCTCAGGACGGTCGTTTTTTTTTCAATGCTTCGATCTGACGATTGTCCACTGATGGCTGGCCATTAACGATCGGAGGCGACTTCGGAATTGCAGGAACGCTAAAAAAACCACGGCCGGCGGGAGCGAAACCACCGAATCCGCCACCACCCATACCACCACCCATGCCACCACCCATACCACCACCCATACCACCACCCATGCCACCGCCCATGCCACCGCCCATGCCACCACCCATACCACCACCCATACCACCACCCATACCACCACCCATGCCACCACCCATGCCACCGCCCATGCCACCGCCCATGCCACCGCCCATGCCACCGCCCATGCCACCGCCCATGCCACCACCCATACCACCACCCGACATGATTGGCACGACGAGATCCGCGACTCCATAAACGCGCGTCGACAACACTTCATCCGCCTTTGCCTGAGTCGTGATTTTCATCACTTCGTCTTCGATGGTATAGGTCAATGCAAATTTGTTGAGCATTAGCCGCAACACACTGCGGAAAGAAATACCAGACACAGACAGCGTCACGGGTTCCTCAATGTTCACTCCCGCTTCCTCCAGAGCCACCGTATCTGGAATAATCTCGATATCATGGAGGTCTTTTAGATAGGCAAGAGCATCTTTCAAAGGTGTTTCTATAAATGCGACTTCGGTCTCTTTGGTGAGTTCTGCCCGGATTCGCTCCTCGGCCGGCAGTTCCTTTTTCAAGTCGACGGTCGCCCATTTCTTGCGGCGTGCCGTGAGTGCCTCCCAGACTTCCGCCCTCGGAAACAAAATTGGAGGTTCGTCCGGAAAGGGAACGTGTGCTAATTCGACCTGATGCAGAGTCTCGAGAAATTTATCCGCCCGACGAGCACGCAACCGGTATGACCGCATCAGTTGTTGAGCCGCCTCAGCATCAAACCGAGCTGCAGTCGACGTGCTTTCACCAGGACGCAAATTGATGGCAACGTCTGCAACATCCTGGGCTTCTGCATATGCTTCGTCTCGACCGTGTTTTGCCTCCAAGATTAAGGCCCGGACACGGTCAATCAGATAGTCCAGCCGCTCTTCATCGAGCTGCAGTTGTTCTGTAAACCGCAGAACGGCTTCCATTTGGGCTAGCCTTTCAATGGCTTGAATTCTCCTTTGATCGCCAGACTCTCTTTGATTACTTAGCTGAGCGATCGCGCCCTCCAGCTGTTTCTGGAGTCCAATTCGAATCTCTGGTGAAATATCAATGGCAACCTTGACAGAATCAAGAACCCGTTTCAATCCGCTGATCTTGGTGTCCAGATCGCCACCGAATTTCCTCGTCGAATCGATCTCGTTGTTGACCTGAGTCCGCAGTTTCTGGGTCTTTACCTCGATCTGTCTCGCGGAATCATTCAGAAGACTTGCGTCCGGTTGAGGCGGAACCAGTCGCTCCAAATCATCCTGAGGTGCTTTCGCCTTGTCACTATCATCTTTTTGACTGACCGTTCGTGTTTTCAGTTCTCGGATGACATTGGAAAGTGATTTCGCTTCGATGTTTGCAGGATCTGCTTCTGAGACTTGTAAAACGAGTTCTGTCGCCAATTGAACGTCTCCACCGACCAACGCCTGGTGCCCCCGGTCAATCAGTTGCGATGCTCGCTGCGAGAATCCTTCCTGAGCCATATCCATCAGCGACAAACCTGCCAGCGAATTGCTCAGCCCTGCATCCATTTCGGAGCGGCCCGCAAATTCTGTCAGGAAGGAAATGGTCGCCTGCTCCATCGGTTCGGCCAATCTCCAATCCAATGAAGCGGAATTGCCTGAACCGTCGGACAGTCGAATCTCGGCATTTTTGAAAAGGGGACTACGCGTCAAATAAACCGTCTCGCGATCGCTTCGGATCGGAAGAGCAATCGGCGGTAGCAAGGTCACGGAACGGGGAGTCACGGTCAACGTTGTCGGAAAGAATACGGGTGTCTGCAGAGCAGCGGCCAGTGTCCGTCCTCGTTCGGTTGCCTTTTCAGCAGATGTTTTGTGCGCATCAACATGTGTATCAAACGTCACAAGACCACCGGTTTGATGTGCCAAAATTCCCAGCAAGTGCAAATTAATTTGAGGGCCCACTCCGAAGCTGTTGACGGGAACACGACGCCGGTTCAGCTGTGCGACCAATTCTCGCAACTCCGTCGTTTCGAGCAGGTCGGCAGTACTCATTCCGTCACCGATGTAGGTGATATTTGCCGGCCGTTCCGCAGATACCGCGTCCAGTGCCGTCCTCAACGCAACGTTCAAATTTGTGGCGCCTAAAGGAACTCTGGCCTGAAGTACTTCAAGGCTCGTTTGAACGAGGGGACTCTGCGGAGGGTTAAAATCCTCGTCCAGTGCTTCGGCCAAAACATCCACCGCAAACAGACGCACCCGATCCGTTTCAGGAAGCGATGCCAGCAATGACTTCAGAACAGCGTATCCATGCTCACGGTGCTCGCCGACCTGACTCGCAGATGTGTCAATTAAAATAATGTGGTCGCGCGCCATGATTCCCTGAGGGCAGTCCTTCGCGCTAAGCACGATCGCCGAGAAGGAGTGGCCGTTGGTCGCCGTGTTTTTCAACACCCGGGCCGGACTCAGCACATCCGTTGCGCCGAGGCTTGGGCACCACCAGCACGAAGCGGCCAAGGCCGAAGACACGACACAGCGTTTCACCAAGAGATTCAACATGCCGCAACACCTTGCATCACGATGGAAAGACCAGAACAGTGGTTCAGCGGTGTCCGATCCGCGTTACCGTTAATCATTCGGTCGAAACGACCCTCCGTGCCAATGCTACCGGCTTTGTGGTTACTGTTGGAAGCAAATTCCACCACACGCCTCAGAAAGTTGACCTATCGCTGCCCGAACAGCAGATCGATTGAAATTATTTTGATGTGCAGCGCAGTCGGTTATCCTCACGCGATTTTGCCGATCCATCAACACCCTTCACACATCGGACGTCCGATTACGTCTGGCTGACTTAAATCGGGATTGCCCATGAAACACCTACGACCCCGATACTCGCCTGCGACACACCAAATACGACAGCTTTACACCACCACTCCGCTCTTTGCAGAAAAAGTTATCGGCTGTGTCGCAATCGGGTTACTGTTGCTTCTTCTTTTCGGTTTTGTTGTCACCCGTCAAAAATCTCCGTAGAACGTCCAATTTTTTAAGACGCGAGACGGCGAAAATGCGGACCACCTTGGTTTTATAGGTCAAGTGGCCCGCCTCGTCGAAGTCCAGTTGATTGACGTCAACCCAATCCGCTAGAGTTTCATCCTTAATATTCAACTTTTTGCTGTCATAAGCCACGAGATAAAGCGTGGCGAACGTTTCAGGATCCACGCCCGCCCCTGATTCGAGGTCTTCGCGAACATTCAGTCCGCCGACCATCACGGCATAGGAGTTGATCCCCTTTGTGGCGGACTCGTATCGAGACTCTTGTTTGAGCTGAGCGACCGCGGCCTTCAATGCCCCATGCACGCTCTGAATTGTCTTGACAGCATCGTCAGACGGATCGGACTCGGCCTCTTGGCCTCGCACAGCCGAAAAAAAGTTAATGCAGCCAAACGCATATCCGACAGCGATCAATCCGGCAAAAAACGCCATTCGCTTGTAGAAGTTCATTTTGCATGATCCTTATTAAAGTCGAAAAATTTGACGTGAGGTCAAAAATGCATCATTGACTTTCACTTTGACAATATCCTCCGACGATTCGTTTGTCTTGTCCGTTCCAGCGGGCATCTTTCCACGGAAAACGTTTTCTAGGCACACGTTATAAGGCACATTTTCGCTGGGGAACAGCACATCATCAGTAAACACAGGCCACCCCAGCCACTCCTGAAAGCAAGACCCTCGCCACACCGATGGGTTCGACTTCAGACGAAAGGCGATTCCATGATTCGTTGCTGGCTCCGAAGCTCAGGCAGCACGCTCTCTCGTTCTCTGGTTGGAACGATCGGATCTCTCTGTTCGGAGAATTCGGTTTGCCTCGAGATCATTTTCAGAGCGGGCGCGTCGAGCAGCCGAGCTGATAAAGTAACTGAAGTACATGATGACCATGGAGCCTGTGAGGGCCGCAAGGCAACCGATCAAAGCCAATTGGTCATCGCTAACATTTTGTACAATATTCATGGAAAAAGACCTCTGGACATCGAGGCTCTGGTGGCTGAAGATCATTATCGCACCAACGTGCCGATCGACTCACATCCAACCTCTCTGCTTTTCAGTATTTCGACTGGGCCCGCGGAAGACTTGGGACCATCACTGCTTCGGTTGCGATTTTGGCTTAAACCAGAGTCGATAGACGCAACATGACGATCATGAGTGAGGTGGGTTCTAACGGCTTTTGCGAGACATTGGCGTTGACGTCAAGTTTGAGGCGTCGATTTCGTGCGACGTCAGCCTCATGATGAATGACCCTATTTTGCGGCCACAACAATTCTCTTATTTTATCGTGGGCAGCGCAAACATCGTTTGAAGCATTTTTTTGGAACTGGACCGTTGTAACGCGTGACTTGGCCTCAGCTGATAAGTCTGGCAACCGATGGTGTTACGTCTTGGATAGCAATACAATTCCTCTGTTTTCCGCCGATACCGCACGAAATATTACATATGCTTTCTTGGCACTCAAAACCGAGTTCCGACTTCGACTGGGATTTAGCAGCCCAAGCGATCACGCTGCGGATACGGTGGTTTGGAATCGGCATTGGTTATGTCTTAGTCAATCTGATTGGTAACGGCAACGAGACAAATCGAGCTGTTCTCAATTCCATTTTAGTTCTCGGAGCCTTCTATTCGCTGTTGGATACGTTGTGGAGTTTGCGAGGTCAAATCTTTTTGAGCGAGTGGCCATTATTTGTGTCACTGATGGAAGCGACATTCATCGGCCTGTTATGTCATTTTGACTACGGTGTCTTGAGTCCGTTTCGATTTTACTACTTTTTGTCTCTCTTGGTTTGCGCGATTCGTTATGTACCCGCAGTCACGTGGTCCACGTTTGCCCTGCATTCGGTGAGCTATACGATGCTTGCGTTCAGCAGGGGAATCTCGAGCAGAGACGATGTCCTGGCATTCATTTTGATGCCGATTTTTATGGGCTGGGTGACTTGGGCCAGTACGTCGTTAGCGGAGCTATTGAAGTGGGCCGGATGGCGTCTGGGGCAGCTCAACGGGGCGTTACAAGAAAACCAAGGTTTGCTGGAACATCGGATTGCCGAACGGACTCGACAGCTTCAAGAGTCGCAGGCGATGCTGGTCCAACAGGAGAAGCAAGCGGCCTTCGGCTTGCTTGCCGCCGGTATCGCACATGAAGTCGGCAATCCCTTGGCCTCAATCAGCTCCATCGTCCAACTGTTGAATCGGCGCAACATCGACGACGAAACACGAAGCAAATTGTCGCTTGTCGATGACCAGTTGCGAAGAATTCAGCGGACGCTTCGTGAGTTGGTGGATTTCAGTCGCCCTGTTGTTTACAAGAAATCTCGATGCGACATTCATTCCGTAGTCGAAGCGGCCTTGAACATTGCCAAGTACTATAAGCGAAAAAAGGGAAAGCAGATTCTGACAGATTACGCATCTGAGCTCCCGTTTCTGATGATCGTTCGTGACCAACTTGTTCAAGTGTTTTTGAATCTGATCTTGAATGCCATGGATGCCACAGAGGAGGGTGGTGTGATCACAATTCGAACATCGCGGGAGGTTGATCGAATACGAATCGATGTGATGGATGACGGACTTGGTATTCCTAACCCGTGTCACGAGCGAATTTTTCAGCCCTACTTTACAACCAAGGAAACCGGCACGGGACTGGGATTGTTCGTCTGCCGAAACATCGTTGAGCAAAATGGGGGGCACATCGAGTTAACCGGGACATCCCCCTCCGGAACAACGTTCACCGTTTGGCTGGCAGCGGGCATGGATCCGAACCCGCCCGAAGATTCCGTCCTCGAAATCGCCCCGTCCGTGACGATTGAATTCACGGCGGAATAAAACTCAACACGCGACCTCCACACACCTGCGTTGTCGCCTCGAAATCGTTACGAAAGATTCCATGCCTCGCTCCGTATTAATCGTTGAAGATGAAGCCATCATTCGGGCATCCCTGCGCGAGTTTTTGTCGGCGGAGGGCTACCAAGTTGCTGAAGCGGGCACTCTGGCGGCGGCGATTGTACATGCTCGGCAGCGTGACTTTCATGTAGTGATCTGCGATGTGCAGCTTCCTGACGGAGACGGCATCGCCCTTCTCCGGCGATTGCGGCAACTCAATCCGAACGTCTCCGGTTTAATCATTACCGCCTATGCGACGGTGGAAAATGCCGTCGAGGCATTCAAATCGGGAGCATTTGACTATCTCGTCAAACCCGTGATCTTCGATGATCTTGCCAATAAATTGACTCGACTTTTTCAATACAGCGAACTCGCTTTGGAAAATCAAGCCTTGCGTCGTGAGTTGACTCGACATGTGGGCGGCGAAGAAATCGTTGGATCGAGCAAAGCGATATCGAACGTCCAAGAAGCGTTACGTCGCGCGGCCATCACCAATTCGAACGTCCTTCTTGCCGGTGAATCGGGAACAGGCAAGGAGTTATTTGCGAGAACATTGCATAAATGGGGGCAAAAGCACCACGAACAATTTGTGGCCATCAATTGCGCGACGCGTCCAGCAGAATTGCTGGAGGGCCAGCTCTTTGGAGCAAAGTCAGGCACAGTACCGGGGGTGACGGGGGACTTGCCCGGGTGTCTCAGGCAATCGACGACCGGAACTGTTTTTTTTGACGAAATTTCACTACTTCCGCTTTCCACTCAGGCCAAATTACTCAGGGCAATCGAGTATCAGGAAGTCACCCCGCTGGGGACTTACGAACCCTATCGCACCCAAGCACGGATTGTTGCGGCCACCACACGGGATCTGATTCAGGAAGTCGCCGCAAACCGATTTCAAGAAGAATTGTTCTATCGCTTGGACGGAATCAAGATCCAAGTTCCTGCTCTTCGAGAACGGTTGGATGACGTGCCCGAGTTGGTCGAGTTTTTTGTTTCCAAACATGGACGAGCCATGGGACAAAAAGCAACCGGCGCGACTAGTGAAACAATTCGTCTCTTGATGTCCAATCCCTGGAAGGGCAATGTTCGTCAACTCGACAACGCCATTGAGCGGGCCGTCATGATGTGCGACGGAATGCAGATTCGACCCAACGATTTGCCTCCCGATATTCGAGGCGATGAGCAACCGTTGCCCGATACCGACGACTTGCGGTCTGCGATTCGGCATTACGAGCGATTCCATATCTCTCGTGTCTTGCGTCAGTGGCCTGAAAAACGAGAGGCGGCCAAACGATTAAAGCTCGGCTTGTCCAGTCTTTATCGAAAGATCGAAGAGTTGGGCATCGATCTTTAAGCAACGCACACGTGCGTCTGCCCATCTTGCCGACCGATTACTCGCTCCGCTGAAAGCTCTGCTGAAGTACTGCTGGTAACGAGGCAGAAAACTTGCTCCGAGGAAATACTTCATCGCAACCCGCTTGGCGCGCGGTTCTGAGCCGATCTTCGTCAACATGCGCTCCAAACGCGATGATCCGCGGCCGTTCCACTAACGAGAAGAACGAGATAATCTGCAGTGGATCAACATCGGGGCAGTTCAAATCGAGAAACACGGCCTGAGGCGGAATTTGGAGCGAACGAAGACGGAGTTGTTCTGCGGTTGCCACAACCTCGACCTGAAAACCGAGCGCAGCGGCGGTGCTGGTGATTTTACTGGTAAACATCAGGTCTCGAGTCAACAACAATCCATAAGCATTGGACATCTCTTTTTTT
>Ga0315284_10014624_pt1 | contig 11179 bp, 11 predicted proteins | sample YL17G09_16_MG_FD_203696 | JGI IMG/M metagenome (GOLD analysis project Ga0315284, IMG submission 203696) | Sediment microbial communities from Yellowstone Lake, YNP, Wyoming, USA - YL17G09_16 | ecosystem: Environmental > Aquatic > Freshwater > Lake > Sediment | place: USA: Wyoming | collected...
AGGCGTTGGTGGAAGCCTTCGATTGCGTCAAGTGGGTGGCCCAGACTCCCCAGATCGGTGAGGATGGCAGCTTCGTCCGCAAGGGTGAGGGCGGGGCGGTTCAGTTCCACAAGACCCCGCTCCCCAGCAGAACCGAGTTCGAGTCACAGCTTGGGGGCCTGGGCCGAGGCACTTTCACCCATGAGCATCTGCTCCAGGAGCAGGCCCGGCAACTGTTCGCTCCCTGGAACATCGGTGATGAGCAGCGAGATCGGCACTTCCACCTGTCGCAGCACTTCCATGAGGTGACACGCACCTCCTCCCAGCGGGAGCGGCAGAAGGAGATCGAACAGAACGCCCACATGATCGTGCAGCGGGAGTTGGAGAAGAAGGCCAAGGAGTTGAAGGTTCCCTTGGCCACGCTGCTCAAGGGCAGCTACGCCAAGGAGGTAGCGGACGCCAAGGCCACGGCTCTGGGCTACATCGAGAAGGAGCACGAGCAGAACATCAACGGGTCGGCACCTATGCGGGAGGGGAGTCAGATCCTGCGTCGTTCCAAGGGGGCAGCCCAGTTGCCAGCGGTAGACCACTCCCAGTGGAGCCACAGTGGCAAGATCAACGCCATGGTGACCCAGGTGAAGCAGATGGTCCGTAGGTCCGAAGCTGAGGGCAAGGGTCATCAGGCGGTGGTCGTGGTGGACTCCCCCGATCAGGCAGCAGCGGTCAAGGCGGCACTGGAGCAGGAAGTCTTCCCGCCCAAGAAGATCGGACGCAACAAGGTGTCCCAGGTGGGCTACCTCGCGGGGCACGTCACTGGCCAGGGCAAGAGTCAGGTGGTGGAGAAGCCCAAGCCCAACGAGATCGACGAGCGCAAGACCAAGTTCGCCAGTGGCCACCTCAAGGTGCTGATCATCGACAAGGAGACCGCTGCTGGCCACAACCTCCAGGCGGCTGACAGTATGCACATGCTGGGCTACCTGGACACCGCCGGGGCGATCAAGCAGGCCCATGGGCGGGCTGACCGCTCGCCTCGGTCGTTGCGGAGCCTGGAGGAAGTCCACGGGGAGATCGGTCAGCAACTCAAGGCCGGGGGCAAGGTGGCCGAGAAGGCTCGCAAGGCGGTCTATCAGGCGGCGGGGTTCGATCCTGGTAGCCTGTCGGCTGGTGAGCTTCACAAGCGGCTGTCGGAGTTCCAGAACGCTGCCGAGCAGTCCCGGAAGACCATCGAGCAGGCCATCGGGGAGGACCCCTCGAAGATGACCGACGCCCAGCTTCGGCAGAAGCTGGTGGAGAAGCATGGACCAGATCAGGCCGCAGCCTTCGAGAACATCCTGGCTTCGACGCGGGACAACTACCACAAGTGGCAGCAGATGACCCGTAAGCTGGGGGTCTTCACCGAGAAGCCCCTGGAGATCCACACCTACGAGGTGACCGACTCCCCGCATGAGCTTCGCACCGCTGATGCCCGGCGGCAGCAGATGAAGACGCTGGAAGTCACCACCCCGGCTCTCATGGGCAAGCCTGAGTCAGAGGAAAGGATCAAGCACGCTCCTACGGGCAAGGTCATCACCGAAAAGAGCCTGCGGTTGTTCATAGAGCCGCCCAGCTTTCGGAACTGCCCCCACCCCCTTCTCTTGATCAATCTGAGGGACTGATCATGGAAGTCTACCTCAGCATCGACTTCTTCAGGGCCATTCCGGGGCCGGCTTTCCGTGCTCGTCAGTCGGCGCTCAAGCGGGAACGGACGCCCCAGACCGGCCCTACCCAACTAGGGAGGGAGTCAGAGGCTATCGGTGTTCCGGTTACCTCAGGGTATGGGATCAGAAATAACTTCGACGCCCATGCTCCCCAGACTGAGGCGGTTCATCGGAAGCTGTTTGGCGACACCACCCTCAAGGACATCCACGACGCCTTCAGCCGCCCGGCCAACAACGGATACTACACCAAGGTCCACCGTGTCCACCTGAGTCTGGGGTTTCACGAGGGGGACACCCGAGGGCACCGAGCCTACATCCACGGGGACACCTACCACCCACAGCACGGCAAGGTTGGAACAGGCTTCACTCGTAGGATCGAGTTCGAGCCCAACGGGGACAAGGTAGCCCAGCATTCCTCGTTCTACATCGACAAGGATCATCAACGGAACGGGGTCTCCAAGGCCATGTTCCGGGGGGTGCTGCCCCTCTACCGCAAGATCGGAGTCAAGCGAGTCAAGATCGACACGCTGGACAAGCAGGGTCGCCATACCTGGGCGCGGGCTGGGTTCCACTGGGGCAAAGAAGGGACCAAGCGGGTGCGGACGACTCTTCCTGCCTTTCTCAAGCATCGGTACGGGATGTCTGAAGAAGGGTCTCGGAATCTTTCTTTCAGGATCGCTGACAAGCCTTGGGAGGTGGCGGGGCTCAACCTTCCGGTGACGGCCAAGCACACCTACGCGGGACGTACTGGTGAGGCGGGTCATCATCAGTACCACTACCACGACAACTTTGGGAACCACACGCTGGGCACCAACGCTCCCATAGGTCACACAGATCATGATCCTTCCAAGGGTGCGCCCCATCTTCAGGCTGGGCATTCCTTTCTGACCGATGACCACTTTGGTAACCACGTCTGGCAGGATGGTGCTACGATGGAACTCCAGGACGGCCATCCTACCTACGAGCACGCCAAGCGGTACTTCGGATTGAAGGACTGATCATGGCTACCAACGACACCCAGGGCGGCACTGAGAGCAGCGAAGACCTTACCCACGACGACCCTGAGTTCGGGGAGCACAAGTTCTACGATCTCGATGGCAACGAGAACCTCCATGCGGGCCACTCTCACCGCATCCGGAGAGCCCTGGCTGACAACACCGCCGAGCTACGGGTGTTGGCCGACCGTTACCTTGCGATCATGGCCCAGGCCCAGGAGGAGATCGACCAGGAGAAGTCCAAGTCGGTCCCATCTCAGTATAAGATCGAAGCCCTGGACCACCTCAGGGAACGAGCCGAGGAGAAGTTGGCACAGTTCAAAGCGGGCCCAGATCGACTGCCGAGTTGGCTTGCTCAACCCGAAGCTCCTGAGAAGGGGTGAGGCGTGGAGCATCTCTTGGCGTGTAGCTGCGGAGAGGTTCTGGTCAAGTCGATCAATGGCACTACCAAGGTTCGCGGCAAGGTGCTGTTGTTTCGGGGTGGCAAGGGCTACGTCGTGTGCAAGGGGTGTGGGGCTGAGAAGCCGGTCCCAATAGTCTTGAATAATGATGGGTTACCCTCCAGTAAGGTCCCTCGGCTGTTCGTGGCCGGTGGTGGATCAAAATAGGAGTTGACAAGGGATCGGGGGGTCGTGTAGAACGGTAGCAACATAACGGAACTCCACAAAGGGAGATCGGGCTGCGGCCCGCTCTCCCTTTCGTCATTTTGGGGATCATGATCGACCTGATCAAGAGCAACGAGTTCAACTTCTGGCTGCCGCTGGACATCTGCAAGTCGGCCAACGAGCAAGCTGAGAAGGGCAAGCGACGCTGGGTTCAGGGCATCGCTTCCACTGAGCATCAGGATCTCCAGGACGAGTCAGTAGAGCAGCGCGGGATCGACTTCACCTACTTCTTGGAGCACGGGTACTACAACAACGATCACAAGCCCGGCTTTGAGAACAAGGTTGGCCAGCCTCTCGAAGCCAAGATCACCAACGAGGGCCTGTGGACCAAGGGCTACCTGTTCGAGAATCATAAGGTGGCCGATGCGATCTGGGAACTGGCGCACGCTCTCCTTGCGTCCCGGTCAGATCGGAAGTTGGGCTTCTCAATCCAGGGCAAGGTGCTGCGGCGCGAAGGTCGTCGCATCCTCAAGTGCTGGGTCCAGGACATCGCCATCACGGCAGCGCCGATCAACACCCACACATGGTTGGACGTGGTGAAGTCGTTGAGCGCGGTGCCGGTCGAGATGTGGTGTGAGGGAGAGAGTGGAGTCACCTACCCCTCCGACACCGCCAAAGCCATCCCATGTTCGGGGACTTGCAAAAACAAGGGTACGTGCAAGTCCTGTCGGTCCCTCTCTGAGACCCAGATGGATCTCAAGAAGGATCGAGAGGAGGATGAGGAGAAGGCGCTGGGAACTACCGGGATGGGACGAGCTTTGATCCCCCAGAGCCTCGAAGGTGACAAGAAAGTGCTCACCTACAAGTCGTTCAGTCGAGATGAGTGTGTCCAACTGCTCCAGGAGCGGAGGGGCTTCTCCCGTTCGGAGGCTCTGGTTCTCACGGAAGCAGTCATGCAGATGAACGGGATCGTCAACTAACGGAGGCGAAGATGGCCAACAAGATCAGCGAGCAGGAGTTCTTCAAGTCGCTGGAGCGGCTGGAAGGTCTTGCCAAGGGGCAAATCTGCACCGGCCCCAACAGCGAGGTTTCCAGTTGGGCTGGCACCAACAAGCAGTCCGTCCCCCAGACCGGCGAGGGCGTCGGCGCGGATCAGGACGGAGACTACGACAAGGGCAAGGCCCGCAAGTCCATCGCGGACAAGGTGATGAAGGGCCAGCCGCTCAACGAGCAGGAAGTCGCTCTGCTCAACGCCGACCTGTCCAAGTCCCAGGATCAGGACGAGGACGACAAGGGTGGCGACAAGGACCCCCGCGACGAGAAGAAGGACGAGGACGAGAAGAAGGACAAGGGCGGCGACGACAAGGGCGGTGACACCTCCCTGGCCGGCATGTTCGGCAAGGGCCAGCCCCCGGCCCAGGACATGGGCAAGTCCTTCGCTCAGGCGGTCCAGGACAACGACACGCTCCAGAAGGGGATCGAAGTCTCGGACTTCCTCCTGGAGATGGTCAAGAGCTTCGCTCTCGGGCTGGAGAACGTCAGCCGCCGGCTGGAGGCGCACGTCGATTCGCGCCTCGGCCAGTTCGCGTCGGAGCAGGGCGACTTCAACAAGTCGCTGGCTGAGGCAGTGGCCAACATCGGCTACGGCGTCGGCGCTCTCAGCAAGGGCATCGAGGACGCAGGCAGCCAGCCGGCGGGCGCTCCGAAGTCGCAGCTTCGGGCGGTTCCGGCGGGCACGGCTCCCCAGGGTGTCCAGCCGCTCTCGAAGGGCCAGGGCAACCCGCTGGAGGGCATCACGAAGTCCCAGGTGCTCGACACGATGACCGCCATGATGGAGAAGGGCCAGTGCGCCCCCCTCGACGTGGTGAAGTTCGAGACCACTGGTGACCTGAACCCCGCGATTCGGGATCAGATCGCCAAGTCCCTCTCCGGTGGCCAGCAGTAGGCCCCCTGACGCAAGGCAAGGAGGACACCATGTACGGTCAGATCAGCCTGCGCCACTACGAGGGCCTCAACGGGTTCGGCGCTCACTCCATGCAGGATGTCGCGGAACTCACGAAGGCACTCGAAGCTGGCTACCAGATCAGCAACCAGACCGGCGGGTCGGCGCTTCGCGTCGAGTCGCTCGAAGCGTCCCTCAAGGTGGTGACGTACACCAACCACCACATCAAGCTCTGGAAGAAGATCCCCAAGAGCCCGGCGTACTCCACGGTCGAGGAGTACAACCAGCTTCTCAGCTACGGCGGCACGAACTACGCCTTCACCCAGGAGGGCGAGCTTCCGCCGGCCACCGACACGAACTACGCCCGTCGGACCCAACTCGTGAAGTTCATGGGGACGACCCGCGAAGTGACCCATCCGGCCACGCTGGTCCACCCCGCGCACGGGGACGTGATCGCGCTGGAGAACCAGAACGGCATCCTCTGGCTCCTGGAGCGCGTCGAGACCGCCCTGTTCTCCGCTGACAGCAACCTCGCCTTCGACGGCGAGGCCGAGCAGTGGGACGGGCTGGACGCCCTGATCGATCCGACTTCCTTCGTGGATCTGGAAGGCCAGACCATGCAGGAGGCCGACATCGAACTGGCGAGCAACCAGATCGTCGAGAACTACGGCTACCCCACGGACGTGTTCATGGGGACCCGTGTGCTTTCGGATCTCGTCAAGACGATGTACCCCCGCGAGCGCGTCGCGCTGCCGGCCCCGGTCAACGGGACCATCGGGCAGGCGATCAACTCGATGGCGACCCAGGCGGGCACCATCGAGTTCAACCCCGACATCTTCCTCCGTCGGCTGCCTTCGCCCCCGTCGAGCCCGACCCACGCCAACGCCCCGGTCACGCCCCAGGCGGTGTCTTCGGGTGGTGCCAACGCGGGCGTGGATGGCGACTTCAACAAGGGTGCGACGGCTGGGACGAACTACTACAGCTTCGTGGTCACCGCCTGCAACCGCTTCGGTGAGTCGGCCATGTCGCCGGCCATGGCGAATGGCTGGGCGATGTCGCAGGCCGACAAGGACGCCAAGAAGCACATCATCCTCACGCTCACCAACGCGGCGATCATCGGGAGCTTCCCGCCCGAGTATTACCGTGTCTACCGCACGGCGGCGAAGGCCACCAACGCTCAGGTCACGGCGGCGGCAGAGTACAGCCTGATCATGCAGGTGGCGGCAACCTCCCAGACGGGCGGCGGCACCCAGGCTGTGAACGACGTGAACTTCCTCCTGCCGTTCACCAACATCGCCTACCTGGGCGAACTGACCCCACAGGTCATGACGTTCCGTCAGCTTGCGCCGCTCATGCGGCTCGATCTGGCGGTCCTGGCCCCCGCGTACCGCTGGATGATCCTGCTCTACGGGACGCCGATCCTGTTCGCGCCGAAGAAGTGGCTGCGAATCATCAACATCGGCACGCTGGTCTCGTAGTAGGCCCTGTGGTACAGTAGGGGTCAGAGCAGCGCCCCACGGTTGAGAGACCCCCAGGGGGAGTTGATCCCCCTGGGGGGTTGTTAGATGGACTGCATCGTTTGCGGTAACCCCATCACCGTGGAAGGATCGAACGTCTGCGGTTTCGCCTGCCTCATGAAAACGAGGCTGGGCGAGATGCCTGCCTGGGATCAACGTCGTCCACGCAAAGTTGGCAAGAGCGGGGGCATTGCTGGCTTGGTGTCCAGGATCGACGGGATGCGGAAGTCGCCCACGCCAGTGGAACAGGAGGTTCCCATGCTGATCCTCAAGCATTCGCGGTTCAGAGGCCGCAACGTTGTGATCAACGCGACGGTGTTCTCGTTCAACATGGAGGGCGTCGCCAGGGTCAAGGATCTGGGGAGCGCCCGTGATGACCTGGAGGCCCTGCTGCGAAGGGACGCCCAGGTCACCGTCCTCCATGACCCCAGACGACCCGCGCCACCCACCATCGAGGTGGTGCTGGCGGCGGGCTACTCTCCCGAGGCAGCGGAGAAGATCGTTGCCAGGGAGCAGGAGCGAGCAGCCCAGGGCCTTCGTCCCTATGGGGACAATCCGGACCCCGAGCCGGCCCAGGCTGCTCCTGAGCCCCAGGTGGCCCCTCCCGCGCCCCAGGAAGCTGTCCCTGAGCCCCAGGTGGCCCAGGAGCCCACTGTCCCCCAGAGGAAGCTCGAAGCGCCCCAGGAGGCCCCTGAGGTGCAGGTGGAACCAGAAGTGGCTGCTCCACCCACGGAGGAGCCCGTTCGCCAGCCCGTCGTCAAGCAGCGACGGCGAATCAACAAGGAGTAGCCCATGGCCCTCAAGATCCAGCGTGTCGTCGGTGACAGCGGCTCCCAGGAACTGGAGCAGCTTCGGACCAGCTACAACAACCTGCTCGATGCGACCGAGGCCCTGGCAGTGGCCATCGCCGCTTCGGACGCCAGCGCCCAGGTCAAGACCGCGTTCGCCACCTACATCACCTCGGTGGAGGTGGGTTGCGCCAAGCTGTACGCGACCCCGCGCATCCCGTTGGCCCCGGCGAACGAGGCCAAGGCCAGCTAGTAGCGGGGCGCTTCTTCCATGAAGACCAGCGCCCCCTGAACGGGGGCGTTCGGCTATGTGAGCAGTTCAGAGGTCAGGCCCCGCTTGCCAGTACGAGGGGCTGAAAGGGAGGCTGGATGATGAAGCCGGGCAAGCCGGTTCACCCCTCGAATGGCTCAGGATCAGCCCCAATCACCGGGGTTGAAATCTCCTTCGAGTTGGGACCGAACCGCACCAACCAAGCCACAGGTTCCGTGCTGGTCACCAACTGTGAGGCGGCTGCCGGCAACATGCTGGAAGTCAGCTTCGCAGGCGGGAAGGACAAGACCTACTTCGCCATCCCACCCCAGACCACCATCGAGTTCCCGGTGTCGGTCTACCGCTGTGTGCTACGCGGATCGGGCGGGGCTGCGGCCTACTCGATCATGGGGGTCATGATTTGATCCTCCAGCCTGTCAACAGTGGGGGCGGGAGCGCCCCCACCACTGCCAAGGCCGAATGCCTGCTCACCGATGAAGTCGGTGATGCGGTCTACATTCGTGGTCCGCGCACTGGCAGCCGGTATCTGGTGGCCAAGTGCGACCCCACTGATCTCTCCAAGATGCCATCATGGGGCATCATCATCCAGAAGGAGATCAGTGGAACGGAGTGTGTTGTGCAGATCAGTGGCCTGATGCAAGGCTACTACACGGATCTGGCACCGGGGCGGCGGTACTTCGTAGGTCTGGATGGCAAGCCCAGGTTGCCAGAGGACTTCTCGGGCCCCAGCCCGAGTCAGAAGCACCGCATTCAGTCGTTAGGGATCAGTCTTGACACCGGAGTTCTCCTGTTGCGGCCCTCGACGGATCTGATCACGAGGGTCGGGCTGTGACCACTCCCATTGGAGGGTGAAGACCATGGCACGCAAGGTGAAGCAGACGAAGGTAGCTGAGAACGAAGCTCAGGTGGATGAGCAGGGGTTCTACTATCTCCCGAAGGCGCTTCTCATGGAGTACCGGGCGCTGGATTCGGAGTGCCGACACGTCCATCTCTGCCTGCGAATGACCTCCCAGGAACTTGATGCACTCCTGGTGAAGCACCCCGAGATCCAGGCGAAGATTCTGGAGAAGGGGAACCTCATGATGGAGGCCCGCAACAAGAGCGAGTCCCTCAAGGAACTCTACCAGAGGATCGAAGGGATGTACCCTCTCAAGATGAGCGACATTGCCATCGACGATCTCACTGGTCGGATGCAGGTGGTCGTTGGTGGCAAGCAACAGTATGAGGATGGTGGGAATCCGGTTTACGCGAAGCCGGCAGCAGAACCCGTTGCGAAGGTTCGGGCCCGACGGTTGCCGAAGCCCAAGAATCCAACCTAGAACGAAGGAGAGACCCCATGGCAACTCGTAGACCCCTGTTTCACAACGAGATCGACTTCTCCCCCGAGGAAGTAGCCTACTCCGACGCCATCCGTGTCGGGAAGCTCGTCGCTGATGGCGTGGGCGGTGTGGCGATTGACGGCGGTGGGAATCTGGCCGAGAACTTCGCCGTCCCCGTCAGCCCCGATGACCTGGCGACCAAGGGCTACGTGGATGCCGTGGCCCAGGGCCTCGACCCCCACGCGGCCTGCGTGGTCAAGACGAACAAGGGCCTGGGCACCCAGGCGGTGACCGTCAACACGGGCACGGGCACCGGCTCCATGGCGGGTCTCGGTGGCGTCGGCTTCACCCTCGCCGTCAACGGCGGCACGGCCACGGCGTTCCTGTTCACGGGTGCACCCGACCCGACCAACATGGCCGACGTGATCTCCCAGATCGAAACGGCTTTCCCCACCGTGACGGCCACGCAGTCCCCGGCCAACAACATCACCATCACGAGCAAGCGGTATGGTGCTCACGCCAGCCTCGCGCTCTCGGCGGTCAACGCCACCGTCACCACGAACCTCGGCATCACCGCCACGGGCTCCCCGTGGGCGGGCACCGGCTTCATCGCGGCGGCGGGACCGGGCATCGGCAAGACCCTCACCTCCCCGAGCAACGGAACCTCATGGAACACCATCGACGGCTTCCTCCTCACCACCACGGGCCAGCGCGTGCTGGTTGCCAACGAGGCGGGGGTGGACACGGTGGCCGACGTGGACAACGGCATCTACACGGTCACGCAGTTGGCGACCGCTGGTCTGCCCCTGATCCTGACCCGTGCGACCGACGCCGACCAGGGCACCCCGTCCACGACCGAGATGCACCAGGGCCTCTACACCTACGTTGCCAACGGCACGGCTGGGGCGAACACCGGCTGGAGCGTGACCACGGCTGACCCGATCACGGTGGACACGACCCCCATCGTGTTCTCCCAGTTCTCGGGCGCTCCGTCCCTCACCTATGACCAGGGCTTGAAGAAGGTCGTGTCCTCGATCCAGGTGGACCTGGACGACGGGGCCGACGCCCAGGGCGCAGGGTATCCGACGGCGGCACGCATCTCGGGTCTGGAGTTCGACGTGGATTCGGCTGCTGGCCAGCTTCGTGTGGCGGTGGCCCCGGCGGGTGGTCTCCAGCGCAAGCAGACCACCGACTTCGGCCTGGAGATCAAGATCGACGACACCCCTGACACCCTGGACGTTACGGCGGCGGGCCTCAAGGTCACGGGTGTTCCCAACCTGTTCAAGATCGGTGGCAACGCCACGAGTCAGACCCCCAACACGGGTGTCGTGACGGCGGCCAACCTCAACACCCTGACGGCGGGCTCGGCCAGCAACGCGGACGCACTCCACACCCACGCCTCCTCCCCGGCCACCGAGGCCCCGGTGATCGAGAACACCCTCAAGGCGGGGGTGGCCCTGACGGTCGGCAAGCCGGTCTACATGACCAGCACGAACGACACGGTGGGTCTGGGCGACACGGACACCGAGGCGCACGCGGCCATCCTCGGCGTGACCCGCACGGCCCAGCCCACGTCGGGCTCGAACATCGAGATCGACTCGAACGGCATCTCGCTCGCCACGATCACCGGCATGGGCTTCGTGGCCGGGGACCGCATCTGGCTCGCCAACGGTGGCGGGCTCACCAACACCACCCCGAGCACGAGCGGCAAGAAGATCATCGAGATGGGCTTCGCGGTCAACGCGACCGACCTGTTCGTTCGCATCATCGACCGGGGCAAGAAGGCGTAGTAGTCCCGGCCCGTAGCTAGTACCAGGGGTGGGGAGGTTGAATGCCTCCCCACCCCACCATGCTGTAAGGAGGGGATGTGCCGTTCCCAGAGCGGGTCCAGGTGATGAAGCAGGAGAGCACGGCCCTGGGAGGGGACGATGCTGACTCTGGCCCCGGCCTGACCTATCCCATTGATCCTTTCGAGGATGTGATCGAAGCAGCCGGGTACGAGGTTCAGGAGCCTGACGGCTCCGTCCGGGACAACGTGGTGATGATCTCCCGGTCGTCCTCGAAGA
>Ga0315284_10014625_pt1 | contig 11179 bp, 10 predicted proteins | sample YL17G09_16_MG_FD_203696 | JGI IMG/M metagenome (GOLD analysis project Ga0315284, IMG submission 203696) | Sediment microbial communities from Yellowstone Lake, YNP, Wyoming, USA - YL17G09_16 | ecosystem: Environmental > Aquatic > Freshwater > Lake > Sediment | place: USA: Wyoming | collected...
TAACAGAATACCAAATCACTCAGTCGCGGGTCACACCGTCAGTAACGCCACGGGTCAAGAAGATTCCGCCCCGCGCGGAGTTCTTGCTGCGGCATATTAACGGCGTAATGTTGCAGACGACCATGAACACCCTGGCGGAAGACCTGCCTGCTATGCGGCCTCCTATTGTTAGTACAGCGTTCACCATCGTGAACGAAACGACGTTGTTAGATGTTTTGGACTATTCGTCGAACGTACAATTCCAAGTGAGGCAGTAGACCCATGCCACAAGATACCGCGAAAGCCACCAACGATATCCAGTTTGAAAATACGGATACTATTTCGCGGTTTGAGTACGTTAATACGGGGAAGATAAACACGCCGAACAACTCTGGCGTGGTATTAAATAATACCGCTATCGCGGCTATCCCGTATAACCTAACGAAGCCACAAGAAGGCGCTAATAAAGCGCAGAACTTTCCTACTGATGCTATCGGCGTCTATTCTGCTTTTCCTTCGATGTCCCCAAAGTACGTACGCCACAGCGGCGCTCGTACTGCTGGACATCTGGGCGGGTTAGCGAGGATATACGTTCCCGTTAGCAGTCCTGTTAAGTTAGCAAATATAAAGAAACAGTTTGCAAATAGCTACAAAGAAAATAGCCAGATGTACGCCGTGGCCGAGCAAGTATTCGGTACTACAGCGGGTAAAGAGTCAGGCGCAGGATATTTAGATTTTGTTTTGATGAGTGTTAGCCAGGTACTTGACGAGAAGTACCAAATCTCTGAGGTGCTTGAGGATAATTATGTAGCGTTCTTCTTTGGACAGCGAGCTCCTATGTGGACGTTCAGTGGTGCGCTCATGAATACGTACCAGGATGACTGGACGATGAACATGTGGCGGCTCTATTCAGAGATTGGGCGTGGTACGCGCTTGGCGCAACGGGGACTGTTGATGTCCATTCGTTATGATTCCATGATTGTTACGGGAGGCATGACGCGATTTCAGTGGGATTTGTCCTCGTCTAACGAGCTGTTTACTTCGTTTAGTTTTCAGTTTCTTATGAAATCCATAACGCCTATCAGAGGCTCAAAGGCCAAGCCTACTAAGCTCCCTGAAGCTTATGGTTCTTTCAACGACACTGGATTAAATTTAAGCCAGGTACCTGATGACTCTGTAATGCCCGTGGTTAGTGAGAGTGGAGCTGACGCTAAGGTTAACGACCAAGCAGCGGCAAAGTCTACCAGTGTTGTCCCGGCTTCGTTGTATGACAGGTCTGATTCTTTGGCATCGGGTGATAACGCAGATGCATACGTCGATGATTTGTACCGAGCAGGTGCACGAGCAGGCACATCTGAAAATATGAGTGATAATGACCGTACTTTAATCGCGTTATTTGGAACTACGGCTGGTCCTACGGTTAATAGCAACCCACCTAGGGGTGTTTCTATAGCACCATGAGGAATTCATAACATGGCAAACCTCGCGAGTTTTAGAATTAACCAAGCAGGCAACCCTGTTCCAGAGGGTTCGTACGAGACTGCTAGGCGTGATATTCTTACATATGCTATTGGGGGAGATGTTTCATTCGATGCTGAGAATTCAGGTTTAACTTATCTCTGGGAGATTGTTCAGCCCCCAGGGTCCACAGGTGTTATTGTTGGAGCGACACAGCAAACGGCGACGTTTGCTGCCCAGTATGATGGTGGGTACATCATCAAACTGACGGTTAATCCCGGCTCTCCTAACGAAGATATTTCGTTATTGTATTTTGGTGTTCCAACAGATGTTAATGGTACGGACCTTTGTCTTCCCGCGCTTAATGAGACTACTCAAGATAACAGTATCAGTCATCCTGAGTGGGGTTGGTGGGAGAAGATGTATGCGTTCTTGCGCGAGCTAGCTTCCAATTCTGGGAGCGGCGGGGGTGACTCGTTCTTCGAATCGGGTAGCGGAACCGATTCTTTACAGCGTATTGATTTTGGGTCAGCAAGCGGGGACTACGCATGGGCCTTCGGTTTAAACTCCTCTGCTTCGGGTGACTACTCATGGTCTTTTGGACCTCTTGCGTCTGCAACGGGTGATTATGCTTACTCTTTTGGCTATAACAGCGCTGCTGACGGCGATGGGTCATTTGCTTTTGGGAATTTAGTAACCACGATGATGGGTTCATCGGTCTTTGGTTATGCGTACACGAATGCTTTGCCCTACTCGTTAGCTGTTGGCATTGGAGGGTCTGCTTATGCGGATTTTACTAATCCGCAGACTCTGCGGGTGCCTGTTAACGGGCGAACGGATTCTCACGGTGTGACTATGCGGCTGTACGTAGATGCAGGCTTGTCCACTGAGATTGGTCCTGTACCCGCCTGTTCGTACATGAACATTGCGCTTCATTTGGTTGCTAAAGCAGACACGGCGTATGACGACTCTCCGGCGCTTGTGACTTTTGACGGAACTATTCAGGCTATATCTTCTTCAACAGCCATAACTTATCAGGATTGGTCAATAACAAAGACTAGTTCAACCTCTGTATTCGAGGAGGAGAGTTGGGACGTAACTATTCCTTCTACAAGCCCAGACCTTACCAAGCTTGAGATTAATATTGTGCAAGATGGTCTTCATGGTAGGCCAGATGTTATTTGGTCTGGCTATTTAGATATTGCGTACGTTGCAACCGCCTTTGGTGGCGGCGGAGAAAACTGATGGGTCGCGAAACCGTTACAGAGTACAGTAAAATTACGAAGACCAGAGGACTCTTAGGGCTGATAGACGGTTATCTCGCCACGGCTCAAGAAGGAACTGTAACTATTCCGGCGCTAATTAGCAGTGCTTCAGCCGCTGAGTGGACGGATTTTCAGGCAAACTATGGAACAGGTGGGAGTTTAATCCAAGCTCTTAACGATGCTTGGGATAATGGCGGGGGAGGTGGCGGTGGTTGGGATGGAAAGTACGAAGTAGCTGTTGTTACATCTGCGACGTACGTCATCGACGACGATGCTTTCAATACTGCATTTCTATTTGTGAACCCTACGCCGGGTGCTGACGTTGAAGTCACCTTACCTTCTGCTGCTACTATGGGTGAAGGAGCTGTTATAGACGTAACAGCTATTGGGGTTTTTATAGGCGAAGCTTACTACGGTATGTTTGTTTTGCTCCCGAGTGGTTCCGACACCATAATGTGGCCAGGCGGTGATTCTTCTGCGGTTAACTTAGGTACGCAACAGTCTCTCTCAAAAATTAGACTCATATCTAATGGCGTAAATGGCTGGGGTGTTCTGGATGCTATGGGTTGCTGGGGAGAAGCTGCTTTCGCCGAGGGAGCTTGGACTTTCATATCCACGTATCGTTTCGACGGCCACCTTCCTGATGGCGTCGAAGACAACGCGGTCTCCATCGATGCCTTTGGTAACATTAAGGACAGCGGATTTCCTGTAGGAATCAGCAGTGGCGTGTATCTTTCTGGCGTCATTATGCCGATTGTGGATACCCCAACCTCAATGGACAGAGGAGACGAGTGGTTTAATCTGTTTTATTCCACCTCCGTGTTAAGTGGTTTTGGTATTAATCAGTATGAGCCAGATGACCGCCAAGACCCTATGCCGCTTACGTGGAAGATTTCTTTTTTTGAGGGTGAAGTTTGTCTCAGAGCCACACCCGACCCAAGTTCAGCTGTTACCATTTATAGTTGTGCTGCTGACGAAATTTTTGTAACTGGTCCGGTCGCGTACGTTTATGCCTATGTAGATGACGAGTCCGTTATACTAGCTTCAAAGTCATCTTGGAGTAGGTTAGATGATAGGATGTATGCGCTACTATACACCCTTACAATTTATGACCATAAGGAGCCAGAAATACCTATATTGGAGTCTATTGTTATAGGGGAAACTTTAGTCCCAGATGGTCATCCAACTAAAATTTGGAGTCCATCAACTCCTCCATATACTCGTCAACTCGTAGCTACTGGGTACTATGTAGGCGGCTCGTTTGCAGATGTTACGGCGTCAGTTGAGTCTTGGGGGTCGAGCGACGAAACTCACGCGACAGTTTCTGCTGGTGGGCTGGTTACATTCGTTCAACCAGGCACGGGGAGTACGGCTGTTATAACTGCTTCTATTGGAATTATTGCAGACACGATAACGGCAGATAACGGCGCTTGGTAATTACGTTAGCCCAAATTGAAAGGTAAGGAATAAATGGACCAGCCAGCAAGTACTGAACTTCTATGTGTATCTGACTCAAGACAGACTCATAAGGACATACCTACAAGTCTTGATACAGCTTTGAAATATACTGACGGAGCCAAACTAGGGGTTGGGTCTTGTTTGGTTTCTGTTACAGACGGCTATATACAGACTTTAGCTGGAGAGATTCAGTACGGAAATAAACGTTACACTGTAGCCGAGTACTCCACGTCTCCTATTCCTTATTGTTACGGCGATGGTGTTGGTGGAGTCGGCTATGTGGCCGGTACGGCAATACCCTGTCTTTGGGACGACCCACGGTCGCCAACACCGCAGCGTATTCCAGAAGGCTATTACGCTAATTACTGGCTATACGCGGCTTTAAGCGCCGATATTGAACTTGGTACTCCAGAAGAAATGGGCGTGGCTAAAGTTTTCATTGTTCTGGGCAACACTTTACACCTAACAGAACGTGAAGCTAAGAGTGAGATTGTTCCGGCCACTAAGGTAGTGCCCGTTAGCGGTGTTGTAGCTAATTTTGAAGACGCAGGAAACATAGTTCCATTTGCTCGAGTTACTGTGGGGGTTACCATATGGGGTGACGGCCCCATCTATACTACGAGTATTAGCCAACCTATGTCTTTTGGTTTGGACGTTCCTCCCCGGCCTGAAATCAAAGATATCCCGTACTCTTCAAAGTATATAGCCCTTAATAACGATTATACTGTGACTGTTGATGACCGAAACCGTGACATAGCTATAGCGCATTATGTAGAAGAAGGTGTCAACGGTACTCTTATCACGTTACCTGCTGCGGCTGATTTTGGGGTGGGTTACTGGGTAAATATTTTGAGTTTGAGCTCCTATTCTTTAGACAGTCTTGCTATTGAATGTGACGGGTCTGAAGTCATAACGTGGCCTAAAGATTCAAACGCTGCGTATCTAGAAACGTATTCGGCTTATTCCAGCGTTCGGTTAGTGTGTACTGGCTTTGGGTGGGTAGCTACAGATTTTTCAGGCAAATGGTACGACAGCCAATACGGAATGTTGTTCGATGGTTGTATTCCTAGTGGCACCGAAGACAACATCGTCACCATCGACGCGGATGGCAACGCTCAAGACAGCGGTGTTGCTATTGGCGATATTGGCGGTACTGGTAGTTCTCCTACTGTAAATCCGCAGACAGGGAGTTATCCTGTTGTAGTAGGTGACGCTAACAACACTGTATTCGTTATGGATTCAGCTTCAGCGGCAACGTTTACGCTAGAAGCTTCTCCTGCTACTAACCGATATCTCATTTTTGTAAATAAAGGTGCAGGAGCGTGCACAGTGGCAGGTAACAGCAAACTGATTGGTGCTGACGCGTCAGTTATCCTTGGAACGTATGAGTCCATAACGCTCATTTACGACGGAACTAAGTGGCTGGCGCTGTAGGAGATATTTATGTCGCATTTTAACCGACTCGAAGTGTTCAGACGGGCGTTTAACTACGGCCCAGGGTCTCTTGGGTCAGCTTCTATTTCAACAACCCAAAACTTTACAGGCGACCGGGATTATTCAACGCTCACGTTAGCCACAGGAGCTCTTCTTAACCTGAATGGCTGGCGTCTTTTTGTTAAGGACCGTCTTGTCCTAAACAATCCAGACATGCATTGCATAAACGCCAACGGCGCTACCGGCAGCTCGGCTGTTAACCAAGCTGGTGCCAATGGCGGCGCCACGTATTTTACCGGTGTATTGCCTTACGGGACTAACGGTGGAGCTGGAGGGAACGGTACTACGACAGCTGGAGCTGTAGGGACATCTGGTTCAGCTGCTACTAATTTGATGGGCGGAAATTCGGGCGCTGGTGGCGATAGTGGCGCAGGTAGCTCTGGGGCGGGTGCCGCAGGAGGCGCTGGTATTGGTACAGTTTTTTACCAACAAAAAACTCCAGACATCCATTTCCTATACGGAGCAGCTGCGGCTAATGTGTCTGTTGGCGGCGGTGGTGGCGCAGGCGGTGGTGGCGATAGTTCAAATAATGGTGGTGGTGGCGCAGGTGGCGGCGGTGGAGCTGGTATCTGTTTTATAGCAGCGCGTGAAATTGAATTCGCGAGCTGTGTAAACACAAGTTTGTTTTCAGCTAGGGGAGGCTCCGGAGGTACAGGACGCTATGGAAGTGCTGGTAATTCTGGGGGCGGTGGTGGTGGTGGCGGTTCTGGTGGCGGTTTTGTATATTTAATTTGCGACCATATCATAGGAACTTGCACTAGTGTGATTAACGTATCCGGAGGTACTGGAGGGAATGGCGGCGTAAAGGCGGGTACAGGTGGAGATGGTGTTGGCGGGGTAGGTGGCGCGTACGGTGGATACTTGATAATTGCTTCTGGGAGAGGTTTAGTAGCATACCAAGTGAGTAACAACACAACTGTTGCAGCGTCAGGAGTAACGGGAGGAACTGGTTCCTCTTCGTTATATACCCTATGAGTCATCCGGCAGGCGCGCTTAACAGTTTGGACAGTATCTTTGGCGACGGAGCCTCTGGTTCTGCTTCTTATAGCTCAGGTCATACGTTTGCTGATTCAGCGTACACAGACCTCACAATCACAACTAATTCAGGTGGTATGGTTGTGAGTGGTGTGCGTATTTTTGTTAAGGGTACCCTGACTATAGGTACTCAAAACGTAACGTTGACGGCTAAAGGAGATGTTGGAGGACAGGGGACTGTTGGAAATTCAGGGGGTACCGGCGGGTCTCCAGGTGCTTCTGCCAGCTCTAAAACGGTTTGTGTAGGAAGACAAGGTGAAGGTGGTTCACTTCTAAATGGAGCCGTGTGTGATAGTGGAGCTACCGCAGGATGTCAGTACGGTAATATTTTCGGTGGCCTCGGAGGACGAGGAGGCGACGGGGGTTATGGTCTTTGGGGAGAGAACTATGAAGACGCTGGAGTAGCTGGGGCCAATGCTACTGCGAAACGCCCACTTCTTACCTTGCATCCGGATATAGTATTCAACAGGTTAATGGGTGTCACCTCCTGGTATGCTGGACAAGGTGGAGGAGGAGGTGGCGCTGGTGGCGGCTGTGCGTATGTGGTCTCAGGTGCTCCTAACGGAGCTGGTGGAGGGGCGGGTGGTACTGGCGGTAGTATGGTTGTGTTATTTGTGAAGAAATTAGTATTAAACACAACCCTCACACTGAATGCCGCAGGTGGTGCCTGTGGAAGAGGCGCTCCTGGAACCTATATAGCAGAAGACGGTAACGGCGGGAGTGGCTCGGGCGGTGCCGGTGGAGGGGGATGTGTCATTCTAGTTGTTGGAGAACGTTCAGGGGCAGGTTCGTTAATTGTTGACGTTTCTGGGGGTGATGCTTATTACGGGTATTCCGCTGGAGGTATTGGAGGTGCTGGAAGTCCTGGTCACGGCGGCAGCCGAGGCTCTCTTTGGTACCTCAACTTGACGGCAGGAATTAGTACCTATTATGCCGCTAGTGACGCTGCTCAGTCTGGTATCACCGGAGAGGCAGGCGTATATACGCTGTAAATGTCTAGGTATGCTGAAAGAGCTCTACGGGCATCTCTCGGGTACAAAAAATTTCAGAACGACGCCGTTTCAGTTCTCGTTATAGACAGCGATTATCACGTACAGCGCGACGCTATAGCTACCCTTCCGAAGTTAGGTTGCCAGGTTCATACTCTAAATATAAAAGTAAGTGACTCAGTTACTTTAACTCTTAACTCTTTAATTGACGCCCTTTCTCTGTATAAACCTGATTTCGTATTTTCAGTGAACTATCTAGGTTTTGATGACACATACCGCGTTGGTGATTTCTTAAACCTAGTTGGATTTCCAACAGTTGTATACTGCGTAGACAGCCCGTTGTTTATTCTACCGAAGCCTCAGATACCCGCAGCTAAAGTGTCAACGACTTTTGTGTGGGAAAAAACGTTAATACCTTTATTACAGGTTATGGGTGCGAAAGATGTTCATTACCTACCTTTGGGTTCTGACCCAGATAAATTTAAACTGCGGCCCGAGAATAAGATAGACAAGAGGTTTTCTTTTGTCGGTGATTCTATGTCTGTGGCCCAAGATAGGATGCGTGCGCGTCTTTCATCTGAAGGTGTGTCTCGTTCGTATGAACTTGCGGAGATACTAAAGAGCGGACAACGTCTTGATACTCTTTTGGAAACACTGACTCCCCGTGAGGTTGGGTTACAGGATAAGAGACAGGATATTTGGCGACTAGCTGTGTGGACTGCTACAGCGGGTAAGCGATTTAGCTTGTTAAAGACTATCAAGCACGACGACCTTTCTGTTTATGGAGATTCTGGGTGGCATCGAGTTATGCCCACTGTGAATCTTATGGGGCGTATACCGTACGGTGAGCACGTTTCAGATGTATACGCATCCTCGTATATAAGCATTAATTCGACTAATTGTCAGATGCCCACAGCTGTTAATCAGAGAGTGTTTGATGTTCCCCTTTCAGGGGGATTCATACTCACTGATGCCCAAGAAGAAATGCACGAGCTCTTTAACGTGGGGATAGAGGCCATAACATACTCGAGTGTTGAAGATTTTCACGTTAAGGCCAAATACTATTTTGATAACCCATCTGAACGAGATAAAGTAATCCAAGCAGGGCGAGAGCGAGTCTTACGCGACCACACGTATGCATCTCGCTTTAAAGTAATGCTGGATGTACTCAAAAAAAGATGGAGGTGACGTATGCGCTGTGTAGTTACAGGGGGACGTGGATTTTTTGGTTCTCATCTCGTTGAACATTTACTTAAGAACACCGATTGGGAAATAGTCATTTTTGATAAGTTAAACTACGCTTCTGTTTCAGAGGACCGCATATCCAGCATGGACACGTGGGAGAAGTACAAAAATCGCGTTAGACTCTTTACGGTTGATTTACGTCACTGGATATCAGAAGGGATACACCGAGATATTGGCGACGTTGATTATATTATACATGCCGCAGCAGAATCACATGTAGATAGGTCTATTGACGCTCCTGCTCCGTTCATACTCAATAATGTTTCAGCAACTCTCAATATTCTTGAATATGCTAGGTGTCACCAAGACTTAAAGATGTTTTTGAACATTTCCACTGATGAGGTTTTTGGCCCAGCTCCACAAGGATATAAATTTAAAGAGTTCGAAGCACACAGACCGTCCAACCCTTACTCGGCTTCAAAGTCGGCTCAAGAATCTATTGGAATAGCATACAGTAACACGTACAAGGTTCCTGTTGTTACTATCCGGTCTATGAATCTCATTGGAGAGCGGCAACATCCTGAGAAATTTGTGCCTAAGATTGTTGAGTCTCTTATGCTTGGGAAACGCTTAACTATTCATGGAGATGAGGCCAAGAAGAAGGCGGGTTCAAGATTCTATTTACATTGCCGTAACCTATCTGACGCGCTTCTCCATGTTATAGGATTAGGGTACCAAGGTTACGACGAGTGGAATATTGCGGGTTTGGCTGAGATATCTAATCTCGATTTGGCCATGCGCATCTCGTACATTCTCGAAAGACCTTTGCTGTATGACATCGTGGATTTTCACAGTAGCAGACCGGGGCATGACTTGAGGTATGCGTTGGACTCGAGTAAGCTTTTGAGTAGCGGGTACACCTACCCGGTAGATTTTGAGGAGTCGTTACAACGAACTGTAAGATGGATGGTACGTGACTCAGAGAAGAAGCAGTAGACGTCTTTTATAAGCCCTATATTTACCTAGAACTACACCGCTGCGCAGGAGCACCATATATGGAAATCAGGAATGCCCTCACCAAGTCACGCGCAGACCAGCTCTATGAGCCCCTGCAACCCTTCCTGCAAGAAGATGTTAGTGCTACCGACAGCACTGCTATTGTGCTGGGTGCAGCGTCCGCTTATAGCGCGTTTAAGATAGACTACGTGGTCGAGTTGTTAACCAGTCATCACAAAGAAGATGGAACCATTTGTATCTCGCACGATAATACGGATGCGTACTTGACGTCACATGCGTTTAACTACTTTGAAGCAGCTCCTATAGCAGGCATCACTTATGGAGCCACGCTCACGGGAGGTAATGTTAGTTGGACTATTATAGCTGTTTCTGTTGCAGAAAATATGTCGTTCAGATATCGAATTACACGCGTACCAACTCCTGTGTGAGCACAGGTAGGAGAAGCACGTAAATGACTTCCAAGCATTACGACGTAAATGGCCTCAACGGGACCGTAGAGCTCGGTAAGGGCGGACCCAAAATCGTTGACGCCTCTGGAACGATTGAAGCTCGTGACCAGGCAGGGACCGCATTTGCCAAACTCCGTGCGGGTCACCCTGTCGATGCCAACGACGTTGTGACCCTTCGGTACTTGCAGACCAAGGGGTCTGTGACTGTTTTGGGTCAGATTACAGGTGGTTCTCCTCCTGCCGCAGGTGTAGCAGGCCGCGTGTATGTGTGTACTACGGCTGGTGGCGGTTATACTGTAAAGTATCTCTATTATGACAACGGAGCTACTTGGGAAGAGGTTGTTCCAGCCGAAGGTCTTTCGATTGCTGTTACGGATGCTCTCGCGGGTGGCACGATTGCTTTCTCGGCAGACCATTCGTACCTTTGGGATGCGGATGGTACTACTTGGGTAGACATTGGCCCTTCGAGTTCTGTTTCTCTCGCAAAGATTATGAAGACCCGTGAAGTAGATTTGTTGGCGGCTTCGGCTGGGTCGTTAAATGTGGGAACGGTTATTCCTATCTATGGTCGTATCCTAAGAGTTTGTGTCAATGTGACCCAGGCTTTTAACGGGACAGCACCCACAGTTACGATTGGAGACGCGGGAGATGCTGACCGCTTCATGACTGTAGCCGAGAACAATCTAAAGGCCCTAGGGTGTTGCTGGGTGGACACATTCTACATGATGCCAGCAGAGACGCAGATTACGGCTACCTACGTGGCAGACAGCTCTACTTTGGGTGTTGCTACTGTCTTCGTCGAGTGGTCCGAAGCGTGACCCAGTCCTATCCTTTTTTTGGTTTACCCCGT
>Ga0315284_10014626_pt1 | contig 11179 bp, 8 predicted proteins | sample YL17G09_16_MG_FD_203696 | JGI IMG/M metagenome (GOLD analysis project Ga0315284, IMG submission 203696) | Sediment microbial communities from Yellowstone Lake, YNP, Wyoming, USA - YL17G09_16 | ecosystem: Environmental > Aquatic > Freshwater > Lake > Sediment | place: USA: Wyoming | collected...
ATGCTACTATGTGAAAACAATCGCCCGTATGCAATATACATATACCAATATATTTGTTACAATATACGAGTATACGGGCGGTTGCTTATACATAGTGTTACAATTAAGTATAAAATATTTGTACACTTAATTGTAATACTATGTATAAGCAACCGCCCGTATACAATATACATATACCAATAAATGTATTGCAATTTACACGAGTGCATAATATACATATACCAATATATTTGTTACAATATACAAGTATACGGGCGGTTGCTTCCACATAGTGTCATACACAATAAGTATAGGCCTTACATCCACTTAATTATACTACTATGTGTAAACAACCGCCCGTATACAATATACATATACCAATATATTTGTTACAATATACGAGTATACGGGCGGTTGCTTACACATAGTGTCATACACAATAAGTATAGGCCTTAAACCCCACTTAATCTATACTGCTATGTGAAAACACCCGCCCCCGTATACAATATACATATATCAATAAATGTATTGCAATTTACACGAGCGCCCCATATATAATTTGCATATTTAATATTTAATTTTAATTTTTAAATATTAAATATATATTTTCTCAGATATATAATATAATATGTCCAATAAAAAAAGGGAATCTCGAGACACGGGCAATTTGATTTATTTACACCATGTAATGACAAAAAATATTCATGGTAATACAAAAATTACACATGAAGAAAAAGTTGTGCACAATGAAAGAGGAATTTCATTTGCTTACTTCCACAAAGAAGGCACCAGTCAAGATAAAATCAAAGGGAGGTCAAATGCAGATGGAACCTATACTTTGATTCATTTTAAAGGGGATAAAAAAGATGAGAAAATCCTTTCAAAAGATGATTTATTGAATGAATTAAAAAAAATCAAAGAACTTAAATTTGTTATTGATTATGTTAAAACTGCAAAGGGCGGTAGAAGGAAATTATCAAGAAAATCATCAAAGAAAACATCCAAAAAGGCTGAAAGGAAAACATCTAGAAAAACATCTAGAAAATCATCTAAAAAATAAATTATCTAAAAATAAAATGTTATAATATATATTAAAATATATTATAACATAATGATAAATATAAATACAAATACAAATAAAAATAAAAATAGAAATAAAAATTTTATGTAAGTATATAGTATTATGGAATACATCATAATTTCTCATGGGAATTGTAATATAAACGTGGAGCCAATGAAAATATCATTAAATACTAAAAAAATAGATGAATGGGATTTAAATAAAATAAAATCATATCAAATAACTCCAGATAGTATCTCATCTATTGTAGTGGGTCCAAGAACTGTATTAGAATTTTTTTACGGTCCATCATTTACCGGACAATCTCATAAAGTCATCAATGATACACAAGATAAAGTAAAAGTATATACATTTTTTGATTGTCCAAAAAAAAATACACAATGGTCTGTATCATTAAATTCTTTCAAAATATGGTCATTTGATTATTATGATAGTATTTTTGGGATTAGATATTGTGATTCTGATAAAAATTGTGATGATAATGAATTATGTATGTGTGATACTGGAAAGGTGAATCCATTATGGTGTCCAACATCAAAAAGGAGATGTATGAATGAGAAATATTTATATGATTATTCTGAAATTCCAATCAATAATGAAGATATAATTAAGACAAATTGTTTAACAAAACAATTAAATAATGAAAATATTTCCTTTGAAGAACTGAAAAAAAGATTCCGACCTTGTATGGAAAATAAATTAAAAAATATTGAAAATTTTTCAGATACAAAAATATGCCCATCAGTATTTAAACTCTATATTTATATTTTACTAATAATTTTTGTAATAATGCTTATTGTTTTTACAATAAAGAATGTCTGTTCTTATTGATGACTACTTTTGTTGACCATACATATTCAGCAGGTGTTATTTTTTCAGTAATTATTTTTGTTGCATCATTAATATTATATACCCAATCCATATATATATCATTATTTATTTGTTTATAATTGATATACATAATATTTGAAATACCTTCATTTTTAGTCTCATTTATTTTTGAAAGCCCCTTCCCAAAATTTTTATACATAACCATCTCATCCCCTTTATTATAATTAAACCATACTACCAATGGCTGCCGATAATAAAAATCTTCTTTCCTTATTTTATCAAAGAAAAAATTATTATTGGAATCTGTATGTAGCCATAAATCTTTACCTTTTAATTTTATATAACTCACCGAATCATATTTACTAATTTCAGTTGGAAGATATATATCATTTGTATTTGGTATGAGGTTATATTCAATATATGATTGGGTATTTTCAATAGAATTATAACTTTTTAGAAAACTTTTTTTAAATTCAATTTTCAAATCACTAATTTTGTATCTATTTGTATCCACAAGAACTGGACTCATAATGTTGTAAATATTGGTACTCATTATACTATACTATACTATACTATACATATACCATCCAAAAAAATTGAAAATAAAATTATTTATACACTAAAATAAACAATAGATAATAAATAATAAATGTCCCAAGTTTCTTATTCAGTACAATTAAGTAAATCATTATCATGGCTTTTAAGACATGGTGCCATGAAAGAGGGATTAGATATGTCCTCCGATGGATATGTTTTATGCGATGATATTTTAAAATTAAAGAAATTCAAGAAATTTAATTTTGAGAATATTACATCAATAGTTGAACAAGATAATAAACAACGTTATAAATTAAAACAAGAAGGGGATAATTGGTATATTAGGGCAAATCAAGGACATTCTACCGCAGTTGGAACATTAATTAACGAAGAAGAATTACTTACTAAATTGACCGAACCATTGGACTTAGTAGTTCATGGTACACCACTTGGAGCATATGAAATAATAAAAAATACTGGATTAAAAAAATTAAAAAGAACCCATATACATTTTGCCATAACAGATGATTTTATTGAAGGGAATAAAGAACAAAGTGGCATTAGGAAAAATTGTGAGATTTTAATTTACTTAAATATGAAATTAGCGATGGATGATGGAATAGAATTTTTCATGTCAGACAATAAAGTTATATTATCAAAAGGAGTAGGAGAAGAAGGATTTATTGATAAAAAATATTTTAGTAAAGTGGTTAACAAAAGTACTGGTGAAATAATTGGTTAAATTTATTTATTAAATTAAAAAAATTGATTTTTAAAATTATTATATGGTATTATAATCAATATTTAATAAATTGCATTGATGTATAATATACAAGACACCCATAATAGTCCATTGGATATTTCATTAGACATTCCATTAGACATTCCATTAGACATTCCATTAGACATTCCAATTTCTGCACTAAAAAAACATATAAATGAACAAATGAACAATAATAATTATGTATATGAATTAAAATTTTCTGGGCTAAATATATTTCGTTCATATAAAATTACTCACCATACAGTAAAATACAATCAAATAAATCTGCCTATATATGTTTTATATAATACACATGTAGATAAATCTGATAGTCATAAACCAGTACTTTTGTGCAATCAAGGTACTGTCTATTTTAAAAAGGCTGATATTGATGTACAATTTAGGAAAACATTAAAAATGAATGAAAATATTAAAGATACATATAAATTACCACCAGAATTATGTAAAGCCCAATTTTATCCAGGTAAATATGGTGTGATTAATATTCCTACACACCAAAATGAAGCTCTAGTAATAAATTTATTAAAAAGTTATTCAAGAGCGAATAAACCAATTGCCATAAAAATATATTTGAATAATATTAATGTGATTACAGGTACACATAAATGTTTTGATACAGAGATTACACAACATCCCCAAAATTATTTGATTTGTCCAATGCAACAATGGTTGGAGGGAAGTACAATAGGTCCTATGGAAACAAATAATTGTGGCATCATAAATAAAGTTAAACAATTTACTGCACAACCTATAAATGCAAATATTTCAATAATGGATGAATCTTTAAATATAAATACTGGTAATGATTTAGAAATCCAAGTTTTTACAACTTATAAAAGAAATATCAAATGTTATAATGTAACTAAAAAAGAATTTGTCAATATTGATGATCATACAAATTATAAAGATAAATTAATATTTTACGAAAAGGGTAACCATATATTAGATCATTTTAATTATACGTTGGCTGATTATGGTATAAAAAAAAATGATGTTTTTGAATTAGTAAAAATACCATGTAAGAGTATATTTGTTATAGATCTCACAGGTAAAACCCTAACATTTCCATTTGAAATTGGTATGTCGGTAAAGAGACTCAAACAATATATCCAACAGTTATTTGGTATCCCTCCAGTGGATCAGCGTTTGATACATGGAGGAAGACAATTGGAAGATCATAAATTATTAACAGATTATAAAATTGCCCATGACAATACAATCCATTTAGTCCTGCGATTATCTAGTGGTGAATGTAGGGAATACACTAAGATGAATGTCCAACCCGGAGGATTTATTGAACAAAGAATTTATCGGGATATACATAATAATCCAAAAAATTGGAATACATTATCATTTGAAAAATATAAATTTAATATAGTGAATGATATTCAATATATTGGACAAATGCCTCTGACTTATATCAATGCATCCAATTATATAAAACATAATTCCCCAATTTGTTATAATGATGAAAATTTAGTTAATGAAACAAAAAGAAGGATATGTTATATAAAGTACATAACATTTAAAATTTGTATCACATATAATCCATTATTAAATATCCTGTGTGAAGATATTTTCAATAATATTTTAATGTTATTTTTAAACAAATGTGAAATACATATGTAATTTTAAAATTATATATAATATATGATTAATACAATAAAAGAATATGTAAAATCCCTTAATTATAAATTATTTTATCCAGAAAATATTACACTATCAAAAATTAATGATTATAATAAATTGCATCACAATAATGATTTTATATGTTATGTTCATCCAAATGATGATACAATCCCAGAATCCCATATTAAAAAACATATTTTAAAATTAAAACATAAGATTACTACATGCATAATTTGTATAACAAATAATGACACAGAATTAATCAGTATAATACTAAATGAATTTGTTAAATTAGATAAATACAATATAATAATTATAAGCCCTAATACAAATCATTTACAATTTGCAATAGAACATAATATTAATTATATAATATCTTTAAAAAATGATTACATGTCAATGATATCCACTTGTTTATTAAATATTAAATCATCCAACATATTTAATGATAATATTTTCATAACAAATACCGAAACAATAATTCATCATACATTAATCCCAACAATAATAAATAATCATAAAAAGGATTCCATAATATCATTGCCATCTACATTAAAACATATAAATTTGACTACTGGACAAATGTATAATATAATAATACCACTGAAAACAGTCACTCCTAATTGGTTTGTAATAAATAGAAATATCCAAATTTCATTATTAAATAACATCAATAATGTAAATATACAACAGATACAAGTGACAGGAACTATATGCACTAATTTCCCAGATAAAAAATATATTAATTCTAATATTATATATTCACTTGATGATGTAAAAACATTATCATTATTGAGCGAATATTCCAGTAAAGTGAATGTAGTTATCAGCACAATAATAAATAAATTAGTTAATACAATCCCTACACAAATTATAGAAATAGATAATTCTAATAAAAATAACCAAATAGTAGACATGACAAATCGGAATTTCAAAACATATACAATACAAAATAATAATATTGTAACATATAATTCTATTGTGAATAGATTTTATTTTATCAATATATCTCCCCCACATCAAACAATTGTTAAAAATACATTTAAACCATCAACACAACAAATTATCACACAACCACAATTCTTGGCAAATGTTGATGCAATAAAAGATGCACAAAAAAATAATTTTAATTATGTTTGCATAATTGATGGCTCTGTACTATCTGATGAAATATTTAAAATTTTCAATGATAATGATATACCCTTTTTTGATATTCCAATATTAATTTTAATACCAGAGAAGACTATAGAGAGTGATATAAATATAAATACAAATACAAATAAATTATTAACCCCATTCAATCTTCACAATCAAAAATTAACAAATTTTTCATATTGTATTCATAAAAGAATATATGATATATATTTGGATAATTTAATAAAACATAATAATATTGTCACAGCCATTGAAGAAACTTGTTTAACAAATACAGATATTTTTGTATTTAGATATGCAAGTAAATCCTTTTTTAGTATAAACAATAATTCACTTGATATAGTAAAAACAAATAGCAATAACAATACAATTAAACCCCTCTACAATTATGTTTCAATTATAAAATCAAATACACAAAATATTAGGGAGCTAACCAAAATAAAAATCAATCCCCAATTTACACAAGGAATTTTGCCAACAATAAGCATGTCACCATTATATAATAAAATATTAAGTAGAGTTATTCCAATCAAACAAAATAAAAAAATAATTGAACCTGCACATACATATACTATTATCCAAAGTATGTTTACAGGATCTTATTTGAGCAAAACAGAAGTATCATCAATACTGTCATTTATTACCCATAATCATATATATCATTTATATGCTTACAAAAAAATTTTGAATGTACCTGTCGGATGTATTATTAAGAATGCAAATGATATATTACCATATGATGAAACAAAATTAAGTGATAATTTATCAAAAAATAGATTAAATGCATTTAAATTTAAATTATTATTTATGAAAGGGAATTATTGGGTCGGGCTCACTGTTATATGCAATAAAAAATTTGATTTTACCGAACAATATATGTTTGTACATAATTCTGATTTAATTATTAAATGCCCTGCAGGTTCTAAATTTGCATTAGATTGTTATAATGGTGCCATTAATAATACTTATCAAAATATGCATTCATATATAGAATTACATAAATTATCTAAATACATTAAACAAAATATTGAAAATCCACAAAAAAACACATTACAAAATACATTACAAAATACATTACTATTTAACAATAAAAGTACCAATTTTATAAATAATAAACCATCTCAACAAAATATTTGGGCTGCACAAAATGGGATATCATTATTGGAGGACAATAATCCATGGTATGTAAATCAGAAAAATAAAATGATACAAAATAACATTACACAACCAATGTCTTTTAATTTAGAAAGTATATATGGAAAATACAATAATGTGGGTGTTTTATTTTATTGGATGCCAGCGAACAATACATTAATAAATGGGACAGAATCATTATTTAATTTAAATTTAAATTCAACTACATTCAGTAACACCTCTCATTATGTTGTGAATGTGAATCCAGCAACTGCTAATCCAGAAAGAATAAATCACTTTATAAAAAATGACATTTATATTTACATGATGACAAGAATGTTAGAATTAAAATTAATAAAAAAATTGCATATAATATTTGGAATGACTCAAACTGATAAATATTTATATAATAATGACCCATTATTTACTAATGGCAATTATTATAAACATACTGATGATATACATTTATGGAAATTAAATGATATTCAAAGTGTATTGAGTTTTTCCCATGCAAAACTATACATGTACAAAGGATATGGTAATTATGAACATTTATTTAGTTGGTTGACATATATATCCCCAAATTCATTATTTTTAAGATATTTGGCAACATCATTTCCCTTGGTAAAATCTGGAACCAAAATAGTTATTGACGATGATTGGATTTCTAATGATTATGCAAATAATAAAAAAATCAAATTAATTAACAAAAATTATGAGTATTTTAAAAAGCATTATACTAATTATGACATACTATTGATGGATACTGCATCTAAAATATTAAATTATAAAAAATTATTCCCAAATACAAAAACATTTATTAAATTTTACAAATATTCATTGATGCATAATACTCACAGCGAAAGAGTGTATGATTTAATGTTTTGTGCAAGTGATGCTCATCCGTCCAAAAATTGGGACATATTTAATGATTTTTTGTACTATTGTAATAGAAATAATAAAAAGATAAATGTTTTAATCACGACTCCTGTTGTATCTGATAAAACTTTTGATGAGTACAAAAATTTAAAAAATATTAAGATTGTAGTAAAAAAAAATTTAATATATTCTGAAATGATAGAAGCATATAATTCATCTAAATGCTTATTAATAACATTTGGTAGAGATGCAGCTCCAAGAGCCATGACTGAAGCAGCCAAATGTGGATGTTTCAATATAGTATTGGATATTTTAAGTGATGGACAGGACATGGTATTAGATAATGGAATATTGGGGAAGGTTATCAATGTTCCAGAGAATAGAAAAAGTTATCAAGAATCATACAAATCAATTAAATGTGATTTAACTAATGTGCAATATGATGAGATTTATAATTTAGTCAATGCTAATTATGATCACAAACTGATTACTGATGAATTTAAAAAAAAATATGATGAGATAACAGTTACAAAAAATATATATGAACTTGCAAAAGAGATTGTAATTAATAAAAATAAATTAATAGTAACATTAGCTACAGAAAATTATTCAAATAATTTAAATTATTTATTATCATCCATAAAATGTACAAATCCGAATGTTAATGTGTTGGTATATTGTGTTGGATGGAGGAATTTTTTACTGAGTCAATTTAAAACTATTTATCCAAATTATTATTTTAGGGAATATACTTTAGATAATTGGGTGAAAGGTGATATTATCAAGTTAAAAGTTAAAATTCAAAGGGATGTATATTTAGAGTTTGATTACAATTTTGTTTGGATAGATGCTGATTCAATTGTTTTAGGCAATTTAGATAAACTATTCAAGTTAATCCCTAATTATGGGTTGATATGTTACTATAGACCAGATAATGAATATTATATGAAATTTGCAGTTGGTGTGATTGCATATGGAAAGAGTAAAAATGAAGAAATACAGAAAATGAATTTAGAATTTATAAATACATATTATAATAATAGTTTAGTTGTTGTACAAAAAGATGGATGGTTTGGTGATCAAATATCACTATACGAAACATGGGTACAGTTCAAAGATAAAATAAAATTGTATGAATTAAATGAAAATGAACACTCTATCAATGATACATTAAATACCATAGTGTATAGTCGCCGTATAGATAATAAACATAGATTGCATGAAATATTGAAAATGAAAAACATTATTATTCCAAATATTAATTACAATAATATTAAAATGGTATATTTTTAATCTTCAGTTCAATCTAATTTCCAGATTAAGCATTACATTGTTCATCCAGCTCCAGTGTGTTATTTATTACCCAATTTAAATTATACAATAATAATATAATGAATATTATTATTACAGGTAGTGGAGGGTTTCTTGGGAAAAGGGTATGTCGTTCTTTAGAGGAGAAAGGAGATAATATATTTAAATATGATATTGTGGATGGTTATGATATTTGTGACAAATCCCAATTCAAAAACTTTGCTATAAAAAATAAATGTACAACAGTTATACATTTGGCAGCTATATCTAATTTAAACATTTATCAAGATGATATTAATATTGGTGAAAAAATAAATATTACAGGAACAAAAAATATTTTGGATATATGTGTGGAATTGAATATGCGCTTATTGTTCGCATCCACTTGTTGTATATATGGAAATAACAATACCCCGATTACTGATGAGACTTCCTCCACTATGACTACAGAACCATATGCATTGTCTAAATTACAATCAGAAAAGGATATTTTAGCGATTGGCTTACCCCATTGTTGTATGAGGTTGGCTACATTTTATGGCCCTGAAATGAGGAAAGAATTAGCACCAGCAATTTTTTTACACAATATTTATCATGATTTACCTATTGATATACATGGGACTGGAAAACAAACAAGAACCATTACATATGTTGATGATATTGTATCAGGTATCGTAACTATCGCACATACCGAACCTAAATATGAAATTATCAATGTAACTACAACAGAAGCAAATAGTGTTTTAAATATGATTGAAATTACAGAAAAAATAATAGGTAAGGCAGCAACTACAAATTATGGTATAGATAGGGAACATCAAATATTCAAACAAATTATATTAAATGATAGATTACAAAGTTTGGGATGGGAATGCAAAACTAATTTTGTCGATGGGATGCAAAAATCATATGATTGGTTTATTAATAATGGAGAAAAATTTATATAAAGATATTGTAGGTTATATAAATTATAATGGGTATATATTCTGATGGCAAAGTATATGGCTTAAAATGGGGTAAATTTAATGAAAATGAAAATGAATTTGAAAAAATATATGAAACTGAAATGACTAATGATAATATTAAAGAAGTTAAAGAAGTGTATGATAATATTATAGATTCAAATGATTTTATATTTTGTTATTATACAAAATGTTCATCTACTTATGATAATAGTAATAATACATTTATGACATGGTGGAGTATATCAAAAGGAGAATTGAACAAATGGTTCGCTGAAAAATTATAAATAAATATTATAATAATTATTGTTATTATAAAATTTTACATATTTACATATTCATATATCACATATCTAAATCAAATGTAACATCTCCAAATTGATTATTTTCTGTTTGTTCTTGTGTAAAACAATTACCTTGGTCATCATTATCTATTGCAGCCAATACTTCTTCTAATGGGGGGATTTTATTGTTAAGGAAATCACTTATCATATCCTTATTTTGGGTTTTAATATTATTGTATTTATTTTTTTCAGTATCATCAAGATAATGGATATTATGTGGGACATATCCTTCAATATCATATGTTTTTTTAGGATATAATTCATCATATAAATTTACATATTGAATGTATTCATCTTCAGTATTCAATAAATTTTTCATATCCATAAATTTAAAAATAGGATATTTGTCTTTGAACAAAATAGATATTTTATCTTCTGTTATTTTATGTTCACATATATCTTGTTTTAATAAATAATATGCTTTTTTGTCTGCTTTAAATATATTTTTATTTTCTTTTTCCCTCTCTTTGTTTCTCAAAAAAATTCGTTTTTCATCTCCCAATTTATCACTAATTTTAGATAATTTCTCATCTTCAATTTCCGTTTTGGATTT
>Ga0315284_10014631_pt1 | contig 11176 bp, 8 predicted proteins | sample YL17G09_16_MG_FD_203696 | JGI IMG/M metagenome (GOLD analysis project Ga0315284, IMG submission 203696) | Sediment microbial communities from Yellowstone Lake, YNP, Wyoming, USA - YL17G09_16 | ecosystem: Environmental > Aquatic > Freshwater > Lake > Sediment | place: USA: Wyoming | collected...
TGTCGACATTATTTAGAAAAGAATGTCATGGTGAAAACTGTATTGTATTTACTGCTCCTCCGATAGAAGAATTAGACAAAGAGACATATTTATATGGTAAAAAGTGTTATACGTATAAGAGTAATTCAGAACTATGCGACTCTCAAAAAAAATCTGTTAGATTTGCGTAGTAAATGAAATCTATCATTCTTTATAGAATATATTAAGAGAATTAATGGCTGACACAACAAGCATCGATGACCTTCCAACTGATCCAAGTTCGGGCAATCAAAATAATCTTACAATTCAGAAAACTGAAATGAATAATGGTATGAGGGGTGGTGGCGGAATGGGTGGAATGGGTGGAATGGGTGGAATGGGTGGAATGGGAGATGGTGGTATGATGAATAACCAGATGATGCCTCCGGCACAAGTATATTCACCAAATGTTGCAGGTGTAAATATGATGAATGGTGGTGGTGGAGGAGGTGGTGGTGGTGGGATGGGTATGCAAATGCCTCAACAACAACAAATGCAAATGTCTCAACAACCCCAACAACAAAATGTCATGAATGAGTTAGTGAATGGACTTCAAAGAGCCAGTGCTTCCGGGATGACAAATTTACCTTCGCGAGATATACCTATGAATACAACGGGCATGATGAATGATGCACAGATAAATCCAAATTATGTGCCTCAGAATTATAAAAAAGAAGAATATGATGACTATATCGGTCAACATGAAGAAGAAGCAATCAATGAGGCAAAATATACTAACCATGTAAATAATGTTGATACTATGGAAAATATATACAAGTTAATACAGGTACCTCTTTTAGTAGGCGTACTTTACTTCGCTTTTCAGTTGCCTGTTTTTAGAAAGTACGTGTTAAAATATATACCATCTGTATTCAATGCCGACGGTAACTACAATATAAGCGGACTTATTTTTGTTAGTGCTCTATTCGGATTGGGATATTTTGGGTTGACAAGAGTATTAGATAGTGTAGCCACATGAAGCATTATCTAGTTGAGATGCATGAGACTCGTGAGATTTAAAAAAATACAATAATAAAATAGTATTTATCATTGTATATTTGTTTTTTTGTCATATTTGTCATGTACATAATATTATTTTTTATACAGTTTCTCATCTGTTAAAGTTATAGTCATATTCGAAGGGGTAAATTCATTTTGAATAAATAATACTTGTTCCTCAGACATATTGTTTTTATTTTGTGCATTATTTACCTTATTAAGCTTATTTGCTTTTTTAGTAAATTTTACATTCTTTTGCCTATTTGTTAATAGACGCGATAGATAATTTGTAGGACTTACAGACTTAAGCGTTTTACTCATTTTTGATATTGAATTTTTTCTTGTTTTTGATGACCCCTTTCCTTTTACATCCGACATTTTATTTATTTTTTCTAGCTCAGCAATAACCGCTTTTGATGTAAGAGCCTTTGCCTCCAAGGCCAACTTGGCTTCATTTATAATATCTTCCTTTGTTTTCTTCAGTTTTGAAACAGGCTTATTTTTCGTATTTAATTCCGGATTATAACGCAAAAACCATTTATCATATTCATTACTCTTTTTCTTTGTTTTAAGTTTTTTAAATTGTTTTGATTTTTCGGTTCGAATATCTTCTAAAGTTTTTTGCTTACCATAACATGTTATGCTAAATCGCCGCAATAACCCCTGCATTTTAAGACGATTTTTCTGCTGTATTTTAAAAAGATACTCGCATAAACAAAGGGTTCTTCTCGGATTATAGTATGGACGGTCTGCATATAAAAATAATAAATAAAAACTCATCATTGTATCGATAGTAGCAACACGAAATATGTTACCACCTAGTTTTATAGTATTATAACTATGACATGCTAATGGTTTATAAATATAAGCGACTGGTTGTGAGCCAACTTTAACCTCATAATGTGTGGATAAATATTCAGGTATAGACGGCTTCGTCTGAACCGTAACATTAATAACTCCTTTTTTTTCCAATTCTTCCTTTATTTTTTTTGCAGTTTTATCGGGTGTAGTAGATAACAAATCAAAATCGGGTATTTCTGTTAGATACATTTTTTCACGATTTTTCAAATAACGCGAATAAAGCACATTAGCATAACCTCCTATATAAACTAACTTTTCCTCAGATACAATATCCTTTATAACATTTTGTATAAGTTCTTTTTGATAATAATATTGTTTTGTTTTTGAACGCGCAGAGAAAGAATGACGAAATGTTTCAGGGTCACATTTTTCAGCCTTAAGTGGGTAATTTTTATTGAGAAGATTTAAACGCTTTAAAACTTTTTCCCAACGAGTGATGTCGCCACCGGGGCGCGAGAGTTCTAAATACATCGCCATTCTTAAAAAATTAGGAGGAGAGTAGAGAATACCATCCTTAATAATTGCATTTCGTTTAAGACTACTAAATAGTTTACTGTCTAGTTGTGTAATATCCGCGATTTGAAAAAAGTTGACGAATACTTTATAAGTACCGTAATGAACACCGGCCTTCGCTTCTACATCAGAGAATCCAAGACGGAAGTAAATATCAGCCAAGGCTTTTGCATCATTCATCGCATTCGGTGAAAAGAAATCATAGTCTGGTATTTCTAAATTTCGGTTATAAAATTGGTCTACAGGAGGGAGAATATTATTAATCGCGGTTCCGCCATAACAAACAAGATGTTTATCGTGAATAAATTTCTCAAGAACGGAAATAATCTGCTTCATTACAGGATTTTGTGCAATACGTTCACCACGTTTTTTAGCTTCAATATTTATTGCATTTTTTAATAACTCTAATTCTCGATTTTCATAATATAATACATTTAATGGATTATTTTGATTGTTTTTGTTGTTATTATCAGTATTATTGGTATTATTGGTATCATCCATAGACATATATTTATATTAATATGATAAACACTATTATATTAATATGATATAATAAAACTATCGAAAAATATTATTGTACAAATTTATGCATTAATTTTAATATTTCCAGGACCATTGATTTGTTTAGCAGCATAACTAAGATAACTAGCTAAAGGTTTCGGCTTGTCAATAAACACAGGTATGTATAGAAGTTCATCCGGTTTTGGAACAAACGCGCTTTCTTTCTTTTCAAATATTTCATTATAAGTAAGCAAATTCTGGTCTACGTTCTGGAAATTCATAGCCATAAGTTGACATCCGAGTGCCTGTGGAACGGTTGAAATATAGTTTGCATTTGATATAGATAAATCAGGGAGAACAAGTGTCATATTTTGTTTATTAAAATTTGTGATTGTTTCTACATCATTAGAATTCTTAATATCCATATATCGGCTTTCGTGAATAAAAACGGAATTAGTAGTAACGTTTGTAAGTTCCCACATATTTTTCGACTGATACAAAAGGGGCATGGAATTATCTGCATTGTTTTTCTCGACCATAATGACAACTTTTCCCATAAAGTCCTTAATGGGTCGTTTTGTTATATTTGTCCCGTTACATTCACGCATATATTCAATCGGTAACAACTTATCACCTAAGTTCTCTGCAATTTCACTTGCTAACATATTAAGAATATTTACATTATTTGTTTTTATACGGAAATGCAGGAGTAATGGGTCTTTAGGATTAGGGCATATACCGGCGGTTTCAGAGAAAGCAACATTGTTTAATTCTTTTAGAACTTCGGAAATAGGTAGACTATTGTAACTCTGTTTTATACCGACTATATCGATTGATGAAACTCCTACAACAGGGATATTATCTATACAAAATATTTCAAAGTCTAGACAGCGTACGCCTTGCTTAATTGCGTTTTGAAGGGCGCACATACTAACATAGTCACTCTTAAATTGACCAGAAGCGCAACAGTTGTATGCGCTTTTAATATAAAAATCTCGTAAGTTTTTTCCAGCATAGTCAGGGGAGCTAGATGTAGTCCATTTTGAGCTTATTTTCGTAGGTGGTGAGTCTTTATTAACTTCTTTAATAACATCACAGTTTGTTTTTCCTAAATTAATCTTTGTAGTAACATACGTGATAAGCCATAGCAGTACGACGATAACAAAGGCCATACCGAACCAGTGAATCGCCATAGGAGTAACTTTTGAAGTTAGCGCTTTGCGTATAGCATCGGTAGAAGGTAAGAAATTAATTCCTCCACCGGCTGGCGGAGCTTGTGGTTGTCCTGGTGGTCCGGGTTGTGGTGCTGACATAGGTTTAATTATATTATTATATAATGATATTAATTATATAACGATATTAATTATATATATAAAAAACTTGTTAAAAATTATTAATATGTTAAATATATATAATAATATTATAAACAAAAAGAATGACGGGGGGATTACTAAATATTGTATCTTATGGAAATCAAAATGTAATATTAAATGGAAACCCTAAGAAAACATTTTTTAAAGCTACATATGCGAAGTATACAAATTTTGGATTACAAAAATTTAGAATCGATTTTACGGGGCAGCGGTCTCTTAGGTTAACAACAGACTCGACGTTTACTTTCTATGTTCCAAGGTATGCTGATTTATTAATGGATACATATATTGTAGTTACACTTCCGACAATATGGAGCCCTATATGGCCGCCGAATCCTGTATGTGGAACTAAAGACTGGGCACCATATGAGTTTCGCTGGATTGAGAATTTAGGAACACAAATGATAAAGGAGGTGCGTATATCGGTTGGAGGACAGTTGTTACAAGTATTAACGGGGAAATATTTATTGGCGTTAGTTCAGCGTGATTTTTCGGGGACTAAGAAAGTACTGTATAATGAAATGACGGGAAATATTGCAGAGTTAAATGACCCTGGAAATGCACAAAGTAGAATAAACATGTACCCAAATGCATACTATACTAATTTACCTCAAGGTTCAGAACCTTCAATTCGAAGTCGTAAATTATACATACCAATAAATGCATGGTTTACCCTGTCAAGTAAAATGGCGTTTCCTTTAATCGCGCTTCAATATAACCAGCTAAAGATAGATGTAGTTATGCGACCTATACAAGATTTATACACGATTCGTGATGTTATGGATCCATCGAACGACTGGCCGGTTGTTCGTCCAAACTATAGTAATGAATATATGCAACTGTATAGATTTCTTCAGTCTCCACCTAGTGTTAGTTTAGATGCTACAGGGTATAATAATACTGCACAATCCGAATGGAATGCAGATATACACCTGATTAGCACGTATGGATTTTTATCAAACGAGGAAGCGAAGACATTTGCAGCGACCGAACAAAAGTATTTAATAAAATCGGCATATGAATGGAATTTCGAGAATGTAACTGGGTCGCAGCGTGTATGGCTTGAAAATACTCTCGGAATGGTAAGTAGCTGGATGTTCTTTTTTCAGCGAAGTGATATTAACTTGCGAAATCAGTGGAGCAACTATTCAAATTGGCCATATAATTATTTGCCTGTCAATATACTTCCTGCGCCTGTTGCACCAAGTACACAGTACAGTGGTTGGTATGGTGGAATAAATGTATCATGTAGCGACATTCCGATAGGTCCAGGATATAATACTATAACAGGTAATAATACGGGATTTTTTGTTACACAACCATTTAGTGTAGATAATCAGCGTAATATATTACTAAATATGGCTATTTTATTGGATGGAAAGTATCGTGAAAATGTGCTAGATGCAGGTGTGTATAATTATATAGAGAAATATACACGAACTAATAGCGATGGTTCTAACGGATTATATTGTTATAATTTTTGTCTAGATACAGACCCTTTAAATTTGCAACCGACTGGTGCGCTGAATACAAGTAAGTTTTCTAATGTTCAATTTGAGTTCACCACTTTTTACCCTCCGTTAGACCCTAGTGCAAATTTTCTGACAATTTGTGACCCCGCAACGAAAATACCCATTGGTGTAAACAAGCCGACATGGCGTATATATGACTACAACTATAATTTGGTTGTTTTAGAAGAAAGATACAACGTCGTTACATTTATGTCTGGTAATGCAGGTCTTATGTATGCGAGATAAAAATATTATAGTATACACTACAATATTTCGATAAAATAATAATCGAAATATTGAGTCAGAAGTCTAATGCCTACACAAGCGATGTATTAAGTTGTTGAGAAACCTGGACAAATGTAGTACACAGCGCCATGTGTTTAATACAAGACGCATTTATATATGTACAAGTACTTCGTAGCCCTCCCAAATAATCAAGAACCGTGTGTTCAAGAAGACCGCGGTATGGGACGCGAACAATTCTACCTTCGGATGCGCGATAGTCATTCATACCACCATAGTGTTTATTCATGGCGTGTGAAGAACTCATTCCATAAAATAGTTTACTTTGGGAGCCATCCGTGTTGGTTATAATTTCTCCAGGATTTTCATCGTGACCCGAAAACGCGCCACCGACCATGACGAAGTCGGCGCCACCACCAAATGCTTTCGCCATGTCACCTGGACAAGTAATACCTCCATCGCCAATAATATGTCCTCCGACACCATGAGCTGCATCGGCGCACTCCATAATAGCAGATAACTGAGGCATACCTACGCCTGTTTTCATACGAGTGAGACAAGCACTTCCGGGACCAATGCCGACTTTAACAACATCGACACCACCATTGAGAATAAGTTCTTCGACGATTTCACGGGTAACTACATTTCCGGCAACGATAATTTTGTCGGGATACTCTTCGCGAACACGCTTACAAAACTGTACGAGAGACTGAATATAACCATTCGCAATATCAATACAAATCCAGTTGCAGTCAACTACAGAAAGGATGCCTTTAAGACGAGTAAAATCAGTTTCCTGGATTCCAGTAGAAACCATAAAAAGATCGGGATTTAAAATGATATTGTTACTTGACTGATATAATAGAAAATCTGTAACATTGTAGAATTTGTGTAGAGCAGTAATAATTTTAAATTTTGATAAGGTTTTATAAACATCAAAAGTTCCAACAGTATCCATATTTGATGCTATAATAGGGATACCTTCCCATGATTTTAGGGATTTACAGTTTTTGAACTTGATAGTTCGCATTAAATTAACATTTGAACGACTATTAATAGTAGAACGTTTTGGACGAATAAGAACATTATGAAAATCTAGTTTCAAACCTTCTTCTATTTTGGTCATTATGTGTATATGGTACTTAACAAATTGTTATATACAAGGATATAGACTATATGCTATATTAATGGTAGCTATACTTTTAAATATATTTAATATATTGTTAATATTCGCAATATATTAAAATGTTACAGTATATTTAAAATGTTATAATATATTAATATACTATACATATTTATATCAAAAAATGTCAGTAAAAACAACATTACAACAATTAATGGGAGGAACATCTAATGTTAAAGAAGCATTTACGTTTCCTGGTATGGGTGATATATATAGTAAAGCAACAGGAGATGAGACCGGAGAAGATACTGGTGAAGGTAAAAATACAACAACAAGTACTACTACAAAAGCCGCAACGCCAACAGCGCCAGCGCCAGCAGCAGCAACAGCGGCACCAGGTAGTAATGTGATTGGTGCTACACCCATGACCACAAAACAGGCGTCAAATACGAGTGCACTGATGGAGGAAACACAAAATACGACTACAAATAATATACTGGTATTCGTTATACATGTTATATTTGCGATTATTATTGCCTATATTTGGGGTATTTTAGGGTGTAATGCTATATTTTTGATGACGCGCTCGAAAAATGAAAAGGAATACATTCTTCCAACTTATCGGTATGCTCCACCATATTGTATAACAGAAAATAAAAATGCGAGTTTTTTTAGTTACGGGTTTCCGTATAACTTATTGCCTCGCATATGTACTAATAATAACCTAGCCGATGTTATTAACACTGAAAAAGAAAATATATATTTACTAGACGAAGTCGAGGAAGGTGGTGTGGGAAATGGTGTGTCACAAGCGCTATTTAACTACTTATTTAACTCTGTATATGGAGGTTTAGGACAAGGTGCACGGTCACTTTTACAAGCATTTTTGAATTTATTTGATACGACGGACAGTGGAAAGGCTGATAATGAAAATTCGTGGGATAATATGCAGGCTGCTGGAGGAAGAAAATTTTTAATATTTATGCTTTTTCCTTTAATCGTGTTTTATATTATTCCCATTTCGGGTTTTGTTGCTGGAATAATGGGTCTTGTATTTGGTATAGTAAGCGACCATCCATTTTGGGGAATGGTTTTCACATTATTTTTTGGTATTTTTATAGCATTTGGAAATGGTATCTGGATGGCCATACAAACGGCTTATATATTCTTATTATACCCCTGTTTGAATATTAGGAACAAGGGAGACTATGATAAAGTATTTAATAGTATGAGACCATATATGCTTTTTATATTTTATATAATGATTGCCTTGTATGCTTTTCAAGATTTAGGAAATAGTGGTGGTGCAGGTATAATATTTTTCATAATAGTTGCATATTTTACTGGGAATGCTGGGTAATATAATAATAAGTTAATAATTTATTAAACAAGAAACATATATTTTAATTTAAAATAATTTAATTTAAAAAATTTATTTAATAAATATTTTAAATAATTATTAAACTATGTTAAATGTATTATATATATAGTATATATAGTATATACTTTCGCCTAACTATAAGAATGACAAAAAATAAAAATAAAACAGTTGACAGCAAACTTCCATTTGTAAGTGTATGTACACCTACATTTAACCGGCGACCATTTGTTGAAATGATGATAAAATGTTTTGATAGTCAAGATTATCCCAAAAATAAGATGGAGTGGATTATTATTGATGATGGAAGTGACCCCATTGAAGATATAGTCAAGTCGCACCCAAGTGTTAAGTATTTTAAGTATGATGAAAAGATGACGCTGGGAAAGAAGCGAAACATCATGCATAAAAAAGCCTGTGGTGATATCATTGTCTATATGGATGATGACGATTATTATCCTCCGGAACGTGTTTCGCATGCTGTGGAGCGTTTGATGGGAAATCCGAATGCATTGTGTGCTGGTTCTAGTGAAATGTATATATATTTTAAAGAGAATCAAGATAAGTGTAAGATGGTACAGTTTGGACCCTATGGTCCCGACCACGCAACAGCAGGTACATTTGCATTCAAGAGGAAACTGTTAAAAGATACGCAATATAACGAGGAAGCGTGCTTGGCCGAAGAGCGTGAATTCTTAAAAAATTATACAGTACCTTTTGTCCAACTTGACCCGTTGAAAACAATCTTAGTATTTTCACACTCACATAATACATTCGATAAGAGAATATTGTTGGAAAACATTAGCGGAAATCCGTATATAAAATATAGCACAAGAACAGTAGGGGAATTTATAAAGGACAAAGATGTAATAAAATTTTTTGTAGAAGATTTGGAAGGGAAGTTAAAAGAATACGAACCTGGGAATATAAATATGAAACCGGATGTATTGAAACAAATGAAAGAGTTAGAAGTAAAAAGGAAAGAAATGGAGAAAAAAATGGTGGAAGACAGGCAAAAGAATTTGGAATTTTTAAGTTCAAATCCAGCATTGCAGTCTAAAAATACAGGGAGTACAATCGTTTTTCGAGAAGAGGGTAAACCACCGCGTGAATTAAACCATAATGAAGTTGTTGAAATGTTGATGTCGCAGCAAAAACAGTTGTCTCAAGTCGGACAACTAAAAGAGTTATATGGAAGCAGTATACGCGAAAATATAAGACTAAAAGAAATCATTGAAACACAGCAGAAAATTTTAGATGAGAAAAATGTATATATTATTGAGTTGGAAACCAAAGTTACGGAAAGTAGCGATATAATTTTAGTAGATGTTGAAAAACATTGAAAAATATTGAAAAATATTGATTATTTTTATGGGGAAATAATATTTTATAAAACCGCTTAAAGAAACAACTATAATTATAGTATCAACGGACATTATAGTTTACGTTAACGTTAACCTTCAACAGAAGCAATAAGATGGTAAAGGATTTGGAACACATTCATACATATGAGTCAAATGACCCGAATGATGCAGTGGAGTCATGTGATGGCGATGAGACGCGTTCAAAAAACAGCAAGGATAAGAGGCCGAGTCGTAAGTCGTTTCCGTCGAACGTACAGGGGCGTTTTATTGTGAATGCGGTTACAGGGATTGCGTATCCTTGGCGTGTGGGGTCGATGTATGAGGATTTGCTGTGGAAGGTATGTGATTCGACGGGGCGACGTGGTAAATTGGAGCCAGATATGTATTTTTACGATTCTCCTAAACAGGCGATTGACCATAGGCGTTATAGGCCGGATGTTTTTTCGGCGGATACCTTGAATTGGTGGAAGGGGCGTGTTGCGAAGATGACCAAAATGTTACGAGAAAGCGAGGAGTAGTTGTTGTCTATATTAAAACATTATTATATCAAGTTTTTAAAAGTATAACATATCGGTGACATATGTTATATTTTGCAAAGTGTTATATCATAGTGTTATATCATAGTGTTATATTTTGGTATAATTACTCAACCCATTTGTAAGGTCCATCACCTTTGACGACTATTTCATTTTTATATGGTTCAGCATTTATGTCACCGCGCTTACCGATAGCTATCCAGTTAAATTTACCATTTTCACCATATACTATAAATGCGCCATTCTCATCAACTTCAGATGCATTATATAGTTTAAGTTTTCCATCATATATACCAGTTACGGTAATAGTAAAATCGTATGCCCATCCGGGAATATAGTCGGGCAAGTTTACTATAACGGAGGTGTCATTTGTCACTTCGGATTTTCCACGATAGTAAACACCTACTTCAGGACCTTCTAAACAAGCATGTACTAAATATTTTTCTTTATTTTGTGGATGGTCGATAATAAATGTTTTGCCTTGTTCATAATACCACACATTTGATACATTATTATACTTTACAACAGCACCTGTATCTCCTCCTCCTAATAATGTTGGTGTTATAGTAGGTCCCGTATGTCCCGTAGGTCCTGTATGACCAGTAACACCCGTGTAACCAGTGTAACCAGTAGGTCCTGTATGACCAGTAACACCCGTGTAACCAGTGTAACCAGTAGGTCCTGTATGACCAGTAACACCCGTGTAACCAGTGTAACCAGTAGGTCCTGTATGACCAGTAACACCCGTGTAACCAG
>Ga0315284_10014632_pt1 | contig 11176 bp, 11 predicted proteins | sample YL17G09_16_MG_FD_203696 | JGI IMG/M metagenome (GOLD analysis project Ga0315284, IMG submission 203696) | Sediment microbial communities from Yellowstone Lake, YNP, Wyoming, USA - YL17G09_16 | ecosystem: Environmental > Aquatic > Freshwater > Lake > Sediment | place: USA: Wyoming | collected...
GCCCGGCACTTTCTCCAGGATTTCGGGCATCGCCTTTATCAGGTACTGAAGCCCCTTGTAATAAATCAGCCTCCCTACGAAAAGTATCCGCTTCCCGGTATGTTTCATGTCTTTGGGCTTGAACACAGCAAGGTCGACTCCGTTCGGGACTATGGAGCATTTGTGCCTGAAGTGGTGCAATATATCCGATATCTCTATGTACTGCGGGCTGGTCGGCATGAGCTGCTTCGCCTTCCTGAACAAGAAGTAGCGCTGGAAGATGTGAACATATAGGTATTTCATGAGCGTTATAGATAGGCTGTACGGGACTATGTCTGAATGATAGGTGACCACAAACGGCTTTCTCTTCAGCCTGAGAGCCAGATAGGCAAAGAAGTTCTGAGCGGGGTTCGGGTCATGGAGATTGGCTATGTCGAACTTCTGCCTAAGGACCTCAGTAAAGACGCCGGGCGATATCGGCGCCGGTCCTATCGTCAGCCAGGTGGGCAGCCTAACGACCTTGATTCCCTCGATAGTCTCTCGAGAGCGTTTTTCGCCGGAAGCAAGAACAGTCACTTCAACGCCTTTTTTGACCAGCTCCCTCGCTACATAAAACGCGTTGCTCTCCACCCCTCCGACTGTCGGGTAGAAATACTTGGATACAATTAGGGCTTTCATCTCACTCAGCTCTATATCGCTTTCTGGATTTATTAACTTACCACCAGATGCTCGATACTGCTAGAACGCCAAAAAAAGCCTGGAGTATTATAAGATAACTGACCAGCCGCTTCTCAGTCGGCTGGAGATACTTCATCAGCAGGTGTGTTAGGGAATATATCTTCCCGTCGTAATGCAGCCTGTTCTTGACAAGCTTCCCGAAGTTCTCCGCCCGGAACTTGGAGCGGGCTTTCAGGAAGAACTCGATTATCTGCGGCGTCAGGGCTATCACAGCTATCCTCTCTATATTGCCGATTATAGCAGCGGAGGCTATCGCGGCGGCTATCGCATAAGTGCCTATGTTCTCAGGGAAGATTCTAGCCGGATACCAGTTGTAGAACAGGAAAGCGATACAGGCAGCGGCCATCGCTATCATTATGAGCGGAGCCGCGATGCTGAACTCGGTCGGAGCAAGATAGAAAAGTATCATCGAGGCGCTGAAGATAGATAGGCAGGCCACGGCTCCAGTTCCCGCCTCAAGACCGTTGAATCCGGCCAATAAGTTCATCAAATTAGAGCAAGCCACGACACCAAGAGGCACTAAGATGAGAGAGTAGTAAATGCCAAAGTCAATGTGGAAGAATATCAGGTGCAGGTCACTGACGCCAGCGGTTATGACCATGAGGGGCAATGCGGCTACGACTGGCAATAGAACCCTCCAGATTTCCCTGACCTTGAATAGGTCGTCCATCAGGCCTATGAAAGAGATTATCAGCACGGTGTTCAAGGCGGCCAGCAGCGGAACGGCCTCCTCAAGCCTGAGCAGCTTGAGCGCGATTAAGATGCCGAACACGAAGCCTGCGGTTATCGCCAGTCCTCCCATCTTGGGGACGAGAGTGCCCCTGGCCATGTCCTTGGAGTAGAAAACGACTTCACTCCCCTTCTTCTCCTTGACGGTGAACTTGAGTTTCCTTATCAAGACTTTGGTAAACAGCAAGGTAGCGAAAAAGCTGAGCAGAAACGTGGCGATTAGAACACATGCGCTGTAATACGGATCACCGGTGTGCATCTCAAGTCCCCCATTTTGCATTGAGCACTTTCAGGTTGTCCTTGAATCCGGGAAGAACGCTGTCTTTGGGGTCTGGTATCCCTGTCCAATTGACTTCGTATATGACGTTCCACTGGTCGTCATAGACAAGCTTAACGTGCTTCAGGTTAGGATCTCTAAAGAACAGTCTTTGCTCGAAAGCGAATAGCACAGGCGAGTTGGCATCTGGCTGGAACTGGCCGCAGCTCAGGGCGCTCATGTAGATGACTGGCCCTCCGCTGCTCTCACGCGCGAAGGCCCGTGCCGGTAGGCCCCTGCTAGTTAGAGTGGTGCCGGGCCAAGGCGTTGTCTTCAGGCTGGTCCACTCTTCTGCCGAGAAGGCCAGGCCGACGTCCTGCCCCGCCTCATTCTTGCCGAACAGGCAATAGGCGCTCCCATCGCTGTTTTTAGTACAACCGACAGTCTGCATGCAGCCCACATAGTTGTTTGCTATAGTCTCTAGCGCTCCGAACTTCCCACCGGTGGAGCCTCCGACTATCTCTGTATCGACCAGGATATGGGTGGTGCCCATCGGCTTGAGGATAGACAGTGCCTCTATCTCCGCCTTCTCCAACGCCTCTGGGGAAGAGTCGCAGTTGAATTTGTTGGTCGTCTTGTCGAGAGTACAGGGCACGGTGTGTGTGAACGCCAGGGCTGTGGTGTAAATCGACGGGGCGTATTGCGCGTTGTCTGTGGTGACACTTATATTGTCCCCGTCGAAGTATGATAGCCAGTGCCCGTAGTCCCACCACGCAGTTATGACCGAGCCTCTTGCCATGTTCTGGTTGACCCAGCCGAATAGGTTTACCCACTCAGGATAGACATCGTATCCGAACCCCTCTGAGCTCGGTATTATCATCGTGTTGAGGCCGAAGAATATCAGGATCATGATGACAAACACGGCCGCCTTGGCATAGTTTTTATATTTCTTGTAATATTTTCCGAAATACTCTGCGAGATGCACAAGTTCGCCGGCGAGATAGCCTGCGCCAAAGGCTATCGCTCCCGCAAGGAAGAACATGGTGACGGCGCGCGAGGTCAAGACATACATAGACATCAGGATGAACGCCACTGCCAATATGTCCCACTGCCAAGTGAAGTCTTTCCTGACGAACGGCATTACGAACAATTTTCCGAAAATGAATATCACGGCCATGAAAGCCAGCCAAATGGTTATGCCTGCGCCCCCCTGCGCCAGGGTCGCGAGCCTATCGAGGAAGTTTGCGCCGGAAATCGGGTTCTGCTCGGCGATCGTGGTCAGCATCCTCTGGTGATAATCGGCTATGGGCGCTGTTCCCCCAAGATTTATACCGATATAACTAAACGGCTCTGTCACTATAGTGGTGCCAAAAAGCAGCCACCCAATCAAGAGCGCCAGAAGGCTGATTATAAGCAGTATTGGAATCCGGTCGTTAAAGAAGTTTTCCCTAGAGAGTTTTATCTTTCTGGAGTAGATCTCTATCGCCGCGCTGATTAATATCGAGAATCCCGTGCTTCCTATGAGAAGGGCGGAATAGCCTCTGCCAAACGGATAGTGGATGAATATCGCAGCCAGCGCGAATGCCAGCGCGTAAATCATCCATTTCCTCTCCCTGTCCCTCTCAGGCGAGTTCTTGTAGTAACCTATCTGATTCAGGGCGTAATAGATTAGGAAGTAAAGCGTGATTGTTCCGCAAACCAGGAGGATTGCGACATTGAACGACTGCCAAGTACTGGACAACCAGCCGAAGAGGAAAGTCGTCAATAGACCCATCCTCCAGTCCTTGGTCTTGACTGTCAGGACAAATGCCGACAGCGAGAGGAAGAAAAGGGTGAATCCCAAAGCGTCGTTCTCAGCGTGCCCGAAAATCGAATAGAAGAGATGATTCCCGCTGGCCGCCAAAAATAGGGCAGTCGATAAGCCGACCCACCTGTTCCAAGCAGACCGACCGAACAGATACATGGCGGGAATAGCAAGGGCCCCAGCGACCGCGGTCAACCATGAAGCCACCTGCCCGAAGAGATTATAATTAAAGCCAGAGATCCCACTGAGCGCTGCCGCAACCTTATAGGTGCCTGCCTCCAACGCCCACCATCCGCCTTCGCTAGGATACGGGGACCATCTGCCGTAAGGGTACAGAGTCGTGGTATCGTTAAGCGGCCAGGGATTTCCTTTGTCCACTATGAACTTGGCCATCTTAGCTGCCCAGAAGGAGTCGAAACCGTAGATGTTCGGGAACTTGTCGACAGTCATTGTCCTTATCCCGAAGGCCAGGAAGAACAATGCCAGAACTATGAGTACGTCTATCTTGTATCTCTTTAACAGATGCAGTAAGTTCATTTCAACCACAGAACCCGCTTTAACTTTTTAGAGTGTCATCATATAAATAATTAAGCTTGATAGCGGGGGAATCAATATGTTATCATCGACCGGCGATAGCAATTCAGTGAGCGAAGCAACAAGGCAGGAGACAAGCGCAGCGGGCATGTTCAGGTAGGGGATTACGACGAACAGGCTCGCGAGAAAACCACCTAAAAAACCTTCGAGCGTCTTGCCGTTGTATATCTTTATCGCGCCGATGCCTTTGCCGACGAGCGTGGAGAAAGAATCGGCAAAAGCCAGTATCAGGACAGAGAGAAATACTATGTTGGGCTCGAAGAAGACCAATGCTATGAATGGGCCCAGGACGAATGTCAGGGTCCCTTGTCCCGGTCTGACTTTTTCCCGTTCCATCCTTCGGACGAACCAGTGGAACGGTTCGACTCTAATCCCCTTGTGTAAAAGTTCGGAGAGGAAGATTCCCGCGATAATCAGCGTTCCGAGCAGAACCAGGGAGTAAAACTTGCCTAGCAACAGGATTACCGATGCAAGAAGGGTGCCAAGAACAAGATGGACCACCTGCCTCTCCGTCTCTTTCCTCATAAACCTATTATATACATAGAGATTTAAATTAGTTCATCTAAATAATAGAAAGCTGGTTGAAAAGGGCCTATAGCTCAGCCAGGTTAGAGCGACGAAATAGACTATCGTGGTCTAATTCGCAAGTCTTATATGGCACGTTCTAGTACAATATCCTAACGGTCTAAGCAAACCGTAGGTCCCCGGTTCAAATCCGGGTAGGCCCATACAAGAGTTGATCTAATGGCAAAGAAAGAAGAAACTATAATGAAAAAGGAAAGACATTGGATGAAACAATGGAACCCGGAGATAGCCTGGGTGACCGTAGTTGGAATCCTCGTCATAGTGGGGACCACGGCGTTCACCGGAATGACTGTAGCTAGTCTAAAGGCATCATTGGGAACAGCAAACACCCAGGGTGGAACCTCAAATCCGCCGCTAGCCACTGTGCAAGGGAATGCAAGCGCTTGTGTATTTCTGTGTCAGGCAAATACGCGTCTTAACATCTCCCTAGAGGCAGTGGGTGGAGCAACCTCATGCGCGACTGCGGGAAAAGTAAAGGTATATGCGTTCCACAGCCCGACCTGCCCATACTGCTCGGCCCAAGAACCTGTGCTGGAACAATTGAAGCAGAAGTACGGAAGCAAGCTGGATATATCATTAGCCTGCGCCCCGATACATGAAGGAGACGACGGCCTATGCCAGAACAACACAGGCGGCAAATACCTGCCATATGCGCAAAGTACGGCTCTTTTGACACAATACCAAACATCTGTACAGGGCACCCCGACTCTGATATTTGACTGCGAGTACGCCAGAGTGGGCAGCTACGCGATAAGAGACGTGGCGACCGAGTACGGCGACCTGGACAAAGTAGTATCAATGCTGCTTGAGTCGTAAGACCGCCAGGATATGGTCCTTGTCGTAAGGGCGAAGAGAGACGATTTCCAAAACCCCCATTTCTTTTTCCAATATTTTTATTTCCTTTTTGAAGATTTCGTCAGCCTCTTTGACCACGTCTATGCTCCTGGCCTTTATAACAAAAATAGCGTAACCGTCTTTCTTGAGATAGGCTCTGGCGTTCTTTAGGAGTATCTCTCCCTGGTTCTTCTGCGAGATGTCCTGATAGATTATATCGGCTTTCTCGACGAACTCGCGGTAGTCCTCGGGCCTGTTCGCATCGCCTAAAATCGGGATTATGTTTTTTCTCTCCTCGCACAGCTCCAGCAGTTTCTCGAACGGCTTTGGCGATATTTCCACACCTATAACCAGTCCCTTCTCTCCCACTATGTCCGAGATATGTGAGGCTGTCGTCCCTTGCGCTATCCCGAGGTAGAGGACCGTGTCGCCTTCCCTGATGGGCATGTTCTTTAGTCCGTTGGCTATCGCCGCGGCCAATTTTGATTTGTACGGATCCCATAGTCGATATTCAACCCTGCCCCCGCTTATCCTTTTCTCACCATAGACCGAATGGCCCGGCGATATACTCTCGGTCGCTATCTGCCTCTTAACCTTGAAAACTCTTGGGAAAATCTCCTTCATCTTCTCACCAGGTAGACAAGCGACAGGCACAGCACTGCCAATATCGCTATGACCCACGGCAGGCCGCTGATGTCAACGCCAGAGACCTCTTCAGCGATTATCCCGTGCTTCAGGAGGCTATCGAGCCTGTTCCGCTCGCTGCAATAGCTGAACACATCGGTATCCTTCTTGACGGTCAAGCGCAGATGTTTATAGACCGTATTGCCTCTCGTTTCCACGGTCAGGTTGTAGAAAAGCGAATCCAAATCCTCAGAACCGTTTTTTTGAGTGCTTATTATCCTGAATTTTTCTGGCAGCACAGTGCTTAATTCGAACTCTTGGTCTATCTCCGGAATCAAGCTGTAAGAATAGTCGGTGCATAAGGAGTCTATGAAACCCCGGTAGTCCATCTTATATTCTCCGCCGTCCTTCACCGCAAAGCCGGGATATAGGCCGGTGACGTTCAGCATAACGCTCTCGTTCGAGTACATTATAGACCACCGGCTCACGACAAGCGGACCGGACCTTAATTTTATGTAGTCAAGCTCGTTAGGATACGATTTTATTAGAGATTCTGTAGAGTTCGCATACTCGCCATAGAAATAGTCGACATAGTTAAGATTGTCGGTCAGGTTCTCATCGACCGTGTGAGTCCCTACCCTCAGAGTGTCGACTGCCGAGACCGTGCCCATCATAAGCAGAAAAAGAACAAGGTATCTCATTTAGTCTTCACTATCTTCGATATCTGTTCATCGAGTTCTCTTGCTAGCCTGTCGCCGACGAATTCGCCCTTGAAGAAGTCGACTTTCGAGGCTATCGACAGTTTCGAGGCCAGTCTCCTCGCTATCTTCCCCCTTAACTTCAGAGACGCCCCGCGCAGTTTGGGATAAGAGAAGATAAGACCGTGCTTAGGAGATGGAGTGTGCTTCCTCAGATGCGAGAACAATGCCTTTTCCGCCCCGAGCACCTGGACTGTGGACGAAGGGAACTCAGCCAGCTTCTCTAGTGAGCCTGCAGTGGCTATCAATCTCGCCCCTATGGCCGCCCCCACAACAGCCAGTATGTTCGGACTCTCTTCCTTCATGAGCGTTTCAAGATAGGCCTCGAGCTTCTGCCTCTCGTTCCTCATGGTCTGTATCTTTTCAGCATAAGATATGACGCTTTCCAAATCCTCCGGTCCGAGTTCTATCCCTATCGAGTTCTTCGACGCATGCTCTATATCCAGCCTGTATCTTTTCTGCCCTACCAGCTCGACCACGTTTTTCTCCGTGAACTGGCTCTTGTTCTTAAGGTTTATCAGTAGCTTGAGATACTCTTCGGGCTCCTCGACAGAACGAGCCAGCTCTGGGAAGTATATCGCATACCACTCTTTAAGCTGTTCGAGAAGAAGGTTTGTGCTCTTGTCTATCTGGTCCATCGTCTTGACGACATGGACTATAAGCCGGTCCCTTCTGATTAATTCTTTCTTGATGTTCTCTCGCGTCTTTTGAATCGCTCTCTTCTGTAATTCCTCTCTCCTCATTTTACCACCGTCCCTTTAGTCAGGAGTATATTATGGGTGCGAGGATTTTAAATTACTTCCTCAGAGCGGCTTCGATAAAGCCGTAGAACAATGGCGATGGCGAGCCTGGCCTGGACTTGAATTCAGGATGGCTCTGCGTACCTATAAAGAATCGATGGTCTCTCAGCTCGCAGAACTCCATCAGCCGCCTATTCGGACAGGTGCCAGAGAATGTAAGGCCGTTCTTCTCTAGTATGGCCGTATATTCCGGATTGACCTCGTATCTATGCCTGTGCCTCTCGTGGACAGTATCGCCATCGTTCAGGCCCAGCTTCTCGTAGAGCTTGTGGACTTTCGAGCCTTTCTTGAGGACCGCAGGATACTCTCCTAGCCTCATGGTCGCGCCCTTGTAAGTCACTGTCTTCTGCTCCGGCAGTATGTCTATGACCGGATGCTTCGTCTGAGGCTCTATTTCCGTGCTGTGCGCCCCGCCAAGGCCGCAGACATTCCTCGCATGTTCTACAACAGCCAGTTGCAGCCCAAAGCAGAGCCCGAGATACGGGATATTGTTCTCCCGACAGTATTTTATTGCCATTATCTTTCCCTCAACGCCGCTAGAGCCAAAGCCGCCCGGCACTATGATCCCATCGAAGGTGTTCAGTATTTTGATTGCGTTTGGGTCTTTCTCGAGCAGGCAGGAGTCGATCCATTCTATCTTGGCATTGGCCCCCAGCTCAGCAGCGGCGTGCTTTATCGCCTCGTTGACAGAAATATAGGAATCAGCGAGCTGGAAATTGCCCGTTGCTACATATTTCCCGACCATGCCCACTCTGACTGTTTTTCCGTTGTTCTTCAGTTTCTCAGCTATCTTCAGCCACCCATCGAACTTGTTCTCTTTCTCCTTCAGCGCCATCCTCTTCAGCAGCTTGTCGCCCAGCTTCTGCTCCTCGAAAAGCGCTGGCACGTCGTAGATAGAGCCTACGTCCTGGTTCGAGATTATGGCCTCTTTGTCCATGTTGCAGAACAGCGCCAGCTTGTCTATCCTTACGTCGTCCAGACCGTGCTTCGAACGGCAGATCAGGAAGTCGGGCTCTATCCCTATCTCCCTGAGCATTTTCACCGAGTGCTGCGTAGGCTTGGTCTTCTGCTCACCGACGCAGTCCATCTCCACTATATAGCTGACATGAGCGAAGACGACATTATCCCACCCGCGCTCTCTCCTCATCTGCCTCGCTGCCTCCAAGAACAGCGTGTTCTCGTAATCGCCAACAGTGCCCCCTATCTCGACGAGCGTTATCTCATAGTCTTTTGCTATCTCCATTATCCTGCTCTTTATCTCATCGGTTATATGTGGTATCGGCTGCACGGTCTTTCCGAGATAGTCACCTCTCCGCTCCTTGTCGATGACCATTTTGTAAACTTGTCCTGTCGTTATGTTATGTCTCTTGGTCAGGCTCTTGTTCAGAAATCTCTCGTAGTTGCCTAGGTCCTGGTCTATCTCTCCGCCGTCGTCAGTCACGAACACCTCGCCATGTTCTGTAGGCCGCATGGTGCCCGCGTCAGAATTGAGGTACGGGTCGATCTTGACACAGGTCATGTTGAATCCGCGCGAGAGGAGAATCCGGCCGATGGAGGCGGTTGTTATCCCCTTTCCCAGTCCGCTCACGACCCCGCCTGTGACAAAAATTAGTTTTTGTTCCATATGTATTAAGATGAGGAATTCAGAGTTTAAAAATCTATCAAGTTGGATGAATACTTCCACTACTCGGAAAAATAGCAGAAGAAAGCGCCAAGAGAAATCGAAACACATATAAACAAAAATTCCTTTGTTATGAGCACGGTGAACATATGCGGAGAGAGGTCCATCCACACACGGCTACTAAGATTATAACGGCGTTAGACATTGCAGCGACTTTAGCCGTGGAGCAAGTCGGAATGACCTATCAGCTTTCCGCGTTTCATCCTCTGATTCTGGGAAGCGTCGCAGGAGCCACATACGTCCTGCTGAAGCACGGCAACGCCATATCTGGTCACATACTGGACATGTCTGACTACGCGACAGAGGCGTTCAAGAGATTTCCCTTATCCGGCGACTAGCTCTTGTATTTCCTATATAATTCGTCAACTGTCCTTCTGTCTATCCTCTTTCCGAAGCAGAGATGCGGGACTAGAGAGCCGGAGAAAGTCTTTGGCACATGGAGCAGCTCGTGGATTATCGTCTTCTCTTTCTCCACCTGGTCCAGCTTGTCGAAATGCTCGGAAAGGACCTCTATGACATAATGCGGCTCGACTCTCAAAGCTTTCTGCCAGATTGCCGGTAATGACCATATCCTGGCTATGGCCCGGGCTTTGGAACCATAGCTTCTCATGCAGACAATCCGCCAGGGCTTAACATGGCCAAGATCCAGGCGATAGACGATATCTTCGACCATTTCTTGGATGTCGGGTGCGGGCTCGGTCTTCATAAAAAATTAAAGAAGAAATAGTTTAAAACGCTTTCTCTAAGTGGAACTCGTCGGACGCTGGTCTATAGGCTAACTTTACCTCTTCGCCAACCATCTTTATCCGCGACAGGCTCTCCGAATGCCTCTTGACCAGCCTATCGACTATCTCCTCGATATTACCGGCACGGAACCGCATAGGCCTCTCTATGTCCGCGGTCACGAAACCCATGTACCTCAGCGAATCCAGGACAAAGTAGATTTTTGTATAAGGCACGCCGGTAGTACCAGATATATCCAGAGCCGTAGAGTTCTGTTTATCCAGAATAGCGGAGAGAACGCTCGACTGGTATCGAGTCAGCCCTAATTTCTGGAGATATAACATCGTATCCACAATATCGCCCTCTTCCTTTCGGCTGTTCAGATGCAATATAGGTGAACTATAGTGGATTAGAGTGAAAAGTTTAACCGGCGTTAGAGTTAAAAAGCGCGTAATGCAGAAATCTTATATGCCCGCGCTCGAGACTCTCTTAAACGAGTTTGGCCTGAATAATTACGAAAAATCCGCATATCGGGTTCTGTTCAATGCGCAGAGAGCCTCGGCGAGCGAGATTGCGGTCAAGAGCAAGGTCCCCCAGGCCAAGATTTATGAGGTACTGAAGTCATTGGAGAGGAGAGGATTAATCAGCCAGGAGCTCTCGAAGACCAAGACCTATGTTCTGAACAATCCCGAGTCTACCTTCGCAGGGATACTGGAGCAGAAGGAGAGCCATGTCAAAGGACTCAAATCAAAGGTAGATGCGGTCGTCGAGCTGTTTGGGGCCATAAATCCAGCCATTAAGGGAGAGCACGTGAAGATAGTCTATGGCAGGGAGAACGTGCTGGAGACTATCGACAGGCAGTTCAAGAGCACGAAATCCTTCTATTATGCCACAGCCGGCTTCAAGACTAACGACTCTAGTCTGCGGGAGGAAGTAAAGAAGATGATCGATAGGGGCGTGTCGGTCTGCTTCATAGGGAATATAGACCAGCGCAACATTTGGCTTGCTGAGAAATGGCAGAAGACGGGCGTCGAGGTTAAACACTCTGCTGAACTGGACAAGAGAGTGAGA
>Ga0315284_10014635_pt1 | contig 11174 bp, 7 predicted proteins | sample YL17G09_16_MG_FD_203696 | JGI IMG/M metagenome (GOLD analysis project Ga0315284, IMG submission 203696) | Sediment microbial communities from Yellowstone Lake, YNP, Wyoming, USA - YL17G09_16 | ecosystem: Environmental > Aquatic > Freshwater > Lake > Sediment | place: USA: Wyoming | collected...
TGCCGGGCGTCGAACGACAGGAGCGTGCCGTCGTACTTCTGCCCCTGCTTCGTGACCACGGCGATCTTCTTGTCGATGTACTTGTCGAGCAGCTTGTCGGCGCTGACGAGGTCGAATTCGTAGTTCTGCTCCAGGACCACCGTCCCCGCCGGGTCGGTCAGGCTCTTGAAGTGCACGCTGGTGGGGTCGATCAGCTTGGCCACGTCGCGGAACTGGACGGTGGCGGTCTTCCCGTCCAGGGCGAGCGACCGCATCTCCTTGACCACGCCGAAGTTCTGGTTGTAGACCGTCAGCGAGACGCCCTCTTCTGCCGCCGGCGCCGCGGCCGGAGCCGGTCCCGCCCGGGCCGCCGCAGCGGCCAGAAGCGCTCCCGCCAGCACTGCCAGCGCCATCACGCGAACGAAATGCCTCATGTCAGCCCCCTTTCACACCCGCTCGCGCCGCCTCGGCGCATACGACGGGCGACCTTGTTATCCATTAGACCACGCCGCAGGCGCCGGGGTTCCAGAAATCCTGCGCAACACACGGGCGCCCATGGTCGCCGCGGCGACCGAAAGCATGGCACCCGCCAGGAAGGGATGACGGGGTTCCTACCCCTCGTGCCGGTACACGTCCCAGCCGAAGTAGGTGTCGAAGGCGTCTTCGAGGACGGCCGCCACCTGCCCGGCGGCGATCGCCACGTGGTGCTCGAACCCTTCGTTGCAGATGTACGCCAGGAGGCCCTGGAGGTCGGGGATTTCGGCCACGCCGTAGCCGCCGAACGTTTCGAGCGGGTCGTCGGTCAGCCGCCCCTCGCCGACGTACGTGCGGATCGCCCCGGCCGCGTCGTCGGTGTCGACGCGGGCGTAGGTGAAGGGGCCGGCCCTCAGGCGCCCCACGATCGAGCCGCAGGCGTTCTCGGCCCCGACGCCGCCGGCGATGATCTCCTGCACGGCCATCCGCTGCTCGGCGAAGAGGCTCTTCGGGAGGTTCGAGCAGTGGAAGACGACGCACTTGTCGCTTTCCTCGCCGTAGTTGTTGTTCCAGTCCACGAGGGCCGCGGGCGAGCGCGTCGCGTGCCGCAGGGCCAGCATCCCCAGGAGGCCCGTGATGTCGACCTCGCAGGCGCTCGGCAGCAGGGCCTCGCTCATCATGCTCATGACCGCGCACGGGACGATGCCGTAGAACTCCTCCAGGGCGGTCCAGCACTGGAGGGCCGTGCCTGCCAGCTCCAGGTCCCTCATCCACCGGTCGATGACCACCGCGAAGCGGGCCATGCGGTCGAGGCCCGTCGGCGTCACGGCCGCGCAGTCCGTGTAGGCCTTGATCGCCTGGAGCTTGCGGCGGACGGCGGCGTCGTTCGACTTCAGGCGATTCGCGCGGCCGAGGACCTCCGTCAGGTCGAGCGTCTCGACCGAGATGCCGGCGGCCTCCAGGAGCTTCTCGGAGTACCGGACCGTGTTGAACGGCCCCGTGCGGGCGCCGATCGCGCCGACCCGCACGCCCTTCAGGCCCCGGACCACGCGGCAGGTGGCCCCGAAGCGGGCGAGGTCGGACCGGAAGGACTTGGAGTCCGGGTCCACGGTGTGCAGGCTGGTCAGGCTGAAGGGAATGTCATATTGATCGAGATTATTGCACACCGACATCTTGCCGCAGAGGGAGTCGCGCCGGTCGGCCACGGTCATCTTCTTCACGTCGTCGGGCCAGGCGTGGATGAGCACGGGGACCTGGAGGCCCGCGAACTTCAGGGTGTTGGCGATGGCCTTCTCGTCGCCGAAGTTGGGCAGCGTCACGACGATGCCGTCGATGCGGTCGGCGCTCTTCTTGAAGAGGTCCCCGCCGAGGCGGGCGTCGGCCAGGTTCTCGACGGCGCCGCCGGTGGCCTCCTTCGCCCCCAGGCAGACGGTGTCGAACCCCTCCTCCTTCAGGATGCGGAGCATGTCAGCCCGCCCCGAGTGCGCCAGGTGCGTCGGAAAGAACCCGCGCGTTCCCACCAGGACTCCCAAGGTCGTGCGCTTCGCCATTCGTTGACTCCTTCAAAAAGTGCCCGAGAGAAGCAGGCTGGGCACTGCAGGCTGCAGGCCGCAGAAGAGCCAGGCCTGCCTCCCGTCGCCAACCTGCGGTCCCCCTCAGAGTACCCCGCGTGGCATGGGAATCAAGGCTTTTTGCGGCGGAAGAAGGGGCCAAGCGGCCCCTTTCTCTGGACAACGCCGCCGCCCGGCACTATAGTGACGGTGGCACATCCACCCAGGCCGATGGCGGTCCTGGCAGGGGAGGTAGGGTATGCGCCGCACTGTTCTGGCAATGTTGCTGGCCGCAATCACCGCGACCGCGCTGGTGCCGCAGGCGGCCCTCGCCGTGACCGACGACGACGTGCTGAAGGCCATCGAGCGCGGCAAGGAATTCCTCATCGGTCAGCAGGGGCCGGAGGGCTCGTGGCCCGAGGGGCGGTTCCAAGGCGCGGCCGAGCCCTGCGGCCACACGGAGATGGCCCTCTTCACGCTCGTGGCCATCGGCCTCCATCCGAACCGCGAGACCGTCGCCAAGGGCCTGGACGCGGTAATCGCCCGGAAACTGGACTTCAACTACGCCATCTGCTTCCGGGCCATGGCCCTCGCGCGTCTTCAGAACAGCTTCGGGGTCGACAAGCGGGATCTCGTCCGGGCGGCGCTCAAGAACGACGCCATGTGGCTGATGAGAACCCAGGGGGAGAAGGGCGGCTGGTCCTACGATTCCACCAAGGAGGCCCACCGCCTGGGGCCCTACGACCTGTCGAACTCGCAGATGACGATCCTGGCCCTGCGCGAGGCGGCCCTGGCGGGCGTCGAGATCCCCTCGGTGATCTGGAAGAAGGCCCAGGACTTGTATTACGAAGCCCAGTTGGCCGACGGATCCTGGAACTACCGCGCGCCCAAATTCATGCCGCCTGGGGCGGAGAAGAGCGGCTACGGCTCGATGACGGCCGCCGGCCTCGCCTCCATCTTCATCACCTCCGACAACCTCGAACCCGCCCGCGGATGCCCGTGCAGGAACGGCCAATCGAACAAGACCGCCTCGGACGTCGACCGCCGGATCGATAGCGCCCTGGACTGGCTGGAGAAGAACTTCAACGCCGGCGGAAACCCGAAATCCGAGCACTGGGGCAACAAGGAGGGGTTCTTCCCGTACTGGCTCTATTCCGTCGAACGCGTCGGCAGCGCCGCCGGCTACAAGTACTTCGGCCAGCGCAACTGGTACAAGGAAGGCGCCGAGTTGATTGTCAATTGCCAGCGGCCCGACGGCTCGTGGGTCGGCGGCCTGACCCCGTTCGCCGACACCTGCTTCTCGCTCCTGTTTCTCTACAAGGGCCGCGCCCCCATCCTTTTCAACAAGCTCCAGTACAAGGGCGACTGGAACCTTCACCGCCGCGACATGGCCAACCTCACCGCCTACTGCGAACGCGTGAAAGAACAGCCGTTCCACTGGCAGATCGTCAAGCTCCAGGCGCCCCTGGCGGAGTTGCACGACGCCCCCATCCTCTACATCACCGCCGAGGCCCCGCCGCCCTTCACCGAGGGGGAGAAGGAGAAGCTGCGGGCCTTCACCGACACCGGCGGCACCATCCTCTTCGAGGCCTCCTGCGGCAACCCCATCGCCCGCCGCTGGTTCATCCAGTTCGCCAAGCAGATCTGGCCCGAATGGCCCCTGAAACCCATCGGCCCCGAGCACGCCACGTATTCGGATCCGCACGTCCTGAAGCAGCGGCCGGAGATCATGGGCATCGACGACGGCCTGCGGACCTTTGTCTTCTTCGCCGTCGAGGATGTCTCCTGCCACTGGAACACCAAGGCGCTGGCGGCCAGGGAATATCTCTTCCAGTGGGGCGTGAACCTCTTCACCTACGCGACCGATCACAGCCCGCTGCGCGCCAAGCTCGCGGCAACCGAGCCGGCGAAGGCCGAACGCTACGCCGTGGCCGTGAAGAAGGGCGTGAAGGATACCCTCCAGGTGGCCCGCCTGAAGTACGACGGCGCCTGGAACACCGGCCGCCACTACAGGCTCTTCGACAACTTGACCCGGGAGCTCTCGAAGCGGGCCGGGATCACCCTCCGGCCCGAGGATGACGGCCTGAAGGCCGCCGACCTCGGCAGCCGCGACGCCGCCTACCTGACGGGCGCGGGACCCATCACGATGACCGACGCCGACCGCGACGCCCTGAAGGCCTACCTCGCCAAGGGCGGGTTTCTGTGGGCCGAGGCCGCCGGCGGATCGCCCGCCTTCGAGCAGGCGATGCAGAAACTGGCCGGCGAGGCGGGCTGGGAACTGAAGCTCCTCGCCCCCGACCATCCGCTGATGACGGGCAAGTTCAAAACCGGCGCCGGGTACAACCTGGCGGCCGGGGTCCAGTTCCGCCAGGCGCTGCGGGTGCGGCGCGCCACACGCCCCTTCGCCGACCTCCTCGGTATCTACCAGGGCGGCAAGCTCGTGGGCGTCTACAGCCCCTTCGACGTCCTCTTCTCGGCCACCGGCTACGAGGCCTACAACTGCCTCGGCTACCTCCAGCCCGACGCGATCGCTGTAGCAACGAACATTGCTATCTACCTTACCGACCGCGCCGGCGGGGAGTAGCATGGCCGAACGCCGCCAGAACAAGGCGAAGCGCGCCGAGGCGGGGAACCTGCCTTTCCGCGTCCTCCTGGGCCGCGTGGGGCGATTGCTCGCGCTGCCCGTCGTCTCGGCGCTCGCGCTGACGCTGGCCTTTCCCCCGGTGGACTGGTCGCCCCTGGCCTACGTCGCCCTCGTGCCGCTCGTCGTGGGGGCGCTGCGCGCGAAGTCCGACCGCGACGCCTTCGGGGCGGCGCTGGTCGGCGGCCTGGTCTTCTACGGCATCAACCTGTACTGGATCCAGCCGATCACGACGGTCGGGTACCTCGCGCTCCTGCCCTACCTGGCGCTCTACTGGGCCATGTTCGGGTGGGGCGTGCGGCGGATCGGCCGGGCGACGCGCGTGCCGCTGACGCTCCTGGCGCCCGTCCTCTGGGTGGCGCTGGAGTACATCCGCGGGTGGATGCTCTCGGGCCTGCCGTGGATCTACGTCGGCCACACGCAGTACGCGAACCTGACGCTCATCCAGACGGCCGACGCCGTCGGCGCGTACGGCGCGAGTTTCCTGTGCCTCATGACCTCGGGCCTGATGGCGGACCTCCTGGTGTGGCCGCTCTTCATTGTCGCCGCGGCGACCGCGGCAGGTGAAGTCTCCGGCGCGGGCGGCAGCCCCGCACGCCTGAGCCGCACGATGGTCCTGATGGTGGTCGTCACGCTCGCCGCCTGGGCCGGCACGATCGGCTACGGCGTGTGGCGGCTCGGCCAGCCGGCAACGCGCGACGGGCCGGTCGTTGCGTCGGTCCAGACGTGCGTCCCGCAGGAAGTCAAGCAGGAGGCCCGCCTCAAGCAGATCGAGCAACTCGAGGAGGAGATGCTGGCCGGCCAGATCGTCCTGACGGAGCAGGCCGTGGCCGAGGCGAAGGCCGCCGGCCTCAAGGTCGACTTGGCGGTCTGGCCCGAGACGATGGTCCCCGGCATCATGGGCCAGGACTTCCTCGAGGCCGACCTCTCGAAGCGCCTGAGCGACGCCGGGATACTCGGCACCTTCAAGTATCTCCAGCAGCGCTCGCGGCTCTACTGGTCGCTCATCCAGCAGGAATCCCGCCAGATCCAGGCGCCGATCCTCTTCGGGGCCCGCAAGGTCCAACTGGAAAGCGCCTACCGGCTGCCTGGCGGCGGGTTCATGCCGCGCGGGCCGACGTTCAACACCGCCTTTCTCGTCTCCCCCGACTCGAAGCCCTTCGTCATAGACCACGAGTACTCGAAGGTCCACCTGGTGCCCTTCGGCGAGTACGTCCCCTTCACGCGGTCCTGGCCCTGGCTCTACACGCAACTTCGGTCCTTTACACCCTATGAATATGATTACAGCCTTACGCCCGGCGACGAGGCCCAGGCGCCGTTCGTGCTGCGGTACAACGGCCGCGAGGCCCGCTTCCAGGTCGCCATCTGCTATGAGGACGCGATGGGCTACCGCATCCGCGACATGACCCGCTCGGCCGACCCGTCGCGCCCGAAGGCCATCGACTTCGTCGTCAACATCTCCAACGACGGATGGTTCCACGGCTCGATCGAGCTCGACCAGCACCTGAACCTGTGCGTCTTCCGGGCGATTGAGAACCGCGTGGCGGTCGTGCGGTCGGTCAACACCGGCATCAGCGCGCTCATAGCCCCGAGCGGGCGCATTGAAAAGGTCGTCGAAAAGGACGGCAACCGGCGGTACATTACCGGCGAGATCGCCGGCCGCCTGACGCTCGACGACCGCCTGGCGCCCTACACGCGCGTCGGCGACGCGTTTGCCCTGACGTGGGTAGGCACGGCGGCGGCCCTGGCGGCGGTTGCGGTCATTCTCGCACGACGCCAGGCGCCCGCCTGACATGGGCCATGTGCCACGGGTTGCTTGTCAACCCGTGGTTGCCGGTAGCTGTATTTCCTTGTTGCTTGCTGTTGCGTGCCGCGGGGTGCTCGTGAGCCCGTGGCGCGAGACAGTTCTTGTCTCACTGCGTAACGCTGTTTGGAACAACGGACATGATGATCACGGGTTGACAAGTCGAAGAACCGCCGTGGCGGGCAACCCGTGGCACATAAACGACAGCGGCGGCGAGTTCGAAAGGAGTCCACGGCATGAAAGGATGGCTGATCGCGGCAGCGGCGGTAGCGGCTCTGGCCGCAGGATGCCAGGGACTCGGCGCGCGCGGCCCGACGCGCGCCGGCGGGGGGCCTGCCAAGGATGTGCCCTACGCCCTCCTCGTCGAGGCGCTTCAGTCCGGCCAGCCCGCGCTTGCCGCGTCGGCGGCCGAGACGTTCCTGGAGGCCGACCGCCCGCCCCCGCTGGAATTCGTCGAGCCGCTGGCCGACGCCGGAGACGTCCGCGTCCGCACCACCGCCGTCGCGCTGCTGGCCACGACGCGCCGGGCCGAGCTGGCCACGCTCTTTCGCCGCAAGGCCCAGGACCCCATGCCCCCGGTGCGCCTGGCGGCCGCCTTCGGCCAGACGATGACGGGCGACCCGACGCAGGCGACGGCCCTGCGCGACGCCCTGGCCTCGCCCGACGTGACGCTGCGCCGCACCGCCGCGTGGCTGTTGGGGCTGATGGGGAATCGGTCGGCCGTCGGCATGCTGCGTCTCAAACTCGACGACCCCGACGCCGTGGTGGTCCTCCGCGCCGCCGAGGCGCTGCATCACCTCGGCGCCAAGGAGGGCCTTGAGGAGGTGCGGACGCTGACGCAGCACGATCTGCACCAGATCCGCTACTACGCCACGCGCCTCCTGGGGCGTCTGGGAACGATGGCCGACATCCCGCGCCTGGAGCGGCTGGCCCAGAGCCGGTACCTCGACGTGAAATTCGCCGCGATCGCCTCGCTGGCCCAGTTGGGGGACCTCAAGCGGATCGGCATGCTGCTGGAACTCTTGGACTCGAGCGACACCGAGGTGCACGTGCTGGCGGCCCGGCAGCTTGGCGACACGGCCTACACGCCGGCTATCGAGCGGCTCGAGAAGCTGCTCAAGAGCCGGGACCCGACGGTGCGGACGAGTGCCGCCGAGGCGATCATCCGCATCCGGTCGGCCCAGACGCCGTGGCGCAGCCGCATCCTGGCGGATCAGCCGCCGATCCCCGCCGCCCCGGCGCCGGCGACGACGATCCCCGGCACGAACATCCCGGTGAGGCCCGCGCCGTAGCACCATTCAGCCGTCCGCCGCGGCGGACGGCTAAATGGCGCGATGAGGCCAACCTGCGCATTTGACAAACGGCGGCGCTGGGCGACCCCGCCTGCGAGCAAAACGCGGCCATGAATGCATACCCCTTCGGCGGCGGCCGAATGCTCGTAATTCCTTTTGCGCACTGAATTTTGCTTGACGGTCCCCAGGGGGCAACTAGAATCGCAGGCTGTAGTTAGCACTAGGACGCTGCCGGTGTGGGGAGGGAGTATGCGGTGACCCCGCCCTCGAGGAACCGCAGCAGTCCGCGATAACCTGCTGGCGGGCGGCCGGCGGCTTCCGTGAAAGGAGGAGACCTTGAGTACGCTGGGCAAAATTCTCACGGTTCTGGTGGTACTGGTGTCCGTCGCCGTGGCCGTCCTCGTGACGACCCAGGTCTTCCTCAGCCAGAACTGGAAAGACCGCTACGAGAAAGGGGTCGGCCTCTTCAACACGGCCCTTCAGCAGCGCGACAGCGCGTTCCAGCAGCGCGACAAGACGCGCGGCGAATGGGACGCCGACAAGGCCGCCAAGGAACAGGTCATCAACACCTTGACCGCCGAACTGAACGTCCGCAAGGGCGCCATCGCCACGCTCACCACCGACAAGGAAAACCAGGAGAAGCGCCTGGCGGAGCTCACCGAGATCGCCAAGGGCCTCGACACCTCCTACAAGACGCTTCTGGCCGAGAAGGACGCCTGGCGCAAAGAGCGCGACGGCGCGATGAAGAAGGCCGACGACCTCCTGACGATGAACACCGAACTGGACCAGAAGTTGCGCGTTGCCAACTCCGACCTCGCCAACCTCAGGGAGACCCTCCGCCAGACCGCCGAGGAGAAGGCCGCCATCGAGAGCCGCCTCGCCTGGGTCAAGCAGACCTATCCCGACGTGAAGTTCCCGCAGCAGGTTCCCGCGGTGCCGACCGAGAAGATGAAAGGCATCGTCACCGCCGCGGACAATGAAGCCAAGACCGCCACCATCAACCTCGGCGCCGACGACGGGGTCGTTAAGGGCATGAAGTTCCTCGTCTACAACGCGGCCGAAGACAAGTACCTGGCCGAGCTGACCGTCGGCATGGTGTCGAAGAACAGCGCGGCGGGCGACCTGGGCATCATTCGAGGCTCCGTGAAGGTGAACGACAATGTCACGAATCGGTTCGAGTAGCGGCGTCCGCGTCGCGGCCACGCCCCTGAGCAACGTCTACACGGTCCTGCTCTTGATCGGGACGCTGGTCCTCGTTCTGACGCTCGCGGGCATCTGGGTCATCGGCGACCGCACCTACGGCGTCGTCTGGGGCATCACCGACTCCGGCAAGGCGAACCTCAAGGCCCTCGACACTGCCAGGGCCAACCAGGAGGCCGCCGAGAAGGAACTGAACCAGCAGTGGGAAGAGCTGAAGCAATGGCCGGCCGGCATGGTGCCGCCTGCCCCCGGCGTAACGACGCCCGCGCCTGAGGGCACAGCGCCGCCGGCGGCACCCGCGGCGCCGGCGACGCCGCCTGCCGCTCCGGCCACGCCTCCGGCAGCCCCGGCTGAAAAGCCCGCGGAGAAGCCAGCGGACAAGTAATTCGCGGGCCGGTAGCCCGGCCGGCCCGACCCGGTAACCGTCGGCCGTCTCGGTCGCCGCGGCGACCGCGATTGTCACCTCGAGGACTGGCATGATCTTCGACCGTTTCATCGGCCTCTTTTCGGCCGACATGGGCATCGACCTCGGCACCGCCAACACCCTGGTTTACGTGCGAGGCCAGGGTATCGTTCTGTCCGAGCCTTCCGTCGTTGCCATCGACAAAGACACCGGCCGCGTCCTCATGGACGGCATGGCCGTCGGCGCGATGGCCAAGAAGATGATCGGCAAATGCCCGGAGTCGATCCGGGCGGTCCGGCCCATGCGGACGGGGGTCATCGCCGACTTCGACATCACCGAGGCGATGCTGTACTACTTCATCCGCCGCGTCCACGGCCGCGCCCGATTCATCCGCCCGCGCGTCGTCATCGCCATCCCGTCGGGCATCACGGCGGTCGAGAAACGGGCCGTGCTCTCCAGCGCCCACCGCGCCGGCGCCCGCAAGGTCCACCTGATCTCGGAGCCCATGGCGGCCGCCATCGGCGCGGGCCTCCCCATCGACGAGCCGACCGCCAGCCTGATCGTCGACGTCGGCGGCGGCACCACGGAAGTCGCCGTCATCAGCCTGGCCGACATCGCCTGCTCGCAGTCCATCCGCGTCGCCGGCGACAACATCGACCAGGCCATCGTCGAGTACATGAAACGGACGTACAGCCTCCTGATCGGCGAGCTGACGTCCGAGCGCATCAAGATCGAGATCGGCAGCGCCTGCCCCATGGACGAGGAACTGGAGATGGAGGTCGGCGGGCGAGACCTCATTGCCGGCCTGCCCCGCACCACCACCATCACCAGCCAGGAGATCCGCGAGGCCCTCGCCGAGCCGGTCCAGGCCATGATCGAGACCGTCAAGCGGACCCTCGAGAAGACCGAGCCGGAGCTCTCGGCCGACCTCGTGCACAACGGCATCCTGATGTGCGGCGGCGGGTCCCTCCTCAAGGGCCTGCCCACCGTCGTGGCCCAGGCCACCGGGCTGAAGGTCCGCGTCGCCGATGACCCGATGACCTGCGTGGCCCGCGGCACGGGCGTCTTCCTCGACCATCTGGATCAGTGGGGCGGCACCATCGACATGACGGACGAGGAAGCGTAGTCCTCCGCGCCAGGCGGGTTTTCCGAGCGCGCCGATGCCCGTCCTGCTATAAAGTAAGGGGTGCCGCGAGGCCGTGTGCCCCGCGCGCCGTTGGCGCCCGAAACGAGCCCTTTCCCGTCCGGTCTTCCCGGACGGTTGTTGCGTTGTTGGAGACGTTATGGCACGGAGGTCGCGCAGGTCACACCGGGGCGACACTGCTCAGCGGGCTTCGCGGGTGGCCGTCATGCTCGCCCTGCCCGTGATCGCGCTGGCGCTGGTGTTCCTGCCGCCGTCGGTCACCAGCCGGGTCCGCGTCTGGGCCGGTCCGCTTTTCGCGCCGCTCCAGACTCTCACGGAAGGGGGATCGCTGGACCTTGCAGAGCGCCTCCGTTACGGCGACGCCTCGGCCCCCGACGCCGAGGTCCGGATTCAGGACCGGGTGACGTCGCTCGAGAACGCCCTGGCGCAGGCGGCCGCCGTCCTCGGCGAGTACGACCGCCAGGTCCGCGACCTCGCCAAAATCCGCGACGGGCTCGACGGCCTGCCGTGCCGGCTTATCCCGGGGCGGTTGCTCGCGCCCGAGGTCCCCGGCGGGCACACCGGGGCACGCCTGGCCGAAGGGGCCGACAAGGGCGTCCGCAAGCACAGTGCCGTCGTCGCCTGCCAGATCGACCGCGGCGGACGCGAGGCCCTCCAGCGCGGCGAGCCGATCCTGACCGCCGCGGG
>Ga0315284_10014636_pt1 | contig 11173 bp, 7 predicted proteins | sample YL17G09_16_MG_FD_203696 | JGI IMG/M metagenome (GOLD analysis project Ga0315284, IMG submission 203696) | Sediment microbial communities from Yellowstone Lake, YNP, Wyoming, USA - YL17G09_16 | ecosystem: Environmental > Aquatic > Freshwater > Lake > Sediment | place: USA: Wyoming | collected...
GCCAGGATGGCGGCGCTCCCAGGGCGGCGACTAGTACCTACCGTTGACTGCCTGCTATGCTTTTCGCGTGCACGCTGCGGTGGCGGAGATCACCTGGGGTGGCCTGGCCTGGACGGCGCTGCTGGTGCTCAGCGCGATCGTGCTCTCGCGGGCCCAGGGGCTCGGGCTGGAGCAGCGGCTGCTCATCGGCTGCATCCGCACCGTGGTGCAGCTCGTCGCCATCGGCTACGTGCTGAGCTGGATCATCCGCGGCCAGCAGCCATGGGTGATCGCCGCCGCAATCACGGCGCAGCTCGCCCTCGCGGCGTGGACCGCGGGGAGCCTGCAGAGCCCGCCCCTGCAAGGCGCGCGCGCCATCGCGCTGGCCAGCCTGGCCCCGGCGTACCTGGCGGTGATCGCGGTGCTGCTGCTGCTCGTCATCCGCCCAGTGCCGTGGTGGGACGCGCGCATCATCCTGCCGCTGGGCGGGATGCTCATCGGCAACGCGATGACCGGCGTGGCGCTGGTGCTGAACCGCTTCCGCAGTGAGGCCGACGCGCGGCGCGAAGTGATCATCGCGCGGCTCGCGCTGGGGGCGACCTGGCGGCAGGCGGTGGCGGCGGAACGGCGCAGCGCGGCCCAGGCGGCGATGCTGCCCACCGTCTCGTCCCTGTTCACGGTGGGGCTGGTGTCGCTGCCGGGCATGATGACGGGGCAGATCATCGCCGGGGCCGACCCCGTGGGCGCGGTGCGCTACCAGATCGTCGTGATGTTCATGCTCGCCGCGGTGGTGGGGCTGGCCAGCACGATCGCGCTGGAGTTCGTCACGCGGCGCGGCAGGTTCGAGGGCGCAACGCGCCGGGCTGGCCAGGGCTAAGGCACGCGCCGGCTCGACTGGCGGCTAGGGCACCTGGACGTAGCGCAGGATGCTCGTGGTGGGGGCCGCGTTGGCCCAGTACTTGAAGGGCAGGAGAGTGTGGAGGTTGGCCACGCGGTAGCCCTTTATCTCCACGCGGTCACCCACCTGGATGGTGCTGGGGTCGAAGTTGCGCTCGAACTGGTCAAGACCTGGGTTGACCAGCTCCTCGAATCTGGTCATCTCCGAGAACCGCATCAGGATCGGCTCGTCGGGCAGCGGCATGCGCAGCTCGCCGAGCTGCACCGCGTCCACCAGCGTCATCCGCCCGTCGGCCTCGTTGAAGCCTGTCACGGTGGCCTCGATGTCCACCGGCTGAAGCTCGCCGTCGATGTAGACGCGGTACGTGTCGTAGTCCACGCGCTGTTCGAGCAGCGCGTTGCTCACGCTGTCACGGTCGGAGTCGGCCAGCGACGCCTCATCCGCCAGGCTGCCGTTATGGTCAGTGTCCGTGCTTACGAAGCCATCCTTGATGTCTAGCCGAGTGGTGGTCTCCACCGGTGGTCCGACACTGGATTCCTGGGTAGTTGGGTCTACGAAGTAGCCGCCATTCGGGTTGGGAACGATGCTGATGCTGGTGTCGATACCTAACTGGTCGGTGCCGGTCTTCAGCTCGAAGGGAACGGAAGTGACGACCTGATAGCTACTCGTAGTGGCAACGCCGGTGCTCAGATTCACAACGGGGGAGTAGACGATATCGAGCACGTACTGCCTGTCCCGCGGCAGATTGTTGAAGAACACAACTCCAAGCGGGCCTTCAATCGGCGGCACGATCGGCAGCCGATCTGGGAAGTCGCCCGGGTAAACCACGCGCATGAAGTAACGGCCGTAGTCGAACGGCCCACTGCCCGCGATGGGGCTCAAGTCGAAAAGATCCACCCCGGTAATCTGCAGTGATGCACGCACATCCAGTTGGTCAACGACGACTTGGTCGCTGCCCGACCCCTCAGTGCCGTAGACGTCAACGGAAACGACACTCCAGTCGTCCGTCCCCGTACCACCGAGCTCGATGGAATAAATCGTCGGCAGTCCGATGCGCTGGAACATGACGTGCTGCACCGTCGGCAGTCCGCCGCCTGTGGCCTCAACGGGCAGCCCGTTGCGCTGGACGACATAGCCTGAGACCTGGGACTTGAAGTGGCCCCCGATGGGCTGAATATCCGCGAGGTTGATCAGGCCGTTTCCATCCCCGTCCACCCAGTAGGCCGCCTGCTCTCGCGCGTCAGGCGCAAGCCGATCCACGCTGTTCCCGAAACCAACGGCTAGAGGATTCAGGTCCGCGAGGTTCACCTCGCCGTTGAAGTCGTAATCCCCTTTGTTCACCTCGGTCCACGCAAGGCGGACATGGCTGGGGTCCAGCTCAGTCGCCGTGAGGTCCGTGACGACGTTATCCTCGTAGATTGGTGGCTTGCTGACAATGCGAGTGCCGTTACCGAGCTTGAACTCCGCCGTAACCGCGCCTCCACCGAAGCTGGCGAGCGGGACAACTCCCAGCTCGGCGCCGTCCGGCACTGGCACGCAGAGGTGGACCGTCCGCGAGTCGTTTGTCCAATCCTCCCCAACTACCCGGGTGTCAGATAGCAGTGCAATGTGCACCATGCGCCCCGCGCGGTCGAGACTGGCGAAGCTGACAACCAGGACGTCGCCGGAGTTGAACCAATCAACACCCTGGAGGCTAGAGCCGTACGCAGGCGACAACGCGATGTCCCGCCCCGCCTGCTGCCCGCCATGGCCGGCGCATCCTTCTACCCCTAGCAGGATGCACGCGAGAGCTACTAAGCCAATCGCCCTCATCGGTACAGGTCCTCGAAGGACTGCGCCCCGCCGGCAAGCAACTCCGGGTTGTCAATGCAGTCGGCGATGACGCTGCAAAGCGTCTTGACCCCTGCCTCGATCTCCTCAGGCGTCGTCCGGGAGAAGGCCAGGCGCAAGGCAGGAGCGTCCTGGCGGTCAGGCATGCAATAGGACGCCGGGAGAAACTCCACTCCCGCTTCGCGCGCCATGCCAAGCAGAGGAAGCGACATGACCTGCTCCGGCAGCGTCACCCACACGGAGAATCCGCCCTCCGGGACGCGGAAGGAGCAGCCCTCGGGGAGGTGCTCCTTGAGTGCCTTGCACATCGCGTTGCGCCGCCGCTTGTACTCCTTCACCGACATGCGCAGGTGCTTGGCGAAGTGCCCGCGCAGGATGAACTCGTAGAGCAGGGCCTGCAGGAAGAAGCTGTCGCCAGCGTCTGCCCCCTGCTTGGCTACGACCAAGGGGATGGACATCGGCGCCGGTGAGGTGATCCAGCCGATGCGCAGCCCGGGAAGGAAGCACTTGCTGAAGGTGCCGATGTGGATCACATAACCGCCAGGGTCCAACGCCTTGAGGGGCGGCTGGGCCTCACCCTCATAGCGGAGGTGGCGTCCCCAGTCGTCCTCGATCACTGGAACCCGATGCCGTGCCGCGAGACGCAGCAGGTGCTCCCTGCGCTCGGGCGACATCGTGACCCCCATCGGATTGTGGTAGGTGGGCATGGTGATCACGGCGCGGACCTCGCCCTGAGCGAGTACGCCCGCCAGATACTCAGTGTCCATGCCATGTTGATCTACCGGAACCGGGACGTAGTCTATCTGCTGCGCGATCAACAGATTGATGATGCCTGCGTAGGTAGGTGACTCGATCGCCACCTTCTGCCCCGCGCGCAAGATGCGTCCGAGGATCAGCGCCAGGGCTCGGTGAAAGCCGCTCGTCAAGATGATGTCGTTCTCCCCTTCGGCCATCGGAACGCCGGCCAGCGCCATCTCCTTCTCTAGGTACTCCACAAGCGGCTGGTACCCCTGTGCATGGCCGCGGTCAAAGAAGAACTCCTTCGGGTACCAGAGCATGTTGGTGGCAATCTGCTTAATCCGCTCGAACGGGAACAGCGCCGGGTCAGGACTGGCAAGCGTGAACCGGATCAAATCGCAGGCGTGGCGCTTGCTGGGCGGCACGAGGAAGAACTCGCTGCGGAAGTAGTACGGCTCCCAGCGCATCGGCGGCAGCTCGGAGAGCGGGCCGCCCATCTCCTCCCGCGTGCGCAGGTTCACGCCTGTCACAACGCCGGGCTGGGTAGTGATGAAAGTGCCGCTGCCGTGGCGGCTCTCGATGAGGTTCTCGGCGGCCAGCGCCTCGTAAGCGCTGTAGACCGTCTTGACCGACACGCCCAGGCTGCGCGCCAGCTCGCGGACGCTGGGGATCTTCGCGCCCGCCTCGAGGAGACCGTTGCGCACGAGGTCGGAGATCTGCCGGTGGATCTGCTCGTAGGCGGGTTCCTTGCTGCTCTTGTCGATCGTTAGGTTCATGCTCGCCACTACATTATTACCCAAAGTGTGCTAGTCAGGGGGGACACTTCTGCCCCATTATCGAGAAACTCTTTTGGCGCAGCGAAACCGCCCGGGCAAGCACACCGGAGCATCAGGCAAAGTGTTCACCTCAAAGTGTTGCCCAAGTGTGTAGCCCGGAAAGACGAATTCCGGGGTACAGTTATGGCGAGCCAGCTCCGGCGGCAGCCCCAGGTGAGCGCCGGGCGGGAGGTGGCTCCTAGAACAACCGAAAACCCTACCAGTTTGCCACAGAGTGCAGAGGCGGCCAGCCGGCAGAGCCGCCTCGCTCTTTTCTGGAGGGGATTCTTCTCGCGCGGCGCCAGCCCCCTGCCCTACTTCAGGCACCCCTGGTGTCCCCGATGGCTAGCGGTGTTCCAAGGCGCGCCCAGGCGGTGCGTATAATAGCTGCCCCGTCTGGGAGGCCCCTGCTTCGGAGCAAACAACCATGACCGTGCCCCTGCTTGATCTGAAGGCCCAATGGGCGGCGATCCGCAATGAAATAATGGCGGCGATCGAGCCGACGCTGCAGTCCGCGCAGTACGTGATGGGCCCGCCCGTGAAACGGCTGGAGGAGGAACTCAGCGCGTACTGCGGAGCAGGGCACGCCATCGCCTGCGCCAGCGGGTCGGACGCGCTGGTGCTGGCGCTGATGGCGCTGGGCGCGGGGCCGGGCGACGAGGTAATCGTGCCGGCGTTCACGTTTTTCGCCACTGCGGGTGCGGTGAGCCGAGTCGGGGCAAGGCCGGTGTTCGCCGACAACGACGCGCAGACATTCAACCTACTGCCCTCAGAGATAGACCGGTTGGCTACCCCGCACACCAAGGCGGTGATCCCCGTGGATCTGTTTGGCCAGACGGCGGACATGGACCCGGTTCTGGAGGCTGCCAGGCAACGTGGCTTGGCCGTCATCGAGGACGCGGCGCAGAGCATCGGCGCGAAGTACAAGGGGCGCCGCCTCGGCGAGATCGGCGCCGACATCGTCATCCTCAGCTTCTTCCCGTCGAAGAACCTGGGCTGCTTGGGCGACGGGGGTATGTGCCTGGCGAACAACGATGACCTGGCCGAGCGGATGCGCGTGCTGCGGGTACACGGGGCGAAGCCGAAGTATCACCACCGGGTGATCGGGATGAATTCGCGCCTGGACTCACTCCAGGCGGCGGCGCTGTCGGCGAAGCTGCGGCACCTGGATGACTGGCACGAGGGACGCCGGGCCAACGCGGCGTACTACGACCAGGCTCTCTCCGGCGTGCCCGGCGTGAGGACGCCGGTAATCCCGCCCGATTGCTGGAGCGTGTACAACCAGTACACAATCCGCTTCACCGGCGGGCATCGGGATGCCGTCATGCAGGGGCTCAGGGAGCGGGGTATCGGATGCGAGGTGTACTACCCCATTCCACTGCACCTGCAGGAGTGCTATGCCCATCTGGGCGGTAAGGTTGGCGACCTGCCGAATGCCGAGCGCTGCGCCGCCGAAGTTCTGAGCATTCCCGTCTACGCTGAACTCACCGAGGACCAGCGCGCTGAGGTGGTGGCGGCGATGCGCGAGCTCTGCGCTGCCGCGGCGAGCCAGGGCTAGATGCGGCGGATCTTGCCGTTGAGTCCCAGCGGGCCAGTGGCGTTCTTGGCATCGAAGACCAGCCGCGAGTGTTCAACCACCCAGGAGTAGTCGATGCCATCGTGCGCGGTGGCGATAAGCACCAGCGCGCTGTTGGCGAGCAGCTCCGCCGTGAGCGGCTGGCTGGTGAGCGTCATGCCATCGACGCGGCAGCTCGGGACGTGCGGGTCGTGATAGACGACGTCCGCGCCCCTCGCCATTAGCAGGCTGATCAGGTCCAGCGACGGCGACTCCCGCACGTCGCCGATGTTCTCTTTGTACGCCACGCCGAGCACCAGGATGCGGCTGCCCCGTACTACCAGGCCGTGCTCGTTGAGCTGGTCCATCACCTCGCCGATGACGTATTCCGGCATGCGCGCGTTGACCGTGTCGGCTAGGTCGATGAACAGCGCCTTGTAGTTCAGGTGCGTCATCTTCCAGCTCAGGTACAGCGGGTCAATTGGGATGCAATGGCCGCCGAGGCCGGGCCCCGGATAGAAAGGCATGAAGCCGAAGGGCTTGGTCTTGGCCGCCTCGATCACTTCCCAGACGCTGATCCCCAGCCGCTTGCACATCATCGCCAGCTCGTTGATGAAGGCGATGTTCACCGCGCGGAAGGTATTCTCCAGCAGCTTGACCATCTCGGCGACGACGGGCGAACTCACCGGGTAGACCCTCTCCAATGCGTGGCCGTAGAGCTCCACCGCCCGACGCGTGCACTCCGGCGTCACGCCCCCGATGATCTTCGGCGTGTTGCGCACCCCGAAACGCTCGTTCCCCGGATCAACACGCTCCGGGCTGAACGCCAGGAAGAAGTCGCGGCCGACCTTCAGCCCAGTCTGCTGCAGCACCGGCAACACCAGCTCCTCGGTCGTGCCCGGATAGGTCGTGCTCTCCAGCACGATGAGCTGGCCCTTGCGCAGGCGCTTCTTGATCTCGCTGGTGGCCGCCTCGATGCAGCTCACGTCGGGGGTCTTGCTCTTGGACAGCGGCGTGGGCACGCAGATGCTGATCGCCTCGCACTCGCTGAGCCGGGAGAAGTCGGTAGTGGCGGAGATCAGCCCTTTCTTGACGTAGGTCTTCAGGGCCGCCGAAGAGACGTCCTGGACGTAGGACTCGCCCCTCAGGATGGCCTCGACCTTACTCTGGTCCACGTCAAAACCGAGCACGTGGACGCCGCTGTGGGCAAAGGCCTCGGCCAGCGGCAGCCCGACGTAGCCCTGGCCAAGGATGCCCAGGCGCACTGTCCCGTCGAGGAACGGCCTCAAGTAGTCGCTCACCGCGGTTTGCGTTATGACAGCCTTGTCCATGTCACTAAAGCCGAGCATTATAACTCGCGCGCTGGCAGTCCGGGGATACCGGTGCGGGGTTGGGTTGTATGGACCGCTCGCAAGCAGGCCAGGACGTGCCGTCTGGAAAGCAGCGCTTCCAGGACAGCGCGCGCAGGGGTCCGCCCCTGCAGGCGGTGCTACAATGCGCGGCGCGAGGAGCGATGAGCTCACATTTCGCCCACGAGACGGCCGTCATTGACGAAGGCGCCGAGATCGGCGCGGGCACGAAGATCTGGCACTTCTGCCACGTCTGCAGTGGCGCGCGCATCGGCCGGCGCTGCGTGCTGGGGCAGAACTGCTACATCGACCGGAACGTGGCTATCGGCGACAACGTGAAGATCCAGAATAACGTGTCGGTCTACACCGGCGTTAGCATCGAGGACCACGCCTTTCTCGGCCCGAGCTGCGTGTTCACCAACGTGATCACGCCGCGCAGCGCCTTCCCGCGCACCGACCCGGCGAAGGACTACATCGCCACGCGCGTGCGACGCGGGGCGAGCGTCGGCGCCAACGCCACCATTCGCTGCGGCATCGAGCTGGGCGAGTGGTGCCTGGTCGGCAGCGGAGCGGTGGTCACCCGCGACGTGCCGCCGCACGCCGTGATGGTGGGCGTGCCGGCGCGGCAGGCGGGCTGGGCGTGCATGTGCGCCGGCGTGCTGAAGCAGCGGGACGGCGACGGGCGCTGGGTATGCCCGGAGAGCAACTGCAACCGCGAGTACGAGATTGCGGGGAGCGCGGTGAGGCTGGTGCACACGCCCAGCCACGCGCGCCCGATGGTGTCGCTCGACTGAGCTGGACAGCCTGGTGAGGTAGGATGTGAATGAGTGAAGCCGTCAGAATAGGCCTGGTGGGAGTGGGGAACTGGGGGAAGAACTACGTGCGCAACCTGGCGGCGCTGGGTGTGCTGCGCGCCATATGCGACACGGACGAGGCGCGCCTGAGCGACATCGCGCGGGCTTACCCGAGCGTCAAGGCGGTCAACGACGCGGGAGCGCTGTGCCAGGGCGACGGCATTGACGGCGCGATCGTAGCGACCGACGCCACGAGCCACTACCCTGTCGCCAAGCAGCTCCTGGCCGCGGGGAAGCACTGCTTGGTGGAGAAGCCGCTGACCATCGAGCCCGAGACCGCGCTCGAGCTGTGCGAGCTGGCGGAGAGAAACGGCCTGGTGCTGATGGTCGGGCATATCCTGCTGTACCACCCCGCCGTGGAGTACATCCGCGCCATGATCGAGCGCGGCGAGCTGGGCGAGGTGTACTACATCACCGCGATGCGCACCAACCTGGGAGTGATCCGGCGCAACGAGAACGTGATGTGGTCGCTGGCGCCGCACGACGTGAGCGTGGTGCAGTACCTGCTGGGGGGCGACCCGTCGATGGTCAGCGCCACCGGCCAGGCCTTCGTCCAGCCTGAGCAGGGCGTGCACGACGTGACGTACCTGACGCTGCACTTCCCCGACCGGCGCATCGCCAGCATCATCAGCAGCTGGCTCGACCCGGAGAAGGTGCGGCTGATCAAGGTGGTGGGCAGCGAGCGGATGGTGGTCTTCGACGACATGGACCCGCGCTACACGCTGCAGGTGCACGACAAGAGCGTGGACTGGCAGCAGTTCAACGAGCCGGCCCAGGGCTCGTCGCTGAAGGTGCGCACCGGCGCCGTGCGCATCCCGTTCATCCGGCAGACCGAGCCGCTGCGCGCGGAGTGCGAGGAGTTCGTGCGCTGCATCCGCACCGGGGACATCCCGCGCAGCAGCGGACGCCAGGGCTACGCCAACGTGCGCATCCTGGCCTGCGCCGACGAGAGCCTGCGCCAGCACGGGAAGCCCATTGCGACGGGACTGTAGCCGGGGGGGCGGGGGAGGCACGTTGGCGGGGTGACGATTCGTAGCCGGCTGCCACGGGCTGGCCTGGCCCGGTATAATCACTGGCCCCGGAGGAGTGGCCGAGCGGTCTAAGGCGGCGGTCTTGAAAACCGCTGGGCGGAAACGTCCCGGGGGTTCGAATCCCTCCTCCTCCGCGTAGCTCGTCCGCGTTGAGACAATGCTGTGGTAGACTTCAGCGGAAGGCCTCATGGGTAGGTGCCTTCCGGGGGTTCGCCATGCACGGCAAACGGACTACGGGGAAGTGGGCTGTCGGCCTCACAACGCTTTCGGCTGCCTGCCATCGCCACCTCGCAGCGCTTCTCAGCGTCGCCTGGGCTCTTGCGATCGCCTGCCTCCTCGGCGCCTGCGCGCAGTTGGCGGCGCCCGGTGGGCCGCAGCGGCCGGCGCCGGGGCTCGAATCTGGGTCAGGCTTCGGCCTGCCGAGCCCGGCGTCGATCAAGCTCGCGGGGTACACCGACGGCGACCTGTTGCGCCTGGGCAAGGACTACGGCGCGACCTACCCGCAGAACCGGGTGGCTGCCGTCGGCGACGCGGCGCACTTCACGCCCGACTGGCACAAGGGGGACGGCATAGATGACCTGGCCTACGCCATCTATGAGTTCCTGCCGGACGGATACGCCGGAGAGCAGACGATCCGCTTCATCTGGAACCAGCCAGGCGCCTTGTATGGCGATGCCTGGGTCGGCTTGTCCAACTTCGGCATCGGGCGGTGGGACTGGGTTCCCATGCCTAAGGCCCAGGGGGGGGTGTCCGTGCTCGCTGTGGACTTCGCCCAGTACGTGCAACCCGGCGGTGACCGCATGCTCACGGTGGCGCTGTTCACCGGGATCTTCGCCTGGGACCTAGCCCAGGTGCGCCTCGGCCCGACGCCGTTCATCCCCTGGACGCACACCTGGGGCGGGGACGCGGACTTCTCCACTGCCGTCGCAGTGACCGCCGACGCGTCCGGCAACGTGTACGCCGCGGGGTACACAGCGGCGTTCGGCGCGGGCGGGGGCGACGTGCTGTACCTCAAGTTCGCCCCTGACGGCACGCTGCTGTGGTCCAAGACCTGGGGCGACCAGAAGCACGAAGGTGGCGAGGCGATCATGCTAGACGACAGCGGCAATGTGTATGTCGCGGGCGGCTCGAACAGCTTCAGCGTGGACGAGACGCACAGCGCCGCGCTGGTGTTGAAGTTCAACAGCGCGGGCACGCTGGTCTGGCAGAAGACATGGGAGCAAGCGGAAGAGAGCTATGACGTGCTCTCCGTGGGCCTGGACGACCAGGGAGCCATCTACATGGCCGGGCGGCTTTCGCGTGTCAGGATCTACCATGGCATACCGACCGCGCAGTACGACGCCTTCGTGCTGAAGCTAGGCGCCGACGGCACGCCACAGTGGCAGCAAGCCTGGGGCGGCGACCACTCGGACGACCCGGGGGGCGGCTTCACCGACCCTGAGGGGAACACCTACCTGCCCGGGACGTACAACATGTTCGACGGCGGCTACCAGCGGGTGTTCCTGCTTAAGTACGACGCGAGCGGTAGCCTGGCGTGGCAGAAGACCTGGGGCGGCGACAGCTATTGCCTTGGCGGCCAGATGCTCCTCGACGGGACCGGCAACGTGTACTTGACGGGCGAGACTTTTGCCTTCGGCCAGGGCGAGGGCGACGTGCTGCTGCTCAAGTATTCGTCCACGGGCGAGTTGCTTTGGCAGAAGGCGTGGGGCACCACGGGCCGCGAAGGCACCTTCGAAATCGCCATGGGCTCCGGCGGGGAGCTGTTCCTGGCCGGGGGCACCTACCGCACGGAGGACCTCAGCGACCTGCTGCTGGTAGAGCTGGACTCGAGCGGCACCTTGGTCTCGGCCAGAAAGTGGGGCGGCAGCGGCGACAACTACGCCCTTAGCGCCTTCATGGGGGACGCCCTGTGCCTGTGCGGCAGCGCGCCCCAGTCCAGCGGAGTGACGTTCTCCGACGTGACGCTGACGCTGACAGACGACGTGGCGGGTACGGCCTCCGACCTACACGAGGTGTCGGAGGTGCTGACCGGCACCTGGAAGGATGTCGAGGGTACGCTCGCCGACCAGACCGGCACGCTGGACGACCCGACCGGCCAGGAAGGCAACGCGCTGATCATGAAAG
>Ga0315284_10014637_pt1 | contig 11172 bp, 10 predicted proteins | sample YL17G09_16_MG_FD_203696 | JGI IMG/M metagenome (GOLD analysis project Ga0315284, IMG submission 203696) | Sediment microbial communities from Yellowstone Lake, YNP, Wyoming, USA - YL17G09_16 | ecosystem: Environmental > Aquatic > Freshwater > Lake > Sediment | place: USA: Wyoming | collected...
AGAGACCAGGAGACAAGGAGATCGCCTGTCACTGTGTCATTGTTTACAACATACTAACCCCACCCAATCTTTTTCTTGCGTCCGCTCGATCACATAAAGTCCAACTTGCTCCAACGCCGCGCGCACTTTGGCCTCTTGCGTATCAATCAATCCGGCAAACACCGCCAGCCCGCCCGGCCTCACCGCCTCGCCCAATCCTTGCCCGCACAATTCGACAATGACTTGGGCGAGGATGTTGACTAACGCCAAATCAAACCCCGCGGTGGAGAGTGGAGAGTAGAGCGTGGAGAGCAGAGCCAGCGAGCCTTGCTCCACCTGCACCGCGTCACTCACGCCGTTGGCGCTCACATTCGCACGCGCCGCTTCGACGGCGACGAGGTCCACGTCGAGCGCCAGGCACACCGCCGCGCCGAGCTTGGCCGCCGCAATCGCCAGGATGCCGGAGCCTGTGCCCAGGTCGAGCACGCGGTCGCCGGGGCGCAAATGCTTTTCGAGCGCGAGCAAGCACATCTGCGTCGTCGGGTGCAGCCCGGTGCCGAATGCCATGCCCGGGTCCAGCTCAATCCCCAGGACACCCTTAAGGGGTGTCACAATGTCGTCATCTTGTGGAGTGCGCGGAGCGTCTCGCCACGACGGCTTGACGACGAACCGCGCCCCGATGCGCGTGACGTGAAAATGCTCCTTCCAGGCGTTCGCCCATTGCTCTTCGGCCACAGCGCAGAACTGTGGCTCGGGGATGGGCACAATCTGCCGCAGATGCCACAACGCCTCCTCGACCTGCTGCCGCTTTTCGTCCAGCCCCGGCTCGACGGCCAAGTACGCGCGCACAGACGCCACCGGCGCCAGCGGGCCATCTGGACGCCACTCTTCACCCGTCAAATCGAGCGCATCTTGCTGGATCGCCACGCCGCCCGGCGCATAGCGGGATAGAACCTCGGCCACCGCCTCGGCCTGCTCGGCATCGCAGTTGACCGTGATCTCTAACCACTCCATCGCCGCTCCAAAAGAGTAGACAAGGGAATGTGCCTTGTCTACTATAAACTAAACACGTCCTTCAGCTTGTCGAGGAACGTCCTGTCGCTCTGTGGGATCACTTCCTTGCCCAGCGTCTTGGACAACTCTTTGAACAGCCGCCTTTGCTCGGCGGTCAGGCTCGCAGGAATCATCACGTCCACGACAACGAGCTGATCGCCGCGACCGCTGGTGCGCAGGTGCGGCACGCCCTTGTTGCGCAGCCGGAACACTTTGCCCGTCTGCGTGCCGGGCGGGATTTTCAGCGTCTCGTCGCCGTCGAGCGTGGGCGCGGACACTTCGTCGCCCAGCGCGGCTTGCGCCACGTTGATGCCCAACTCGAGCACAATGTTGTCGTCGCGCCGGCGAAAGTAGGGGTGTGGCAAGACATTTAGCACAACGTAGAGATTGCCCTGCGGGCCGCCGCGCTCGCCCGGCTCGCCTTCGCCCGCCAAGCGAATCTGCGTGCCGCCATCCACGCCGGCCGGAATCTTGACGTTGATCGTGCGCGTGGCCCGGATGTACTTGGCGCCCCGGCACTGCGTGCAAGGAAAGCCGACTGTTTCACCTTCGCCGTGGCAGGCCGGGCAAGTGGTCACGTTGACAAACGAGCCGAGGATGGATTGCTGCACGCGGCGCACCTCGCCGGCGCCGTTGCAGGTCGAGCATCGAATCAGCGTGGTGCCCGGCTCGGCCCCGCTGCCGTGGCATTTGGAGCACGCCTCGGGCCGCTCGATCTCGATCTCTTTCTCCACGCCAAAGACGGCTTCCTCGAACGTGATGGTCAGGTCGTAGCGCAAATCCGCGCCGCGCCGCGGAGCACGCCGCTGCGCCGCGCCGCGCACTCCGCCAAAGCCAAAGAATTCTTCAAAAATGTCGCCAAAGCCAAAGCCAGAAAAGTCGGTGGCAAAGCCGCCCTGCGTGCCCGCGTGTCCAAAGCGGTCATACGCCGCGCGCTTTTGCTCGTCCGAGAGCACCTCGTAGGCTTCGTTGATCTCTTTAAAGCGCGACTCGGCGTCCGCGCTCTTGTTCACGTCCGGGTGGTACTCGCGGGCCAGCCGCCGGTAAACCTTTTTGATCTCGTCGCCGCTGGACTGCCGCCCGACGCCGAGCACATCGTAATAGTCGCGCTTTGCCGTCGCCATGGATTGCCATTCATGCAACCCTTGCGAAGGTTCGTGACCTTCGCAAGGGTTAGCTCACACTCACTGCTTGGTATACTCGCCTTCGACCACGTCCTCGCCGCCAGGGCCGCCGGGAGGAGGCGGCGTTGCGCCGCCAGGAGCACCCGCCGCGCCCGGTTGCTCATACATCGCCGCGCCCGCGCGCTGGAGCACGTCGGCCAACTCGCGCGTCTTGCTCTGCAGCTCTTCGACGCTCCCTGTATCCAGAACCGCCTTGAGCGCGTTCGTCTTGCTTTCCAGGTCGGCCTTGACCGGGCCGATCTTGTCGCCTTGCTCGCGCATGATCTTTTCAGCCTGGTAAACGAGTGTGTCGGCCTGATTGCGCGCCTCGATGCGCTCGCGGCGCTTGCGGTCTTCGGCCTCGAACTTTTTGCCTTCCTGCACCATCCGCTCCACTTCATCCTTCGCAAGGCCCGACGAAGCAGTAATGGTGATGTGCTGGCTGCGCCCGGTGGCCTTGTCCTGCGCGGTGACGTTGAGGATGCCGTTCGCGTCAATGTCGAACGTGACCTCGATCTGCGGCACGCCGCGCGGCGCGGGCGGAATGCCATCCAGGATAAAGCGGCCCAGCGTCTTGTTATCCGCCGACATCGGGCGCTCGCCCTGCGTCACGTGAATCTCGACGCTCGTCTGCATCTCCGACGCGGTGGAAAAGACCTGGCCCTTGCGGTATGGGATGGTCGTGTTGCGTTCGATGAGGGCCGTCGCCACGCCGCCCAGCGTCTCGATGGCGAGCGTCAGCGGCGTCACGTCGAGCAGCAAAATGTCCTTCACCTCTCCGCCCAGCACGCCGCCCTGAATCGCCGCGCCCACGCCCACCACCTCATCCGGGTTGACGCCCTTGTGCGGCTCACGCGCAAAGAACTTGCGCACCGCTTCTTGCACCGCCGGCACGCGGGTCATGCCGCCCACGAGCACCACCTCGTCAATATCGGAGGTCGAAAGCTTGGCGTCTTCCAGCGCGCGCTTGCACGGCGCGATGCTGCGCTCGATCAAGTCGCTGGTGATCTGATCCAGCCGGGCGCGCGTGAGGCGCATCTGCAAATGCTTGGGGCCGGCCGCATCCGCCGTGATGAACGGCAGGTTGATCTCGGTCTCCATCACCGTCGAAAGCTCGATCTTGGCTTTTTCGGCGGCTTCCTTGAGACGTTGCAGCGCCTGGCGATCCCCGCGCAGATCAATGCCCTGCTCTTTCTTAAACTCGTCGGCCACGTAATCCATGATGCGCTGATCGAAATCGTCGCCGCCCAGGAACGTGTCGCCGTTGGTGGACTTGACCTCGAACACGCCGTCGCCCACGTCGAGGATAGAAATGTCGAACGTCCCGCCGCCCAGGTCATAGACCGCAATCGTCTCGTCCTTTTTCTTGTCCAGGCCATACGCCAGCGACGAGGCCGTCGGCTCGTTGATGATGCGGAGAACTTCCAGTCCCGCAATCTTGCCCGCATCCTTGGTCGCCTGGCGCTGGCTGTCGTTAAAGTATGCCGGGGTAGTGATGACGGCTTGCGTGACCGGCTCGCCCAGGTATGCTTCGGCATCTTGCTTGATCTTTTGCAGAATCATGGCCGAAATCTCGGGCGGGCTGTATTCCTTTCCACCCATGACGACGCGGCAGTCGCCGTTCGGCGCTTCGACGACTTTGTAGGGAAGGCGCTTGAGCGCGCGCTGCACCTCGGCATCCTTGAACTTGCGGCCCATCAGCCGCTTGACGGAGAAAACCGTGTTCTCTGGATTGACGACGGCCTGCCGCCGCGCCACCTGTCCCACCATCCGCTCGCTGTTCTTGGGGTTGATGGCAACGACGGACGGGAACAAGCGCGCGCCCTCCGACGATGGGATGACGACCGGCTCGCCGCCTTCCATCACCGCAACGACGGAAAATGTTGTGCCCAGATCAATACCGATGATTTTACCCATTTGATGACAACTCCTCTTGAATTTCGAATCCCCAGGACACCCTGCCCGCGCTTGCGCGCAGGACACCCTTCAGGGGTGTGTCCGCCGGTTTGCGGCGGCGGGCCGCTGGGCGTAAGGGGTGTGACGAGTGTCGAATGTCGAATTGCATGTTCGTCATTCGTCGCTTACACCCCTTAAGGGTGTCCTGTCCCCAGGACGCCCTTAAGGGGCGGGGATTTGGCTACTCGAACCAACGCCGGGCGCAAAACCTGCTCGCCAAACTGATATCCCTTTTGCACCTCGGCAATGACCGCGCCTTCTGTGTGCTCCTGGCTCTCTTCGTGCGTCACAGCCTCGTGCCAAGCCGGATCGAACTTGTCGCCAGGCTTGACCTCGATGGGCTTGACGTCCTCGGATTCCAACACGGCCTGGAACTTGCGCTGGATGAGCGTCACGCCGTCCGTCCACGTGTGCTGACGCAAGTCCTCTGGCACGGTCTTGATCGCGCGATCCAGGTCGTCCAACACCGGCAAGAGTTTGGCGATGAGCAAACCGTTCGCCAGTTGCCCGGCTTCGCTGCGCTCTTTCTCAAATCGTTTCCGGGCGTTGGCCAACTCGGCCCGCGCGCGCTGCCAGCCATCAAGATACTCTGCGGCCTGCGCTTTGGCCTTGTCCAGCTCCTCGCGCAGCGCGGACATTTCGTCGGCCGATGTCTCGGCCACGTCAGGTTTTTCTACAGCCTGATCGCCCTGAGACTCGGCCGTGATGATGTCTTCTTTGTCCTGTTCACTCACGCTCCACTACCTCCTGGTGCGAATACAGATCAGAAACCAAATCGCTCATCAGGTCAGATACGTACCGCACGGCGCTAATCGCGCGGTTATACGGCATCCGCGTGGGGCCTAACACGCCCAACGTCCCCGTAGCTTGGTCGGTCACGCCATAGCGCGCCAAGACCAATGAGCAATCGCGCAACTCTCGCCATCGGCCTTCTCCGCCAATCACCACCTGCACGCCGCCGACGTTCGGGCTGAGCGCGTTGGCGAGCACGTCTTCCAGCAAGCTGCTGTGCTCTTCCATCACACGCAGCAACGTTTCCGAATCCTCGCGGCTCTCAAACTCGGGCTGCTTGAGCACTTCGGTCAACCCATCGCGATAGATAGGGCTGGAAGAGCGCGACTCGATCTGCTGCAAAATGTCGGCGATCACGCCCGCGATCTCGGCTTCGAAGGCAGGCAGGTTGGAGCGCAACGCCGCAATCCCTTCGGGCGACAGATTCGCACAAGCATTATTCAATCGGCGCGAAGCTTCGTCCAACGCCTCTTGCGAAAACGCCTGGGCCAATGTGAGCATCTCTTGTTTCACGCCGCCCTCTTGCAGGACGAGGATCAGCAGCACCAGTTGTCCCTGCGTGGAAATCAACTGGAGATGCTTGAAGCGCGCAACGTTAGATTGCGGCGCTGTGATGAGCGCGGCGTTGCGGGCTGTGCGCGCCAACACCGCCGCGGCCAATTTCATCCACTGCTCCACATCTTGCTGCACCTGGTGAAACTGGTGAGCGATCATGCGTTGTTCTGTGGCGGGCAGCTCGGTGTCGCCCATCAGCCGCTCGACGAAATAACGATAGCCCTTGTCGGTGGGCTGCCGTCCCGCCGAGGTGTGCGGATGCGAGAGGTAGCCCATCTCTTCCAGCCGCGCCAGCTCGTTGCGGATGGTCGCCGAACTCACGCCCAACTTGAACCTGTCCGACAGCCCTTTGGAACCGACCGGCGCGGCCGTCGAGACATATTCTCGGACAACCAGGCTCAAAATGATTTGTTGCCGAGAAGTCAATTCTTCCACTGCCTTAGCCCCCCTGCTAACGCATTAGCACTCTCGTCGAGAGAGTGCTAATCAATCGGAAAGAATAATACCACGAAGCAGAATGGCTGTCAAGGAAACCTGTGATCAGTGTGCCCGCAAGAGTTGTCAGGAGTGTCATTCTGAGGGCGCAAAGCGCCCCGCGTGAAACGCGCGGAATCTCGGCTTGGAGATGCTTCGGCCCGCTACGTGGGCCGAAGCATGACATTTGCGTGCACACAGTGGTCAGTGATCAGTTGGTTGTGTGTATGGATCAGGGCGGGTATAATCGCGCCATAGACTTGGGTTTCGGAAACCCACCAGGTTGTGGAGGCTTGCTGTGCTTCGATTCGCCAAGTATCACGGGCTGGGCAACGATTTTATTTTGATGGATGGGTTGAGCGCGCCGATGGAAATTAGCGCGCAAATAGCCCTCCGCCTGTGCGACCGGCATTTGGGCATCGGCGCGGACGGTGTGATCCTGGTGCTGCCTTCGGCCATCGCGGACTGTCGGATGCAACTCATCAACTCGGACGGCTCCGAAGCGGAGATGTGCGGCAATGGCCTGCGCTGCCTGGCGCAGTTCGTCTGGGATGAACGGCTGATCCGCAAGACGGAAATGGCGGTCGAGACGCTCGCCGGCCTCAAGCATCCACGCCTGCGCGTGAATGGCGAGCGCGTCGTCGAAATCATCGTCGAGATGGGCCAGCCGCTGCTGCGAGCGTGCGATGTGCCCACAACGCTCGTTGCGCCGGAGGCCAAGGCGATTGATGCGCCGCTCGAGCTGGATGGCGTGACGTGGCAAGTGACTGTCCTCAACACGGGCGTTCCGCATTGCGTCATTTTTGTTTCAGATGCAGAAGCCGTGGACTGGCGCGCCCTCGGCCCGCGCATCGTAGATCACCCAGCGTTCCCGCACAAGACGAACGTGATGTTCACTCAAGTCGTGGCGCGCGATCACTTGCGCGTCCGCCCGTGGGAGCGCGGCGCCGGGGCTACGCTTGCCTGCGGCACCGGCGCGTGCGCAGCAGCGGTCGCGGCGGCGCTGACCGGACGCACAGAGCGCGACGTTCAAGTGACGCTGCCTGGCGGCATGCTGCGGATTCAGTGGGACGCGAACTGCGATGAAATAATGATAATCGGCCCGGCCGAGCGAGTGTTCGTGGGGCAATTGAGCGAGCGCCCGGCTTGACAGGCCATTAAGGGCAACTTATAATGGGCACAGATTCCAAAGCATGATGATGAAAGAGTAAACCGCAATGGCAAAAAGCGCGCGCAGCCAACGTAATCAACGCATCTTTTCTGTGGCGCTCAGCGTGATCGTCGTGCTGAGCATGGCCCTGAGCCTGATCGTGGCGCTCAATCCGTCTAGCCTCCAGCCCCCATCGCCGACGGCCTCGCCGTATTTCATTACTCCGCTGGCCCCGGAAAAAACGCCGACCGCAACACTAGCGGTCACACAGACGCCCACACCGGCTATCGCGCCAGCGCTTCCGCCGACGCCCAAGCCGTGAGGCCATCCGAAAGAATTTGCGCCCTGACACGAATCCATGCCAGGGCGCATTTTTTGTGATGCCGGGCCAGACTTGTAATTGCCCGGCGACAATTGCGCTCTTCCTTCGGTCGCCGCGAGACTGTTTACGCTTCGCGCACGGAATTTGGCGGACGCTTCGCGCACAGAAAGTGGACATCCGTGCGCGAAGCGTCCGTGTCCACAAGTTGGGTTGCGGCGCGGAGCTGCCGCGCTATGGACGGAGCGTGAACACCACAGCCATTCCCCCGATGGCGACTATTGCGAACTCGATGAGCACTTGGCGCGTGAGCCGGCCTTGCAAATGCTGGGTGGCGACGCCCGTCATCACGTAAAAGACCAGCAACAGCAACATTCCGCCCGACCAGGCGCTGATCTGCCAGTAATTCATCGCCCAGTCGCACTGGCCTAGGACCAGCCCAACCGCCGCGGCCAGCGCCGTCGTCCGCCCCGGCTCTGCCCCCGCACCCCACAACACATCGAGCGCCAGCGCAAATGAAAAGACCAGCGTCGTGGTGGCCGTGATGAGGCTGCGGCCGTGACTCTGGTACACGATGACGAACAACGCAAAAGCCAGCACGTACGCCAAAGTATTCAGCAGCAGCCGCGCCTGAGAATAAGAGGGCGCGAGCCGATCCACCGTGGTGTACTCGGCGATGAGCACGATCACAATGAGCACGCCGGTCGCCACCAGCCCGGCGGCCCAGATGGCGCGCGTCGGCGCTTGAGCCAGCAGCCGCGCCGCCACTAGGCCCACCAGCCCCGGCTGTACCCAGTAGACGAACGTGTGCCGCAAGCTGACTTCACGGGCGCGCGGGTGAGTGCGAACGATTGCATCGGTGCCGGTGCAAGCCAACCCGGCCAACAGCGCCGCCATCAGCCAATCGCTCGATAGCTCAAAGCCCAGCGGCGAACCAAGGACGGAAATTCCCACCGGGCGCGTGGGCAGCTCGATGAACTGCGTCAGCACGATGCTGAGCAGCACAATGCCGACGAGCACGCTCAGGTGTTGGCGGCCAGGGATTAGCGTGGGATGTCTATCAAACACGGGGGCGATTCTACCGTGTGGGGTATCATTTGTCAAACGCCAATTCATTATCCCCAACCGACTTGGCGCATGGAGCGTCCACAAAGAATCTCTCTACGCTCCACCCTTGACGCCGAACAACGAGCCAATCGCATAGCCCGCCAGCGCCGAGACGATGCCAATTACCACCATCTGCAACCCGCTGCGGCCCGGTTTTCCTACCGTGATGCGCGCCTTGTACGCGCCCACCACAAACAGCGCCAGCGCCGAAACGCCAAGTGAGATGAAAATGGCTGCGAGGCGCGAAAGAATCCCCAACGGCACCAAGGCAAACGGCGCCAGGGGGATGACCGATCCAACGATGGCCGCCACGCCGACGATGAGCGCGCTCCGCAGCGCGCCGCTTTCCTCCACCGGCTGGAGTCTTAATTCCTCTGCCATCATTACCTTGAGCCACGTCTCTTCGTTCGACGTGACAGCCAGAGTCACTTGCTCCAACGCCGGGCCTGTCAGCCCATAGCCGCGATAGACCTGGCGGACTTCATCGCGCTCCACCTCCGGCACCTCGCGGATCTCGCGCTGCTCGCGTGCCAGCTCGGCTAGGTAAAAATCGCGGTCGGCCAGCGTGCTGGTATAAGCGACGGCGCCCATCGAAATGCTTTCGGCAAACGTGGCGGCCAGTCCGCCCGCCAACACGATGGCTGGATCGGGCGTGGCCGCGGCCACGCCCAAGATCACGCCGAGCACATTGACCAGCCCATCCTGTCCGCCCAGGATCACGTCCGAAAGCGCGCCGCCTCCACCGTGGCGCTCAATGTGTCGCGCCCGCCTCGCCGAACGCGACGGCGCAGCGGATGATTGCAGCATGTTGACCTCCCAAGAAATTGACTGCAGACCACAGACGGCAGACCGCAGGTAGAATCCTGCGGTCATCGGTCAGCGGTCTGCGGTCAAAACCGAGTGCTAGGCGACCAAGGCTTTCTTGAGCACATTCCCCAGTCGCCGGATGCCCTCCACAATCACTTCCGGCTTGGCGAACGAAAAATTCAATCGCATGTGACGGCGACCTTCAGGGTCCGCGCCAGGGTAAAACGGATCGCCCGGTACGTAGGCCACCTTTTCTGCCACCGCCACTTTGAACAGATCCACCGTGTCCAACTGGGGCGGCGTGGTCGTCCACAAGAACAACCCGCCTTGCGGCCGGAACCACTTGACCTCTTCGGGAAAGAATTCGGCCATCGCGTCGAGCATCGTATCACGCCGCTCTTTATACGTGGCGCGGATGTGCTTGACGTGCTGGCGAAGAAAGCCACGCTGGCAAATGTCGTTGGCCACAACCTGCACGAACGTGCTGGTATGCAAGTCAGCGCCCTGCTTGGCCTGCACCAACTTGCTGACGACCTTTTGCGGCGCGCTGACCCAGCCCAGCCGGATGCCCGGCGCGAGCGTCTTGGAAAAAGTGCCGACGTAAATCGTGCGCTCTTGGGCTAACGTGACCACCGGCGTGAGGTCTTGGCCCTCAAAGCGCAGCTCGCCATACGGGTCATCCTCGACGATGAACAGGTCGTACTTGCGAGCCACCTCGGCGAGCTTGTGTCGGCGCTCTTCGCTCAACGAGACGCCAGCGGGATTGTGAAAGTTGGGCAGGACGTAGATAAACTTGGGGTGGCATCGTTGGACCGTTTCTTCCAATTCGTCTACGATCATTCCTTCGTCGTCGAGCGGGACGGTGCAATAGTTAGCCTCGTAAGCGTTCCAGGCCTGCAGCGCGCCGAGGTACGTAGGCCGCTCGGTGCAGACAACCACGGTGCTATCCACAAAAATCCTGCCGACGAGGTCGAGCGCCTGCTGGCTGCCATTGGTGATCAGGATGTTATCTACTTCGGCGGGCACACCGTACCTACGCATCCGCTCGACCAGGTATTCCCGGAGCGGGCCGTAACCTTCCGATGGGCCGTATTGAAGCGCCTGGGCACCCTCGCGGCGAAGGACATACGCGCACGCCTCTTCAAACTCGCGCACGGGGAACATTTCCGGCGCAGGCAGCCCGCCGGCAAAGGAGATAATGTCCGGCTGCATCGTCAACTTGAGCAGCTCGCGGATGATCGAACTGCTCATGCGTTGGATTCGCGCAGCATAGATGGCTTCCCAGTCAACTGGCTTGTCTAGCGCGGACATGGGCACGTCCATGAAGGGCCTCCTCGATTTCGGATTGCGGATTGAGAGTGGGGTTGCTCCATTATACATCCATTCTACCATGATTGATTCATGGGCAGTGATTGACGTTCCTCGCGTTTCTGGCGGGCTTTTCGTCACTCGTCCCAATCCAGCCATTCGCCTGCCCGGTGAGTTCGTGATAGAATATCAGTGGTTAGTGGTCAGTTACCGGGTAACTGATTGACCGATTGACTAGGAGTGCTTTCGGAAAGTCTGATAGTCAGATATTACCATAACGAACCCCATGAAGTGTGTGCGTTGGGGGTAAAACCGCAAGAGCCGCTATGGGCCACTGCCCGCTCAAACGGGAAAAAGCCTGCTCTGACTTTCCGAAAAGACTCACTGATGAAAGGGGCTGTCGGGCAGAACCCGCGGGGCGGGCCGCTCCATGGTCGGAATCAACACCAGCGTCATGTCCGCCCGCTTGCGCGCCGCCGCTGACGTTGCCCGGCGCGGCTCATCGCTTG
>Ga0315284_10014638_pt1 | contig 11172 bp, 19 predicted proteins | sample YL17G09_16_MG_FD_203696 | JGI IMG/M metagenome (GOLD analysis project Ga0315284, IMG submission 203696) | Sediment microbial communities from Yellowstone Lake, YNP, Wyoming, USA - YL17G09_16 | ecosystem: Environmental > Aquatic > Freshwater > Lake > Sediment | place: USA: Wyoming | collected...
TTCTACATCTCAAAGAGGATTATGGGACAACATTAGAGCTGCTAAAGGTTCTGGTAAAAAACCTACAGCAGCAATGCTTAAGCAAGAAAAGAAAATTAAAGCTAAAAAGAAATAGTCATGGCAAAGGTAAAGAAAATTAAGAAAGCTGCATCAGGTGCTGCTGTATGTGGACCTGGTGATGATCAATGTAAGTGGTCTAGCAAACGTGGTGGTGGTTTTAGTCGTGGCAGTGGTAGAAGTGCTAGAACTGAAGGATATAAACCTCCTCGTAGAGTAAGACAGGATAAACCTGATCCAGAACCAGAAACACCTACAAAATCTAAACCTGTCTATCCTGGGAAAAAAACAGGTATTTGGCATGGTGAATGGGATTGGGATAAGTCAATTCCTAAAGACTTGAAATCAGGTTATTCATATCGTAATAAAATAAATGAATCTCCCAAGTTAAAGAAAGGTGGTAAAGCTGTAGCTAAAAAAGCTAGAGTTGGTGCTAAAATAAAATCTATTAAGAAATCTGCTAAAAAGAAAAAATAATGGCTACTGTTAAGAAAAAAATGAAAAAAGCTGCAAGTGGTACACAGCAAGAACCTAAACCTACTTATAAGAATTTAAGAATGGGGGTTAATTCTAGAAATTCAGAAGGTTTAGGTTATGTTAAAGAGAGTAGACCAACATCAAAAGATAGTGCAGACTATAGAGCTGGATATAGCACAGGATTGAAAGGAGGAAAAGCATCTGCTGGTGAAGGACCTGTTCAAAAAATGGGAAGATGGGAAGGTCAGAATGCTAAAAAACCTGCTCCTGGAAAGAAAATGAAAGCTGGTGGTTCTTTAAAACCTGTAGCCCCTGCTAAAAAGAAAAGTCTTGGACAACTTCCTGAAGCTGTTAGACACCAAATGGGTTATCAGAAAAATGGTGGTAAAATGATGAAACAATCTAAAAAGAAATAAAATGGCAAAAGTTAAAAAGTCTATGAAATCTGGTGGAGAACTAGGAATGAAATCAGTTAAAGCTGGTTATGATAAAAATCCAGGTGTTACACGTGCTGACATTATTGTAGCTGGTAAGAAAGAAGCTAAAAATGGTGCTAAAATGATGAAAATGGGTGGTGCTGCTGCCAAACAAGCTGCAATAGCAATTTCTATGAAGAAAGCTGGTGTTACACCTAAAAAGAAAATGCAATATGGTGGAGCTGCTGCTTCTATGGTTCCTCCTATGAAAATGGGTGGTATGAAATCTGGTGGCAAAATGAAAAAATGTGCATATGGCTGCAAATAATATGACAGCTGGTAAAACTACCAAAAAGAATAAAGCTCCCAAGGTAAAGAATCCTAGACCAAAGGATAATTACATGAAGGAGGCTGATACAAAGCTAAGGCTTAAGAGTCCTATGCTTCCTATGAAGCAGAAACGCTTATCAAAATAATAAAGAAGCCCTCAATTAGAGGGCTTTTTTTATTTAACTATGACTAGAAGTTTGTTATGGTGTGTCTGGTAGAATTCTTTATATTCATAGTTTAGTAATTTGATTTCTTCAATCATCTTATTCTCATCTAGCTGAGCAGCGTGTAGATCTTCTATGATATACACACCATCCTCTTTTAAATAAGGATAGAGAGTTTTGAAGCTTGTAACTATGTGCTCACCATAATGAGAACCATCATCAACAATTATATCAAAATCTCCTCCATAAGTCTTAATGCATTCTTCTAAATGCTTAGGATTATTTTGATCTCCAATAAATACAGATACATTATCCTTTTCAAAGTTTTTAGCATCTCTATTGATATCATATCCTATGAGGGTGATATCAGGAAAATACTCATTCCACATCTTAAGAGATGCTCCAGGGAACCTAGGATCTGCTACACCTATCTCTAACATTTTTATATGTTTCTTAGATAGTTCTTCAAACATTTGATAGTAGGTTTTTGTATAAGAGTGCCCATAGTCCATTGTTCCCTTATCTGTACCTATTCTATTTGCTATTTCTGTTAATCTGTTCATAATAATCGTGTTTAAATCTTGGAACCAGGTTTACAGTTCCTCTACTGTTATTGTCTAACACCTTATCTGCCTGAGCTAATATAACCTCATTTGTTTGTTTACCCATTCCAGATATATGTAATGTATTCATTCCCCATCTATAACACATAGTTGGGGATTTTTTTGACTCATATATCTTGGCGTTATGAGAGAATGTAATATCAGCATCTTCATCACCACTCTTATCTGGGAATATGATTCTATCTAAATAGGCTTTGTTGTATACATTACCATTGTTGACATTACTGTTTAAACCATCGTATTCATTGTTTACAAAGAAGTACATTCCTGAACTTCTATAAATCTCATATCCTGGATTGGCTATAATGTCTGTGTATGTAGAAACCATAGCGTAAGGAGCTAATAGATCATCATCATCCAGTCTATAGATGTAATCATATTTACACTGCTTGTAGCCCCATTCTAGCTTAGCAGCTATAGAAGGAAACCTATTCTTGCAGTTTAGAATTCTTACATTAGGATGATCAAAAACATAATCCACTTCTGAATTATCATTGATTATTACCATCTCACATTCTACAGGAAAATGCTGTAACAAGAATGATTGCATTGCTTCTTCAAGAAGATGATGCCTCTTATATGTAATAGTTAGTACAGATATCATTTTGGTAGTATAAATCCATTATTAAAATATGTAGGTAGAACAGTCCAACCCTTGCAATACATGTCTTTCCAAGAATTTTTATATTCAGGACCAAACCATGTCTCAGGAGCTATTACAATCTTGTTAACAGCTTTGGATAGATAGGCAGCCCACCAGGAGAAAGATGAATTAGATATAACAAAGTTGTGACACATCGATAAGATCCACAATTGTTCATGTGGTTGCCATCCTTCTAAATAGATAGCGTCTACACCTATGTTCTCTTTACACCAGTCCAGATCATCACTAGCAATCAGATACTGCTCTGTGTTAGGAATTAAGCTAATAGCCTTGTTGATATATTCAGGAGTTACAGTGGGGTGAAAGTTAGGAGAATGTAAATAATCTCCTCTACGAACATTGATCACTGTCACAATTTTATCAAAAATGAATGGTAATTCAGTCTTAATTCTTTCTACAAACTCAGGAGGAGGACCAAACAGATCCTTTATAACATCGCTATACTTCTCAAAATAAATCTCAGATTGGTAATAGCCAACATATAAAGTGTGTTTGTGATTTGCAGGTCTAGCTGGATTGTGCACGCCACTATCATCATATACATCTATAAACTCAATATTATGAAATATATTCTGTGAATAGTCATTTCCATGATATTGAACATGTGGCTTATAGACAACAACCTGTTTGTTATATTCAAGCCCTTTTGCATAAGCATGAGCTATCATAAACAGATTGTTGCCTAGTCTACCACCTATAGCTGGGAGGATATAGTCTTTTTTAACCAATTGACGTAAGTTCAAAGAAGCGTTTAGCATCTTCTGGATCTAGATAGATTTCAGATTGGAATGTGTTCTTCTGACGCTTAACGCCCTTTGGTTTACCTGTTCTTGGATCAATATCAGGAACTTCTTGAGATCTCTCATGAATGTCATCTAATAGCACTAACACTCTTTCGTCCTCAATAGTGAGGCTTCTTACCACTTTATCCAACGAAAAACTGTCTCTAAATTCATTGTACACAGGGTTCTCTGGTGTACCACTTTTAATTTCTTTTCTTGTGTAGAAAAATTGATTCTTCATTTTAATTCGTATTTGATTTTTAATAATTCACGCCTTCTATTAACCTCTGGATACTTGTACATATTGTTTTCTACATCACTGTGCTCGTCTAATGTCAAAAGTATGATATTTTCTTCATCTAATCTAGCTTCAGGATATTTTTCTTTAGGTAGAATGTGATGAAAGAATATGCTTAATGGTTCTTTACCTAGATAGTCTAAACTCACCTCAGAATGATGAGGTCTTTTATGCCAAATTATAAAGAAAAAGTCTCTCATTTCACTGATTTCTTCTGTATTACCAGCAGAAAATGCAGACCTATTTAATTTAGACTGAGCTAGAGGCTTTCTAGGTTTATGTATAAAGCAATATTCTCCTTCGCAATTCTTACCACATGTTTTGCATTTTGATTTCATTTGATGTTTTTATAAGCTTTCCAACCAACCTTTACATTGTACATATCTATAAGAAAGTTAATCTTCTCTTTCCATAGCTTATATTCCTTTTTACGCTTATCAAGTTTAGCTTCTTCGTCCTCAAGTCTCTCGATCTCCTCATGAATCTCTACAACATTTAGATATTGCTTCTTAAAAAGGTTTAGATCATTATCATCAATGTCAAGAATAATCTTACTCTTCGCCATAAAATCTATATTGTTTTTCCATTAAAAATAGTGTTAAATACTCATTACGCATAGGAGCCACTTTATTAGGACCAGGAATATAGAAATCTAATATAGCCTGTAACCAACTGTCATCTATATCCTTTAGAATAACATATTCACCTATACGATTGTTCCATCTATAATAATACTGTCTAATGAGAGAAAATGGATGATCTTCTATATTCATACTGAAGTTGATTACAGAATTCTCTTCACCCCAGCCCCATCTAGCGTAAATCAGTCCACCATCTACTATAGCATTACCACACTTGCAGTGTTTGTAATCATGTCCATAATAGCTCTGTATACTATCATCACAGAGTTTACAATAGATTGAGTTGTAAAATAATGTTTTCATATAATTATTTTATACCAGTTGAACCAAATCCACCTTCTCCCCTATCAGAGTTTTCAAGCTCTTTTGTTTCGATAAATGTAACATCTTCCACTTTATCAAAGTATATTTGTGCAACCCTATCACCTATATTGTAAGGAAAGCCTAAATTAGGACCCAGAGGAGTAAATATTAATTTCCATTCTCCTCTATAATCAGAATCAATAACTCCCATAGAATTGTTTAACGCCCAATTGTGTTTAGTTAAATTACTACGAGGAACCATTACTCCTTTCCAACCTTTAGGAATCTCTGTAGCAAATCCTAGTCCTACAGTTATTTTATTATCACTACCACTACCAATAATATAACGTGCATATACATCGTAACAAGCAGCGTGTGGGCTCCCTTTTACAGGGAGCTGCACATCATCAGCAAGTCTTTTAAATTTCACTTTCAACATGTTCTTCTGGTTTTAATTCTGTTTGTTTAATCTTTTCTATTATCTGACCCTTAATTGTATTATAAAACTCTTCGTTATCTGTTAGCATTTCACTAAACTGTGTAACGTCATATTTTGTTTCATTAAAGGTAATGGTTTTTCCCCATTTCTTAATAATTTCAAAATCACTTGCAAGTTCCATAATCTCCTTAAGCTTGTCAATACCTACACCATAAACTATTTCAAACTGAGATAGTTTATAAGGAGGAGACATTTTATTCTTAACACATTTCACCTTAGTTGTATTACCATAAGTGACATCACCTTCTTTTGCTAAAGACTTGCTCACCTCGATTCTACAATCTGTGTAATATTTAAGAGCATGTCCACCTTGTGTAGTGGTGGGATTTCCAAACATTACGCCTATTTTTTCACGATATTGACTGATAACTATAACACAAACATTATGTTCAGATAACGCAGTCTTTAGTTTTGGATAGGCATTACTATTCAATAATGCTTTCTTACCAATAGACGAATCACCAACCTCACCATCTAACACCTTCTTAGGAATCAGTGATGAATCTGAATCTATAATGATAAGATCAATGGTCCCAGTGTTAATCATTTCCATAGCAATATTAAAACCTTCCTCACCACAGCTTGGTTGAGCAATTAACATCTTCTCTGTGTCTACACCTAGAGCTTCAAAATACTTCTTATCAACAGCATGCTCGCCATCAATATAAAGCACTGTGCCTCCTTTCTTTTGACATTCTGCTACAACATGACCACAGATTGTTGATTTACCAGAGCCTTCCCATCCCATCAATTCATACATCTTGCCCTTTACAAATCCACCTATACCAAGGGTGACATAATCAAACCCAATACTTCCTGTACTGATGACATCATAATCACCACCTGACTTACCACTTAGTGTAATAATTGTACCTACACCATAGGCTTTGTTTAACTTGTCCAATGCTTCCTGAAACTTACCATTTACTGGTTCTTTAGCTGTTGATTTTGCCATATTTAGTTGATTTTTCTGTTTCAAATTTACGAAATTATTACATATTTTCCAAGAAAAAAGAGCCCCAAATGTAGAAACATTAGGGCGTTTAAATCGAAAAACAGAACACCTAATTCTGTGTAATATTTATTTTCGTAGCCCCTTTTTTTCCAGTGGGAAAGAATGGACAGTGTCTACATTTTTTACCACAACACTTACCCCTCTGGAGATGATATAAAGCAGTGAATACTATTTTACCATCTTCCATGTAGTAGTGTTTTTTTTCTATAAATTCTTTCTTCATATTATTGAATTTCACACGCACCACCTGCACATGCTGCCACTTGACCAAAGTCCACAGTGTCATCTAATTCCATCACCTTGGTTAAGTCTACAGAATGTATAGAGCTAATGCGTTTGTTATATTCCTCTTCTGTGATGTCTTCAAAAGGAGCTTGTTTATATGTGTGATTAAATGCTGGTAGTACAGATAGACCATTGTAAACTTCTCTATTCTCCCACATCCAATCACCTACTTCTTTCCATCCATCTTCTAGAATAGAAATTGTAGCACTTACATTATGTGTATTATCTCCAGATATATGTCCTGGTTTGATCCATTCTATAGAAAACTTCTTAACACGTTCAAGAGTGTCAATAGCTGTTTCTGTTCTAAGGATAGATCCTTCAGGTGCTTTAACAGGAATTCTTACACACACAGTATCTGTAGGACGAAGAACATCATCTTCACATAGCTCTGGGTGATTTACCATTAAATAGCTAGCTATGTCTTCATTCTTATTAAACCTCATAGTTCTGAGATAGTGTGGCGCATGCCAAGCATGTATACCACTAGCTGTACCAAGTACAAGACTAGTTGTACCAGAAGGCTTAATGCATGTCAATCTAGCTGCTTCATTAGTTCCAATAAGAGAACTTATCATGCTATTCATTGTTCTAGCTACATGAGCTGCAACCTCAAGATCATATTTAAGAACTTCACCACTTCCTATACCTGTCATTCCTATTCCTAGAAGAGCATCTTTTTGTGTTGTCTTAGCCCATATAGGTCTTAGATAATGAAAGTCACTGAATCCAGCCTGAAGAGTACCAAAGAATGCAGCTGTTGCTACACGATTAGTAAGTTCTTCCTGACTATCTACATCACTTACATTCACCTCACATAGGTTACAGAACTGATATGGTCTTAGTCCTATTTCACAACAAGGATTAGTTCCCCAATCTTTATTGTTAGTCCAATAGATACCAGGTTCTCCAGATCCAGAAGCCTCTATTCTATTCCATAGAGAATAGAACTCTTTTTCTTCAATCTGACCTCTTTCTAGTACAGCACTGTTATTAGCCCTACCACGCTGTTCATTTAGTTCCCACCAGTTACCATACTTACATGTAATCATCTCTTCATCATCATGGCTAAATAGAGCTATCATAGCACTTCTACGAATACCACCAGCTAACACTGAATTAGCAATATGACAAAGCATATCATGACACTCTAAAGGTGTAAGCTTTTCTCCTTCTTGTTTTCTGTCAAGAATAGCCTGTACATGAGCAAGACAAATCTTAAGTGGTTCTGGACCAGGAGCTTTACCACCAGCTGTAATCAATCTAGCACCTTTCTGTCTGATAGCCCTAAAATCAAAGGATGGCGTAAATCCACCTTCAAGATAGGCTTTCATTAAGACCTTCACAGCATCTGCCCAACCCATAATTGAATCCTCAATAAGATAGGTACGCTTCTTTCCTGGTTTTGTAATAGCAGGAAGCTGCTCTACGTGATGTTTCTGTACAGAATAACCTACACCAGAACCACCAAGCAAAAGAAACATTGTTTCTGAGAACGCATACATGCTATCAACAGGGTGATAGGCACAATTATATCCTCTAGCATTGTTAACTTCCATAGCTGCACCAGCAAATTGTAGAGCTCTCATAGATGGTAAGACCTTCTTCTCTCTAATGTGCACTGCTGCACTAAGGATAGCCTCTTCTAATTTAGGATATTTCTTAATCATCATGCTTGTATACCTGTTTACAATTTCATCCCAGGTTTCTCTTCTCTTCAGCTCAGGTATATATTTTGCATACTTACTGAACACTGTAATCTTACTCAGTGCATCTAATCCTAAATCCATAAATTTTGTGTTATTTGGTAAAAAAATGAGGATTGCAAATATACAACCCTCATCTTTATAAACCAATAGATTTGAAAAATTCTATCTAACAAAACTCCTTATTTTTTCTCCAAGCTCTGCATCGTTTGGAGTGGTTTTAACAAGATTAATTAACGTTTGTAATTGCTCTTGTAATTTCTCTATATAGAGACTTCCATCCATTAATTCTTCTTGAAGATGTTTTAAAAAGTTGTCTTTATTATTATCCTGAAGCGTGGTGCCATACTTTTGTATACCAAAATCACTTCTCTGTTGGTACTTAGCTACCACTTGGTCTACGATTCTGTCTGACATAAATGATCATTTAAAAGTTTAAAAGCATCTTTAATAGCTATTTCTTCAGCAGCCTTTCTAGTGGCATACCAATTAATATCTAAGAAATCTTGATCTCTTGGATATATTTTATAAGAAAAGTCTTTATTTGATACAGAAATTTCAATAAATATACCATTTGCATCGAAAACATCAAATAGATTCCTTGGAGCACCTTCTGCTATTTTAGCTATCTTATCATCATCTATTCCTTGGGCCCTAACATGATCTTTAAAGTCTTCAGGAAGACTTGCATCATTAAGACTGTTTAGCATTATTTCTAGATAATAAGACTTCACTGCCTTAGCTGCTTCTGGATATTTCTGTAATAGTTCTAGCATTTTTCACCATTTTTAAGTTTTTCTGCCCTTTCAGCCCACCAATCTCTTTCATATTGTAATTCCTGATGCTCAATTGGATCGCCTACTATCATTTCGTTAAATAGCTTATTATACTTATCACTGTTAATTTCACAGTATATAATAGCTTGAGTTACGCCATGATTATAAATCACGTCTTGTAAAAATTCTTCGTTAAGCATATTGTTCTTTTAATTTGTCAATAGATAATGTTTCGTTTTCTTCTATAAATCCCTGCCAAACTTCCATAGAATCATCAAATTCTACGCCAAGTTTTTCTCCCCAATACTCTTTCAAATCTTCTGTCTGATTAAACACTCGATATTGAAGACTAATTTCATCTCTTTGTATTCCATTAGTTTTAAGTTTAACCACCTTTGGAAACAAAGCTTGAAATTCTGAAGAAGTTTTAGAATACCTACCTAGTTTAACTAAACTAAAATCTGTAATGAATTTCTTATTTAGTTCATAAACAAGTACAACAAATCCTCCTTCATAATCATAGTCATCAATTATAGATTTTGTTCTTTCATACTCATCATCTAGAAAAGCTTTGAATTTATCAAGGTCTTTTGGATTAAAAACTAAATAAATGGCATTTTTATATTGCACATCTCTATTTCCATCCTTTATATAAGCATTGATAAACTCATTATTCTTCAACTTCTCCCTATCAATCTTGAGAGTGGGTACCATAAATATACTAGTGATCGTTTTCTTCAACTCCATTTTATCCTTTTAATGTTACTACGCCTCCTAATTCGCTATTCTTCCTAGAAATGCTCCATATGTTATTCTCTATAGCCCATTTAAGATCAATGATAAGATCTTTAACTCCTGGATACTTTCTACCTTTATGTTCAAATCCATTATGTGCATCATCCATATCCTCATCATTGAGTGTATAGATTAATGGTTTCATATAATTTGTGGAGTCACAAACAATAAATTTAGGATAGAGCACCTTGTAGTCTAGCATGTCATTCTCTTTCTTAAATTCTACACAAGCTTTCCAATATAGATAAGCCTGAATATATGCTCTACGATAAAGATAGTATTCCTCATAGAAATTCTCTACAGTCCAGACACATTTAAGGTCATAAACCTGTACAGTTTTTTCATCATGATCTACCACTAATTTATCAAACATACTCTTGAACTCCATTTCATCTAGCTTATACCCCTCAATCTGCATCTGATTAAATACTTCATAACGTCTGCTATTAACCAGATTAACAACTGCAGAGGTGGTGCTATTTGTCTTTAGTTCTGTCACAATATTTTCAGCATTTGTGACATCTTCTGTTGTAATAACTGTAAGCCCCTTACTTCTTACACTTCTAAGTTCATTATAGAAGATTTCAGAATCAGAGCCTACAAACTTAGCAACTACAGCATCAAACTTAATCTTAAATCCTGACTCTAGATAAGCATCTCTAGCTATCTCTTCAAATCCCCTAGTAACTTGTCCATGGTCATTTGTAGCTAGAGCTGTATATTTATACAGAGCCTCTACAAACGCTAACATAAGTCCTGTAGGAGCAGAAACACAGGCAGACATGTAGAATCTGTTATCAAACTCTTCTGGTTCTAATAACAATGTTTCTACCACTCTGCCAATAATAGATGCTTGAGTGTCCTTTTCTTCTAACTTCTCTCCAAGAATGTATTTCTTATAATACTTCTTTCTGTCCAGAGAGAACTCTTTCAGACTAGAAGAGCTATCCATATTGATAGCTCTATAAGTCTTCTCTGTCTTAGTTTTTCCTGCTATCATTTTGTTTTTTGTTTAAATGCGTCAATAATGTATGGTAACATTCCTCTCACCTCTCTAGGCACCCTAGCAAAGAACCACCTTACATCTATTTCATACTCATTACCATGTGGATCTACACCCTGTGGATGTATGAGCCAGAATTGATGTTTGTCATCATTGTATTCTATAAATCCTTCAAACCAGAGTTCATTGAATGAAGGTTCTTTGTTAATAACCACTGCTAATTGTTTATCATCTGCCATCTCATTTTGTTTGTTCCACATAATGTGGTTTGGATCTTCTTGATCGCTGTAAATTGCCATTTTTTTAAGTTTTAATATTTCCAAATATAACCTCCAGCT
>Ga0315284_10014641_pt1 | contig 11170 bp, 4 predicted proteins | sample YL17G09_16_MG_FD_203696 | JGI IMG/M metagenome (GOLD analysis project Ga0315284, IMG submission 203696) | Sediment microbial communities from Yellowstone Lake, YNP, Wyoming, USA - YL17G09_16 | ecosystem: Environmental > Aquatic > Freshwater > Lake > Sediment | place: USA: Wyoming | collected...
CGACTTCACGCGGCTGCTGCCGTTGGGCGGCGCCTATATCTCGAAGGTCAAGCACAAGACTTTCGTGGACGTCTACGAGGAGGGGACCGAGGCGGCGGCGGTGACGTCGGTGGAGATCTCCAGGGTCGTCTGTTGCAGCGGCGGCCCGCCGCACGTCATCGTGGACCGGCCGTTCCTCGTCGCCATCCGCGAACGGCTGACGGGCACGGTGCTCTTCCTCGGCCGGGTGATGAACCCGGTGGCGAGCTGAGGCGCGGCGCCCGCTCAGCGCAGCCGCACCCGCATCACCGCCGGAGGCCGTGCCGCCGGATCGTCCCGGACGGTGGCGCCCCGAGCGCGTTCGTCCCCGCTGTTCGCGATGAAGTAGAACGCGTCACCCACGACCACGCCGTGGGTCGGCTCGTCCAGTTGGGGGTTCTGCTCCAGCACCTCCCAACCCAGGATGCGCGTGAATCCCTCGTCCACCGGAAACCGGACGATCCGCTCCGGCGCCGTCCCGTTCTGCACCCCGATCAGCGACCGCCCGGCCACGTAGAGGCCGTCGATGCCGTTCGTCGCGACGTCCGGCGGCTGGGGGAGCCAGTCCACGCGGCGCGACGCGAGGTCCACCACCGCGATGCCGAGCAGGTAGTCGGCGACGAACAACCGCCGGCCGTCCGGGGAGAGCGCGGGGTTCTGAGGGTTCGCCAGCACGCCGGGCGGAACGAGCACCTCGAGCGAGTCGGCGTCCGAGCGGACGACGTACACCGCCCGCGTCGTGTTGTCGGAGACGTAGACCTCGCCCGTCGGCGCGACCGCTAGATCGCCCAGGAAGTGCGCGGTGTCGCGCGGCGCGTCGATGCGCCGCACGAGACGCCCGGTGCCGAGGTCGTACGCGATGATGGCCGCGCGGCCGGCTTCCGCGCTGTCGTAGCCCACCTGGAATGCGAGGGCGTCGGTCGTGACCCACAGCAGGCGGCGGCGCGCGTCCACCCCGAGGTCCACCGCCGCCCAGATGCCGTCCTGGCCGCTGGCCACGAAGTCCCGGGTCCCACCGTTGCGGTCCACGGCCAGGATGCGCCGCTCGCGCATGCTGCTCACGAAGAACCGCCCGCTCCGCGGGTCGTAGGCGATGTCCTCTGCCATCATGTCCCGGGACGGGAGCACGACCACCGTGTCGGCGCGGCGCACCGGCTCGGCATTGCGGGCGATACGCTCGGCAACCGGCGCCCACCCGGGAAGACCACGCAGCGGTGCCAGGGCCGAGTCGGCGGCGAGGTTCGCGGTGAGCCCCATCGCCGCGTACCGCTCGAGTCGCCGCAGCGCAGCCTCCGGCCGGCCGAGCCGGGCCTCGACGCTCGCGAGCCGCAGCTGGATGAGCGGCAGGCCCCTGAGCAGCGTATCGAGGCGGAGGTGGTGGTACCGGTACGCGGGCCAGTCCCGCGCCCGGAGGGCGAGCACGCCGGCGCGGTTGTGGTCCTGCCAGGTGGAGTCGCCCTGTGCGGCGGCGCTCGGCGGCGTGGCGGCGGCGAGCACCCTCAGCGTACGCGCCCCCTCCTGCCGCTCCACCGTCGCTCCCACGAGGCTGGCCCGCACCCCCTCGGCCACGATCGTGACACGCCCCTCCGCTTCCGTGACGGCCGGCTCTCCCGGCAGCCCCGCGACGGTGAGCGAGCGCACGCCTTCGAAGATGGGGTGCGTACCGGCAGCCCGCGTCAGCGCAGCGCGGCCCATCACCTCCACCATCCCCGCCGGTCCGCCGAGCTTCAGCCAGCGAGTGTGGAGGATCTCGCCGCCCGACAGCCGCCGCACGTTGAGCGGGTCGAACCCTTCCGGGTACAGCGGGGGATGCTCCGCCTCGATGACGAGCGTCCATCCACTCCGGGCGAGGAAGGCCCGCCGCAGGGCCGCACGCTGGTCGTGCAGGGCGGCGACGTCCCGCACGGCATCCCGCCGGGCAGCCTCCAGGGCCGCGGCCCCGAAGGCGCACGACGCGGCGGAGTCCGCCCGCCCGCGCACCGCGACGCCGAGCAGGCTGTCGAGGGTCGTGGAATCGCGGCGCTCCAGGTCCTCGCGCCACGCGGGAGCGAACCGGTCCAGCAGGCGAGCGAACGCCAGCCCCACGGCGTAGCCGCGCTGGCGGACGGCGTCGGCCGGGTACTCGGCGCGCGGGAAAGCGACGGGCGCCGGGACGTTCCTCGCTCGGTACTCGACGTATTCCGCTAGCCCCTCCAGCAACTCGATGCCCCGCTCGTAGGCCACGGCGCCCGGGGGCAGCAGCGCGAACCGCCGTGCCCGGGCGTCGAGGGCTTCGCGCGTCCAGCAGGCCGACGCCGCACCGCTCGCGGCCGCCAGCGCGCGCCGCAGTGCCTCGGTCTCGAGGCGTCGCACGGCGAGCGCCTCGGCGGCGTCGGCCGGATACGTGAAGAGCTCCACCTCGTTCGCTGTCCACGTCGGGTGGCGCCTACGCTGGAAGCTGTGGAACGACTCGTGGATCAGCACCGCCGCGAGTGCGGTGCGGCTCGCCCATATGGAGTCCAGCAGCAGCACCGCGGTCTCGCTCCCGCCGAGGGACGTGCTGGTGTTGGCGGTCACAGAGGGATGGCGGCCGGGGAAGATGCGCACGCCCGGATGCTCCGGGTCCGCCTCGAACCCCTCGGGCGCGGAGGGGTGCCGGAACAGCCACGTCTGGCGGCCGTCGAAGATCGCCACCGGCATCGTGCGGGGGTCGAACCCGGGCCACAGGTCCCGCGCGGCCATCCGATCCGCCTCCGCGACGAGAGCCGGGGCCTGGATCGGAGCCGAGCGCGGCGATGTTTCCCCTCGCTCGCCGGGCACGCCGGTCCGGCAGGCAGCGAGCAGAACGGCGGCGGCGAGCCGGGCGAAGGGGCGGGCGGGTGTCTTCATGCAGACTCGTACGGCCTGGAGAGCCCGGAGGATTCGACCGGGCGGCCGTGCTGGGGCGCTCGCACCCTCAGCGTCGCGCCGATGGCGTATCCGGCGAGGGACGTCAGCAAGTGAGCCGGTCGCTCACCGCCAGCGAGACGGTGACCCCGCGCGCGCGCAGCTCCTCCATCATCCGTTCGAAGAAGCGGTCGTCGTCCGCGAGGCGCTCGGGGGGCTGGACGCCGGGGCGCGCCAGCTCGCCGCGGGCGAGCATGCGGGCCACGATCGCGCACGGGAAGCCGGTGGTCCGCGCCATGGAGTGGTAGCCGGTCGCGGGATCCGCCTCGTCGTAGAGGTCCCACGTCCACGTCTCGCGCGCACCGCCGTGAGTGCCCGTCGCCTCGACGCGCATCACCGTCAGGTCGGCCTCCCCCTCGGGCAGGCGCCAGGCGTCGAAGAGCAGCCTCGTGGTCACGTCGTAGGGACGCACCGGCGTCCCGCCGACGTCGATCGGTTCATGCGAGAAGAAGCCGGTTTCGCGGAGCATCCGCATCTTCTCCACATGGCCCGGCCAGCGCAGCGTCTTCTCCTTCATGAACGGGGCGTGGAGGGTCTTCGCGAGGCTGCGCAGCCCGTCCGTGTTGAAGGCCTCGACCGTGCCGACGCGCGGCAGATCGACGGGCTCGACGTCGGTGAGTGCGGGCTTGGTCACCAGCGCGCCTTGCTCGACCCAGCGCGCCGGCCGCAGGTACTCCTCGATCACGTCCACGCCGGAGAACACGACCCGATACTCGAACGGCCACGCCCGTCGCTTGGGCAGCCCCCCGACGAGAACCAGCAACCGTTCGACGCTGTCGAACTCGTGCTCGGCGCGGCCGCAGAGGAGGTTGGAAAGCCCCGGGGCAACCCCGCAGTCCACCACCGCCGTCACCCCGCGCTCCTTGGCGAGGACGTCGAGTTCGAGAAAGTCCTCGGGCATGAAGGAGATGTCGGCGTATGGCTTGCCGGCCTCGATCACGAGTCGGAGCAGGCGGTAGCCCATGTGGCCGGGAGCCGAGCCGACGACCACGTCCGCCTTGGCGATGGCGCTGCGCACCGCTGCGTCGTCAGCGAGGTCGAGGGGGATCGTGGCCAGACCTGCGGCGCGCAGCCGCGCCAGGGTACGGTCATCGCGGTCGGCGACAGTGACCTGGAGGTCCTTCTCGCGAGCGAGGTCCAGCGCCATCACACGCCCCACCAGCCCACCACCAAGGACGACGATCTTGCTCACACCCTGCTCCTTGGGATGCCGGCGGCCCGCCCGCCGGGAGCGGATAAGCTACAGTAAAGCGGACCGCGGAGCCCGGCGCACCGCTCACCGACACCAACCACGCCGGCCTCCGTAGGGGCCTGTACGATTCCAACACGGGGACAGCCGCACAAATGAGAAGACCCGAAATCATCCTGCTCGCCGCCATCGGCCTCGCGGTCGGCGCCTGCCCCACCGAGCCGGAGTCCGAGCCGTTCGTAACGGGCGCCGACTTTGTCCTCGTGGGCGGCACCCTCATCGACGGCACCGGCGCTTCCGCGGTCCCGGACGCCGCCGTCGTCATCCGCGACGACAAGGTCGTCTTCGCGGGCCGGCGCTCCCGCGTCACGATCTCGCCTGGCGCCGACACCGTCAACGTCGGCGGCGCGACCATCCTGCCCGGTTTCATCGACGCGCACGTGCACGGCGCCTACTCCGCGACAACGCTGTCGGCCTGGGCGCGCGCCGGCGTGACCACCGTGCGCGACGAAGGCATCCAACAGACCGGGGCCGTGCTCCGCGACCTGATCGCCCTGCGCAACACCGCTTGGAATGCGCCCGGCTACGCTCGCCTCGTTTCCGCTGGGTGGATGATCACCGCGCCCGGCGGCTACGGGCGCCTCTACGTCAGCACCGCCGCCGAGGCGCGAGCGCGCGTGAACGAGGAACTCGACGATGGCGCCGACCTCATCAAGGTCGCAGTGGAGGATGGGACCACCGTCCAGAACAGCCTCCCGGTGCTGTCCACGGAGACCCTCCTCGCCGCCGTCGCCACCGCGCACGCGCGCGGCCGGCTCGTCTCGGGGCACATCACCGACGCGCGGTACCTCCAGACGGTCGTGGACGCGGGGGTGGACGACGCGGCGCACGTGACATGGGACCCGGTCCCCGACGCGCTGTTCCGCCAGATGATCGCGCGGCACATCACGCTCGTGCCGACGCTGACGGTGTTCGAACCCGGCGGCGCGCTGGTGCAGGGCCAGGCCAACCTGCGGCGCTTCCTTCAGCTCGGCGGCACCGTCGCGTTCGGCGACGACTACGGCGGCCTGCCCGCGAGCCAGAATCCGCACTTCGCGCTGGGGATGCCGATGCCCGAGATCCTGTGGATGGCGGAGGCGGGGATGACGCCGCTGCAGATCATCGTGGCGGCCACGCGGAACGCCGCGCACGTGTGCAGCCTCGATGCCGAGCTGGGCACTCTCGAGGCGGGGAAGACCGCCGACGTGCTGGTGGTGAACGGCGACCCGCTGCGCGACTTGAACGCCCTCCTGAACGTCCGCCTCGTCATCCATCGCGGAGTCGTGATCCGGAACTGACCGCCGGCGCAGCGGACGTCAGCGCCGGAGGATCTGACCGCCCCACGAGCAGCTGTTCGCACGGCAGGCGAACATGATGACTTCGAGACGGTACTGGCCGGTGACGGGGGCCGTGAACTCGAGCACCGGCGTGTCGTCCACCTCGCCGTCCTGCGCCACTCGGGCGCCCGAGGGATCCAGTATCCCCAGGTCGATGTCGCCGCACTCCTCGTCGCACACGGCGAGGATCGCGTAGGGCACGCCGGCCTGCAGTGTCACCGTCCGGGTGTCGGTGGTGCGGCTACCGGCGGAGCCGCTCAGCACCTCGCCTTCGGCCCGATAACCTCGCCCGAGCAGACCGCCGCGCATCCTGACCAGGTCGCTGCGGACGGCAATCGGAAGAGACCGGGGCAGAGCGTCTATCTCCGGCGACCAGGTGTTGTTCTTGCGCGAGACGTCCGGGAACTCGTTCCGGGCGTCCACCTCGACCCGCGTCACGACCGGCCCGCGTGGCACCGTGACCGTCGCGGTGCGCGTTCCGGCAAGCCAGGTGCTCACCGGAACCTCGCGCTGGAGCGTGTCGCCGTTCGCCAAGGTGATCGTGAGCCGCGCCGGCATTGGAGCGTCGCCCAGGTCCCGAACCACAATCGCCGTGCCGCGGGGCCCCGCCGTGACGCTGGCTATGGACTGGTCCAGCACCCAGGTCTCGTAGTACCACGTCCGCCAGAACCAGGAGAGGTCCTGGCCGGAGAGGGTGTTGAAGGCGTTGAAGAAATCCCACGGCTTGGGCTGTTTGAAGGCCCACGCCCGCAGATAGCCCTGGTACGCTCTGGCGAAGGTCTCCTCGCCGAGCAGGTGCCGGAGCGTGATGAGCATCGAGCCGGGCTTCTGGTAGGCGTACACGACGTGGTGGTCCAGCGAGTTCAGGAAGTCCGAGTAGCGCATCAGCGCGCTCTCGTCGCCGGTGCGCGCCAGGTCGAGGTAGCCCTCGAACTCGGCCTGCTCGCCGTCGTAGCCCGGGTAGAAGTCGGCGGCCGCCCGGTTCTCGTTGTAGTCGGTGGTGCCCTCGTCCATCCAGCCGTGGCGCCGCTCGTCCACATCGACGATCATCGGCACCCAGTTGTGCGCCAGCTCGTGGTTGACCACGCTGTAGAGCGCCGTGTCCCCCGATTCGTCGTAGCCGCTGATGATGGTCATCATCGGGAACTCCATCCCGCCGCCGATGATGCCCGACGCCTCGACCGCCGTGGCGTGGCTGTACGGGTACGCCACGCCGGTGTGCCGCGAGTGGAAGGCGATGGCGTGCTGGGCGTAGCGCGCCCCCTGCCGCCAGAGGGTGTGCGCCGGCCGGTACAGGGCCTCGGCGCGGGCGTACTCGGGCCGTCCGTCGCCGATGTTGGAGCGGGTCACGTCCCACAGCGAGGCGCGCGTGACGGCGTAGGCCACGTCGCGCACCGAGTCGGCGGCGAAGTGCCAGCGCAGGCGGCCGTCGGTGCCGGGCCGCGTGGCGCGCCCCGGCCCGAAGTCCCGCTCGGTGATGACGTGCACGACCGTGTCGCTGGACTCCCCCTGGCGCAGGCGCTCGATGATCGGGTCGGGCAGCACCTCGCGCTCGTTGAGGAGGCGCCCGGTGCCCTGCACCAGCCAGCCCTCCGGTACGTCGAGGGTCACGTCGTACTCCGCGAACCCCGCGTAGAACTCCGCCTGCCCGAGGAAGTCGTCCGTCTGCCAGCCTACGACGTCATCGTACACCGCCATCTGCGGATAGAAGTAGGCGAGGTAGACGAGGTTGTCGCTGTCCCAGCCCATCCGGCCGCCGGCGCCGACGCGCGGGATGCGGAAGCTCCAGTCGAACTCGAGCACGACGGAGTCGCGCGGAGCGACCGGCGCCGGAAGCAAGAGCAGGAGATTGGTGCCGTCGCGGATGTAGCTGGGGCCGCGCACTTGTCCCTCGGCGGCCGGCAGGATTTGGCCGCCCACCGCGACGCGCGCAAAGGTGGTGCCGCCGGTGATCTCCCCGGGCCGGTGCCGCAGCGCGTCTTCGCGATGGAAGTTCTGGACGACCTGCACCCACAGCCGCCGCAACGAGTCGGGCGAGGCGTTGCGGTAGACGATGCGCGTCGTGCCCTCGAGCCGCTTGGCGGGGACGTCCAGCCGGGCCGCGATGGTGTAGCGCGCCGACTGCTGCCAGTAGTTGGGGCCGGGCACGCCCTGCGTGGTCCGCGTGCCGCGCTCCACTGCGCGGCGGTAGCCGGGCGAGGCCACGATGGTGTTGGCGACCGGGCGCTCGAGCGCGGGCGCCCGGGAGGCCGGGCGCGGGGCCTGCGCTGAGACCGGGCTCGGAAGCGCCGGCAGAAGAGAGCAAGACAGGAAAACGGCTGGGATGGAATATGTCAGATGTGACATACAACTCCTCCGGTGGGCGAATCGGCCGGCTGTCGGGCTGGCCACCATACGGCGGCCGGACGGGGTGGGATTCATCGACCCCTCACCCGCCCCGCGCGGAATCCAGCGCCGACCCGCCCTACGTGCTGAAGTAGTGGGCTTCGGGGTGGTGGACGACGAGGGCCGCCGTGGACTGTTCGGGAACCAGCTGGCCCGCCGAGGTCAGGCTCATGCCCAGCTCCCGCTCGGCGGCAAGCAGGCTGAACACCTTGCGGTGCTCCTCCACATCGGGCAGCGCGGGGAAACCCCACGAATAGCGCCTGCCGCGACCGTCGGGGAGACCCAACTCCCCGCGGATGCGCTCGAACAGGAGTTCGGTCGCCGCCTCGGCGGTCTGCACCGCCAACCCGTGCAGGAAGAACGCTTCGCTGTACTCGTCTCGCCCGTCCATGGCGTCGAACCGCTCGGTCGCGGCGGAGCCCACGGTGACGACCTGCAGCGCGGCGACGTCGGGCTGGGCCGAGCCGACGGGCAGGAAGAAGTCGGACAGGCAACGGTGGTCCTGGCTCTTCTGGCGCGGGAACGAGAAACGGACGAGCATCTTCTGGTGGTCGTCGGGATCGAACAGCAGCAAGTCGTTGCTGTCGGACCGGGCGGGGAAATACCCGTACACCGCCTGAGGGGCGAGCCAGCGTTCGCCGAGCGCGTCTTTCTTCATGCGCTCCAGTCGCGCGACGAACTCCGCGCGCAACGCCTCCCACTCCGCCCCCAGCTTGGTTCTAGCGCCCCACGACAACCTGAAGAGTTTCTTCTCATCGAGATGAGCGAAGACCTCCTCGAGGGACATGGTCGCCACCGTGCGGGCGCCCCAGAACGGCGGCTTGGGCACGTCCTCGACTCGGGCCACCACCGAGGAGCGGACGGCGGCCACTGGCGCGTCCGCGCCGGGTGCCCGGCGGTGCTCGCGTGCCGCCTGACGCTCACGATCGAGCAGCTGCTCGCGCGTCGCCGGGTCGGTCAGGCGGTCCACGCACTCCAGGCCCTCGAAGGCGTCCTTGCAGTAGAGGACGCCGCCGGCATAGGCACGGTCCTCTTCGACGTACGCGATCTCACGTCCGAAGCCGCGGTTGATGGCCGCACCACCGACCAGGACGGGGATGCCCAGACCGCGCCGGTCCAACTCGCGGACGACGAGCGGCATCTGGCGCGAGGTGGAGACGAGCAGCGCCGACAGGCCGATCGCGTCGGCCCGGTGCTCGACCGCCCGGTCGACGATGGCGTTGACCGGCACCTGCTTGCCCAGGTCGTGTACGCTGTAGCCGTTGTTCGCCAGGATCGTCTTGATCAGGTTCTTGCCGATGTCGTGAACGTCGCCGTACACCGTGGCCAGGACGACCGTGCCCTTGCTCACGCCTTCGGTCTTCTCCAGGTACCTCTCGAGGTGCGACACGGTCTTCTTCATGACCTCCGCCGACTGGAGCACGAAGGGCAGGATGAGCTCGCCCGTGCCGAACTTCTCGCCGACCTCCTTCATCGCCGGCAGGAGCACGTGGTTCAGCACGTGCATCGCGACGGCCGACGTGTCGGCGTTGGGGTAGCGGTACCCGGGCTCGGCGGTGAGATCGGCGATGCCGGTTCTCTCGCGCACGCCGGCCACGACCGCCGCGTCCACGTCGGCATCCGCACCCTCGGCACTGCGGTGCAGGATGCGCCAGTGCAGGCGCTCGGCTGGTGACAGGCCGGCCGTCGGATCGGTCTCCACCGTCTGCTGCGACTTCGCGCCTTCATAGAAGCCGATGAAACGAGCGGTGGCGTCCGGCCTGCGGTTGAAGAGCAAGTCCTCCGCCAGTTCGCGTTGCGCGGCGGGGATCTCGGCGTACGGGGTGACCTGCTTGGGGTTGACGATGACCATGTCGAGGCCGGCTTCCACCGCGTGATAGAGGAACACGCTGTTCAACACCCGGCGGGCGACGGGTTTGAAGCCGTAGGAGACATTGGACACACCGAGTGACGTCAGCACGCCGGGCAGGGCGGCCTTGATGCGCCGGATACCCTCGAGGGTCTCGACCGCGGTGTTGGCGGTTTCCGGATCGCCCGTGGCGAGCGTGAAGGTGAGGGCGTCGAAGATCAGCGCATCCGGGAGCATCCCGTACTCGCGCGTGGCGATGTCGTGGATCTTCCGCGCGACCTCCAGCTTGCGGTCGGCGGTGCGGGCCATCCCGATCTCGTCAATGGTCAGGGCGATGGTGGCCGCGCCGTAGTCGCGGACCAACGGCAGCATGGCGTCCAGGCGCTGGCGGCCGTTCTCCATGTTCACGGCGTTGACGATGACTCGTCCGGGGGCCACCTGCAGCGCGGCCTCCAGGACCTCTGCCTCGGTGGTGTCGATGACGAGCGGGGCTTCCACCGTCTGGCTGAGCTTCCTGACCACCTGGGACATCAGGTACGCCTCGTCACGCCTCTCGGTCATCGCCACGCAGATGTCCAGCGTGTGGGCGCCCCCGTCGATCTGCTCGCGCCCCAGCGCCGCGATGCCATCGTAGTCCTCGGCCAGGAGCAGTTGCTTCATCTTCTTGCTGCCTTGGGCGTTCAGGCGCTCGCCGATCAGCATCGGGGCCGGGTCCTGGACCAGGCTCGCGACGGTGATACCCGACGACACGAGAGACAGCGGCCGGGTGGTGCGAACCCGCGGCCGCTTGCCGGTCAGCCGCTCGACCAGTTTCCGGATGTGCTCGGGCGTGGTGCCGCAGCAACCGCCCACGGCGTTGAGCCCGAAGCGCTCCACGAAGTCCGCCATGTCCCGCGCGAAGTCGTCCGCCCCCAGCGGATACACGGCCTGGCCGCCGACGTTGAGCGGCAGGCCCGCGTTCGGCATACAGGAGATGGGAAGGGACGAGTTCTCGCCCAGGTAACTCAGCGGCGTGCGCATGTGCTCGGGGCCGGTGGAGCAGTTGATGCCGAGCGCATCCACGGGCATCCGTTCGAGGGTGGCCAGCACGGCGGCGATGTCGGTGCCGAGCAGCATCCGGCCCGTGGTGTCCAGCGTGACCTGCACCTGCAGCGGGATCCTCCTGCCGGTCTCGGCGAAGGCGTGCTGCACACCGATGATCGCGGCCCTGACCTCGAGCATGTCCTGGGACGTTTCGAGCAGCAGCAGATCGCAGCCGCCGCCGATCAGGGCCTCGGCCTGTTCGCGGAACACGTCGGCCAAGTCCTCGAACGAAATCTTGGACAGGTCGGGGTCGGACGAGGACGGCAGCATCCCGCTGGGTCCGATGGAGCCGGCCACGAAACGGCGTCGGCCCTCAGCCGAGAAACGGTCGGCCACGCGGCGCGC
>Ga0315284_10014642_pt1 | contig 11170 bp, 5 predicted proteins | sample YL17G09_16_MG_FD_203696 | JGI IMG/M metagenome (GOLD analysis project Ga0315284, IMG submission 203696) | Sediment microbial communities from Yellowstone Lake, YNP, Wyoming, USA - YL17G09_16 | ecosystem: Environmental > Aquatic > Freshwater > Lake > Sediment | place: USA: Wyoming | collected...
TGAAAACCCCAAACGGACGCCTATCAAGCCGGACCTCGGTTACATCCTCCATCACCATGCGAGTGCCGTGGTGCTCCGCCTGTTGCTGCATGCGAGCCATGAGTTCCTGGCCTTCGATACCGTCGGGGAAGCCCGGAAAGTTCTCCACGAGGCCCGTGGTCATGAGTTGCCCGCCAGGCATGCCGCCCAGTTGGAATCCCTGAAGCATCAGCGGCGTCAGGTTCGCCCGGGCGGTGTATACTGCGGCGGTAAGTCCCGCGGGTCCCGACCCGACAACTATCACGCGTTCAGTCATGTGAGAAAACTCCTCGAGATGAAGTCAAGGCCGGGGGCTCTACTTGACGACCGCCATCTTCCACACGACCGATTGGAACTTTCCGTTCACCTTGGCCTCCATGCGACAGCGGTAGACGCCGGCGGCATAGTTGCGCAGGGAGAAGGGCGTGGGCAGCTCGTTCCAGTCGCGCCAGTTGACCATGTAGGCAGACATTGGTGCTTTCCACGAATATACGTGGAGGCCCGTGTATGTGTAGATGTCAAGACGAACGTTCTGGGCCGGTCCGCTGAACTTGAACCGGAACATGACGCTTGAGGCCCCGTTTGTGGGGTTGGGGTAGCTGAAGAGGCTGAGTGGCCTGCCGTTGCCGGCGGTTGCCTGGGCCTGCGAGCCCATGTACGCGAACTGTCGGGCACCCGAATAGCCGACCTGCGGCCAGAACATGTCAGACGCGGTGTGGGAGAGTCCCCAGCGATAGATCCACCCACTCTTTGTCACCGCGAACATGTCTGCGGTGCCGTCGCCATCGGCGTCACCAACCAGCGGCGCGCATGCAGGCGACGACCCAACCGTCATGGGCCAGTACGACTGCCGTTCGGGGCCCACGTTTGCAAGCGTGTTGACAAAGCCCGGTCGCACGCCTTTGCTGTTGCGTGCGTCAACAAGGCCACCGGGAATGATGTAGTCGGGTACGAGCGAGTCGCCGTAGCGCAGAAGAGTGTCGACCAGAGACGCCTTGAGGCCGCCAATGGAGTCGGTCGCGCCGTCGTGCCTCGTGAAGTAGACTTTGGTGCGAGCGGCACTGACCGAGTCGATGTGGAAGAATGAGAATGTCTCTTTCTCGCCAGTGGGCGCCGAGAAGAGCACGAGTGGCTTCTCCTGGTCATCCACGGCCACCACCGGCGTCATCTTCACGCTCTGTCGGTAGTACCAGAAGCGCGTGTCGAGATACGACGGCCACCCGTAGAGCAGCACACCCTTGTAGTTGAGAGCGTACAGACCATTGGTGCCACCCACCACGATGTCAAGGCATCCATCTCCGTTGATATCGGCAAGGGAGGGCGACGAGACGTTTGTCGGCAGCAGGGAGCGGGAAAGCTCGCCCTGTTTCTCCTGGTAGGTGTACACACTGGGCCAGTCAACCGGTGTGGTGTGCCAGCCCGGGGCAACTGAGAGGTCTCGCCTGAAGCACCATACGCCCATCCGGCTGTCGGTGACAACGATCTCGTTGCTGTTATCGTTGTCCAGATCGCCGGTGACCACTGAGTATGGCCCAATCCCGCCAACACGCACAGAGTCCACGCGCCCCGATGCCTTGTCGACGATTGCGAGAGTCCCGTCAAGGGACATGCACGCGACGATCCCGGCTTCTCCTCGCAGTGCAGCAAGCGCGCAGACTGGCGACGTATGATCCAGGCGCACAACCGTGGTGTCAACGTCAGTGGCAGTGTCGGCGAAGACCACCGCGCCATTGCTGCAACCCACTGCCCACAGGCCGCCTTCGATGGAAGCAACGTACGACGATGGTGTTGCCGGCAGCCCGACCATCCGCCACGAGGCAACCGCAGTGGTGTCTGGGTCTGCTGCCGCATCGGTGATTGAGATGCTGTCGAGAATACTCACCCCGTCGACAGTCGGCACGTAGAGCCGTCCGCCAATGGAGGTCGGCAGTGCAAGCGGGCGAGCCGGCGTGGAAAGACCCGAGACGCTCTGCCAACCCAGGGCCGGTCGTGTGGTATCGGGACGAATGGAGTCTTGCTGCGCAATGTCGATGGTGCGCACACTGTCCAGAAGACGGCCGAAGCCGTGTGTGCGTGCCGGGTCGGTTGACCAGAGATACAGCCGCCCGCTGTTGGTGACCACTGCAAGTTCCTTCGCAGCATCGCCTCGATACACGTTGCACATGACCGGCTCAAAGAAGACGCTATCGGCAAGCATCCGCCGGGGCCATCCGGGCACAGCCGTTGGACGAACGCCCGTTTCGGCGGCGCCCACTGTGGGAACCGGGCTCGTCCAGTCTACCGAAACCTCCATCACCGAGTCGGCGTAGTTGACAACGTAGTACCCGCGAATTGACGATTTCTCCTCGGCCGGTTCAGCGCTGGTTGCGCCAAACGCCATGGTGCAGTAGGTGTGTCCGCCGTCGTTGCTCATGGTCGATGGGCGGGTGAATGGTCCCATGGAGTCGATGTACTCGCCGGCCGTCTTGAACTTGATGTTGGCATGCGGGAACACGTCTTCGGCGCCACCATAGTCAAAGGCAGCCTGACTGAACAAGTCGGTGAACATGACGCCAACGTCGTTGATGCCGTCGGCCTCGACAAGCGACACGCCCTTGTAGGTTGAGTCTGCATTCACCATGTTGAGACCGATGCGGTCGCGAACGATGTTCTCGTCGATATGCCATACCAGCAGGCCGGAGGCAGGCAGGCTCACGTCGTAGTTCTTGGCTCCGAGGATGCAGTTGCTCGAGGTCCCATCGGTACCGGCAACCACGCTGTCGAGATTCACGTTGTACGGGTAGGGGGCGATGTAGACAGTGTCTTTGTTCTCTGACGTGTCGTACTTGAACCAACTGGGGTCGCCCGAGAGATTGCGCTGGCGGTTCTCGATGAGGTAGTACTCGTGGTCGTTGATGGGTACGAGCAGCATTGTGGTGTCGCTCTCTGACCGCGCCGCGCCAATGGCGCGCACCCGGCATTGGGCCGCAACTCCCGGCTGCACGGTGACAGGCGAATCCCATCCCATGAAGAGCCGCACCCACGCCGAGGGGTAGGGCGGGATGAAACCGTAGCCAGCCGAGTATCCGGCAAAGTCCATGATGCAGAAGGCGCCAATGCCGGAGATGCCGCTTGAGGTCGACCACAGATCGGGGATGCCCAGTTGGCGGGCAATCTGGTTGATGAGGATGCCGTGGATCCCCCAGTTGAGGCCATCCTGGTTGGATGTTTCGGAGCACAGCATCACCTCGTCAAGCAGGATCGAATCGCCGCCCGCAGTGGGTACGAAGACGCCGCTGGTATCCAGACCCAGTGTGTCGCGGTAGTAGGAGAAGAAATCGCCGTTTACAAACGCATCGATCATGTCAGACGGAGTGTCCTGACCGAAGTAGCCGTCTTTGCCGCCATCGGTGAGGTAGGAGGCGCCTGCGTGGAAGACGAGGAATACGACTTTGCGTCCGGTTGAGTCGACTATGGCACCTGATGTCGGGTCGCGACGGAGGCTGGAGAAAACCGTGCGGGTGCTTGAGACCTCGGCAATGGCGTCGCGCACGAAGCGCATGAAGCCGATTGACTTGCGGTTGTAATATTGGTCGAACGATTCTTTCTTCTTCTTCCCGCCCGGGGAGTAGTAGGTCATGGGCTTGGGCAGGTTGAATGCACCGGCATCTGCCGTCGGGTACACCTCGTACTGGAGGGAGAGGCGGCCACGGGAAACCGTCGTGAAGTACGTCTGGACGTACTCCAACTGGTGCTCGAAGTAGGATTTGTCGTGGAGGAGGTTGTCGTACGTGTAGATGGTGTCGGAGTCGTAGCCTTTGATCTCCTGGCGGTCGTCAGCGCTGCCGAAGAGGCCAGTGCCTGTTGTCAAGTTCGACGAGTCCTTGGCAAACTGCACCCGGAACGCAATCACCCGAACTGTGTCGCGCGCCGGTGACAGTAGCGACCGATGGTCCAGTGTCGTGGCCACCAGGTTCTTCTTGGACAGTCCCTTGAAGAGCGTGCGGAATCCGGGCGAGGTGGGGGAGGGTCCTGTCTGCGCAGTGGCCGCAGACAAGGTCATCAGCATTGCCACACAGAACAAGCACAGCACTTGTGCGAATCGACGAATCCCCGTGTCGGGCATAGTTCTCCGTTTTTAGAACCGGACAATGAGCGAGAATCGGGGCTGCCCGTGGCGTACGCCATGGCTGCCTTCGCGGTGCGAGTCGGTCGGATCCTTCTCCAGTGCCCTGCCCAGGCCCTTCATGAATCCCTCTGGTGAGTGGATGTAGGAGAAGTCCACGTTCAGATTGCCGTACTTGATCCCAAGGCCAAGGGTGAGTTCGTAGCGTTCGCCAATCCAGTCGAGCAGGAACCCCGACCGCAAGGCCAGGAAGTTGACGTACCAGTACTCCAGGCCGGTATTGAGCTGAATCTCCTGTGCCTCGGTCTTGATCTTGCCGGAGGTGGTGGCTTCCTCAGGGTTGGTCGGATCTCGCTTGAGGTCGTAGTAGATGCCATCCCAGAAGCCCTTGATCTCTTTGCCGTACTGCTTGCCCGCAAGCTCGCGGTACACGTCAAGAAGCAGCGTGAGGTCGTGCACGGGTGTCTCAACCGCCCGATAGGCCAGGCCCAGCCGCGGGATGAACGGAAGAGGGTCGGCATCGGCTCGCGACACGTAGAAGATGGGTGGCCCCATGTTCTGGAGCATGAAGCCGAGGTCGAGCCCGCGAATGAACAGATTGCGTTTGAGAAGCGCAGCGTCAACAGCAAATGTCTGCCCCACGCCCGTCCCGTCACCCGTCGGGGCCAGTGCACTGACAACGTACTTGACACTCAACCCGAAAGAGAAGTCCTGCTTGATGCCCAAGCCGTACGAAAGCCCGAAGACTCCCTCCCACGAGAAGAATCGGTCGGTCACCACACCCTCTTCGTTGGTGGCCTCGTTGTTGCCGAATGAGATGAAGTTGACCGAGAGCGCCAGCGTGCCCCAGTCGTCGGTAGGGTAGACGAACGACAGATACGAGTGGTACAGATCGGGGAGCTTCAGCGCCGGCAGCAGGTACTCGAAGAACAGGAGCACCTGCTTCTCTGCGTTGTCGAGCCTGTTGATGGCCTTGTCGGTGGTCAGCCACACATCCTTGCCGTGAACTGCAATGGCATACACCTGATCGCCTTTGAGCGCGTTTTTGGAGTGAAACGCTTTCCACTCGGGCGGCATCTGCACGGTCTTGCCGGCCGCGTCGGTTGTGCTTCGTCCGGGCGAGTACACAACAACACCGCGATTCGTACCGATCCAGACCCGGCCGCGCGCGTACTCGGCGATGCAGTTCACAACACTCTCGGGGAATCGATACCGCTTCCAGGCTGCCTGATCGTAGACTGCGAGGCCGTTGTGGCCGCCAACCCACAACTGGTTGTCGGCATCGCGCATGAGAGCTGTGACTTCCGAGGACGCCAATCCCTGAGTTGTGTCGTAGATTGTCCAGGCATCGCCCTTCTTCTGAACCAGGCCATAGAGCGTGCCCACGTACAGGGTCGTGTTCTCGGCGCCAAAGGCAATGGCCGTTACGCGCGCATCGGGAAACTTCGCTCGCGACAAGTCGTCGCTCTTCCAGGCAGCCTCCGCGTATACAGCAAAGCCCAAGTCGGTTCCCACGGCGATTTCACCCTTGGGGCCGGTGGCAATGCAGGTGACGAAGTCGGAGGGCAGCCCATCGAGCGCCGTGTACCGCGTCCAGCTTCCGCCGTCGAGCTTCCACAGACCATGCGGTGTGCCGGCCCACAGCACCTCAGATTCGTCAACAACAAGGGCCGTGATACTGTCGCTGGTCGCCAGAGAGAAGGGGATTCTGATATCGACCAGCTTGTCGAAAGAGCGGTCCTTGACGGTCGCAAGGATGTTCAGAGCTTTGGACGTGAGTGCGACTGCCTTGGTGGAGTCGAAGCGCGTTGCCATGAGTTCCAGAATCGACGAACTGTCGCGATCGAGGCTGCTCAGGTCGAGAATCTTGGCGGCCAGATCGACTGTATCCTCTGCCGCTCCGCTGTCCGGGCGAACCTTGACAAGTCGTGAGAGCGCCTCGTATCTGTTGACCTCGATCTTGTTCAGAATCCGCAACTTCTGCACCGCAGCCCGCACAGCTGCCGCATCTTCGGAAGCCACGTACTTGCCCGCGATCTCGGTGAGTGACTCGTTCTCCTGGATGGGGTGCGTCTCATACGCCTCCCAGGCTTTGCCATTGTAGCGGAGAATGCCATCGGCAGTGCCGACCCAGATCTTCTCCTTGAGGGCAAAGTCGGTCTTACGTTTGGTGGCAATGGCGTAGAAGGGTTTCTTGTGATCGGCCAGGTATGTCTTCCAGGAGTTGGCAAGCGGGGCTTGACCCAATCCGGCGGGGTTGTAGAACGTTGCATTGGCATCGTCAGCCAATCCGGTGAACGCCTCGCCCAGTCCTGTTGCCCGGGCTCCCGGCGGGAAGTTGAGCGTGATTACCGCAGACTGAAATGCGGCCCATGCAGAGGCGCACTGAAGCACAACCAGAAGCGTCGGTAGGGCGAGTTGTCGTCGTGAGAGCATTCCCGGCGGACCCTTCTATTGGGTGGCAACTATCTGCTTCCATTCGGGAAGCCTGGGCAAGGCGTTTTCGTCGAAAAGTCGAACCCGATCCGTTGCAGTGTCACAGATGTTCTGCTCCCCCTGGTAGGCCTTGATCTCGCACAGACATCCCAGATGGAACGGGGGTACGGTGATCGGATATTTGTACATCTGCTCGCGACTTACGAAGCAGTCTTTGGGAACGTGGTTCTCGCACGCCGGGTCGTCGCCGGTGAATCCGTAGAAGTAGAATTCGACGCCATCTGCATCGCCGCGTTCGATTTCCGATATGCTTTTGTCAAGTGATGACTTCCAGCGGTTGAGTAGATCTTCCCTGATTGTGTCGGTCAGCCTTCGCCCATGTATATCTTCGTTTTGCGAGGCCAAATATTGACGAATCGCCTCTTCGGTGGGCTTGTGGCCGGCAATGAGCTCGCGCGGGCTCCTGCGCACGATTGAGTAGATGCCGCTTTTGTGGATAACCGGCGCAGCAGAGGCCTGGTCTTCGGGCTGCTCCTTCTTGATGCCCACCTTCACCGCAAGCAGGAGAATGATGATCAGGAGCACCAACCCCAGCAGTGCGAAAACCATGGTTGCCCCGTGTTTGAGTGTGCTCGCCGGGGACGGACGTCCTCGACTGATACCGACTACATGTTGGCCACAATCGCCTTGCCAAAGCCCGAACACGACACCTCGGTGGCGCCGTCCATCAAACGGGCAAAGTCGTACGTCACTGTCCTGGCCGCAATCGCAGACTCCAGGCCCTTGATGATCAGATCGGCAGCCTCGTCCCACTGAAGATGCCGGAACATCATCTCCCCGGACAGGATCACCGATGTCGGATTCACCTTGTCCTGGTTGGCGTACTTGGGTGCAGTCCCATGCGTTGCCTCGAAAATGGCATGCCCGGTCATGTAGTTGATATTGGCGCCTGGCGCAATGCCGATCCCGCCCACCTGTGCAGCCAGCGCGTCGGAGATGTAGTCGCCATTGAGGTTCATGGTGGCCACCACATCGAACTCCTGAGGTCGCGTGAGAATCTGCTGGAGGAAGATGTCGGCGATCGCATCTTTGATAAGGATCTTGCCGGCCGGAACCTTGCCGCCGCATTCGTCCCACGACACGGTTCTGTCTCCGAACTCCTGCTTGGCCAGCTCATATCCCCATTTGCGGAATGCGCCCTCGGTGAACTTCTGGATGTTGCCCTTATGCACGAGAGTGACGCTGGATCGGTTGAGTCGGATCGCGTACTCGATGGCCGCTCGGATCAGCCGCTTCGAGCCCGTCTCGGAGATGGGCTTGATACCGATGCCGGAGTCGGGTCGGATGTCCCAGTTGTACTCCTTCTTGAGAAACGCCATGAGCTTGGCGGCTCCGTCCGATCCCTTTTCAAGCTCCTTGCCCGCATACACGTCTTCGGTGTTTTCCCGGAAGATCACCATGCTCACGTGCTCGGGATGCTTGACCGGAGAAGGGACGCCTGTGAAGTATCGAACTGGTCTGAGGCAGACGTAGAGGTCGAGGATCTGCCGGAGTGCCACGTTCAGGGATCGGATGCCGCCGCCAACCGGGGTGGTGAGCGGGCCTTTGATCCCGACGAGGTACTCGCGGAAGATATCGATGGTCTCGTCGGGGAGCCAGTTGCCCGTGGCGTTGAACGCCTTCTCGCCGGCAAGAACTTCTTTCCATTCGATGGATCGCGTGCCGTGGTAGGCCTTCTCCACCGCGCTGTCAAGGACGAACCCGGCCGATCGCCAGATGTCGGGGCCTGTGCCGTCGCCCTCGATAAATGGAATGATGGGCATGTCGGGAACGGCCAGACGACCGGACTTCATCGTAATTTTCTGAGCCACGTGTGATTGATCCCTGGATAGCGGGTGGGTGGGCCTGCAGAGTCCAGTGAAAGGGCGCGTGCAGTATCATCCAAGACAAGTAGTGAAAATAAGATAACGGCTCCTCGTACTCAAGTCGGAGTGTTGACATCGAAGCCCCGGAGAACTATCTTAGTGAGCGTTGGTTTGAGCGGGAATAGCTCAATGGTAGAGTGCAACCTTCCCAAGGTTGATGTTGCGGGTTCAAGTCCCGTTTCCCGCTTTAATCTCCGCCTACCTTCCTGTAAATCATTTCTCCTATAGAAACCCCTCAGAAACGCGGCTCTCGCAGTGCCGTCTGGCGTCGATTTCGTCCATCGGTCAAAATGCAAGGAAATGCACGAAAATGCAGGGGGTACGAACACCCCCACGAACACCCATACGAACACCTTTCACGAACACCTGCGCACTGAGCAAACGACCAGCAAGGGCCCTTCTTCCGGAAACGGGGAGGGCCTTTGTTGTTTCCTGGGGGGGCATGTCTCACGGCCAACGCGAAAGCGCCTCGCCGAGGGCTGTGCGGCGGCCCGGGACTGAGTATGGTGTGGGCCTGGGTGTCACCGCCGCGAAGCGGCGGACCCTCCTGACAGTTTGAGTGGACCCAGGGTTAAGTTGCGCGTCGGGGGGTAGGTCGAGGGCCGACGCCGGTTTGGCGCGGACCCACCCGTTCTTGACTTGTGAGAAATGAGGAGGTAGTGCTGTTGCTGACCCATGCATCGTGAGTGTGAAACTCAGTTGCATGTTTGGGGGTAAATGATCTACTGTCCGCCGGTTTGCCTCGGACCCACCTGACAGCGCAGACTCGTATTGAGCAGGAGCAAAGTCCGCCCCCGTGCGTCTCCCACCAGTTGCCACGTGGCAACTGAGACTTTTCTACCACAACCCCGCGTCGCCAAGTTGTGGCTTCTTTGGGGGCCTGGTGCAGCGGTTGCCGCGCGGCAACCAGAGCACTCTTCTTCTTGCGCTGCAGAGCCAGACTGAATAATATAGCACAAAAAAACGATCCGCGCATGATAAATCTTTGTGGGGTCATCAGGTTTTTCCGTGGGTACTCCCAACCAGCGGTGGTTTCGATATGGCGGTTCTGTCAGACGGCCGCGCGCCGACTCAGCGATACGCTCATACACGGCAAGAGAGGAGGATTCTCGCGCAGAGGCGCAGAGACGCAGAGGTGTTTCATACGGGTAGAGCCCGCGAGAGCCCCTCTGTCAGCAATCGAACTGAATGCCACGTCTGCCCTCTCCAGCCCTCTCCTGTCTTCTCTGCGCCTCAGCGCCTCTGCGCGAGAACGCTTGCCTCATGATTCCAGTAGCGTGCGAGAGTCAACCGTTCTCAGGTATCTGCCTTGGCGCGAGATCAACCGCTCGCCGGGTACTGCATCGAGGCAAGCAGGCCGTAGACAACAACGATTCTAGCACCGGCAGTGGGTACCCATTGAAAACCCGGAAGCACCTCTTTGTGAAGGCTGTTGTGGATACTATCCGAAGCCGTGAGAACTCAAACGCCATGGGAGAAACTCATGAGAAAAATCGGTGAAGTGGGTCCGCTAACCGGCGCTGGGTGGGTCCGTTGGGGTCCGGCGGTAACAGGCCTGGGATCGTGAATCCAAGGGTACTTGTGGTGGGGCTGCAGGCACGCACTGGCCGCACCGTTTGAAGAGGGCGTGGCCATGTAGCTGCCGCCCCCTATTCTGCTTGCGGAAATTCGGCTCAGTGGTCATGGGCCGGGTTGTATGTTTCTTCCAGCGACCCCAGACTGCCGACCGGACAAGACTCAAAGGAGCGCACGATATGCTTACATTCTACTTGACTGGAGTTCTGGTGGCATTCCTCATTATGGCCTACCGACTGGCAGCAGGAGTTGCCTGTCTGAACTCCTTGCGGGCGAAGAACCTGCGGAAAATTGGACAATACTACAGCTTCGCCAAAGAGACATTCGTACAGGAGAAGCAGACCCAGGTTTCGATCGCGTGCACTTTCTTCGTGGCTTTGGTTGTTGAGCCCTTGCTCAGCTGGATCAACGTCTCGCTTGCATGCTGGCGGTGGTTCTCCACCTTCGTCAACAGAACCTCCACGCCTGAGTACATCAAGGAGTTTCGTTTCAAGTTGGGGCATACTGAACTGAGTAAGGAAGAGATTGAGCGAATGGGGAGGGATCTTGCGAGGAAGCAGGGGATCGAACTGGCTGAGACCGAGTCCGAAGACAATACTCTTTCGGAGGATGACAGGGGTTTCTACGCTGAGACGAATGTGCTACCATCGAGATTCGAGTTCCACTGCTATTCGCACCCTCCGGAATATGAACATGAAAGGTACACAAAGTACCTATACCGAATTGACGGTTTGAGGGTGGAGGCGAAGCTGACTGAATGCTACGAAACCAACCCGAGAAGCGGTGGCTCTGTTAGGGAGTATGAAGTCAGGGATTGTGTCGTGCTGGAAAGTGAGATCAGGGCAAGACTCCAAACAGAAACGCTTCTCTTGACGTCATTAGACGAAGTGATTCGGAACCTCAAGCAGGCCGTCGAGTGGGGTGAGGTCAGCCGACACGACTTAAGGTATTTCCTGCTTGGAAAACATCCAGAATTGTTGCCGACACCGGAGTACAGACGATTCTTGCGCCAAGAATTGGAGAGAGTGAGATATGGGGTTGCTGTGGTTGGGGAGACCGCACGGGAAATCGGTTACGTCGTCAAGGAGTGGGAATTTGGTGCGCGCGTCCT
>Ga0315284_10014643_pt1 | contig 11170 bp, 8 predicted proteins | sample YL17G09_16_MG_FD_203696 | JGI IMG/M metagenome (GOLD analysis project Ga0315284, IMG submission 203696) | Sediment microbial communities from Yellowstone Lake, YNP, Wyoming, USA - YL17G09_16 | ecosystem: Environmental > Aquatic > Freshwater > Lake > Sediment | place: USA: Wyoming | collected...
CATATAGTTATATATTTTTTCATATAGTTATATATTTTTTCATATAGTTATATATTTTTTCATATAGTTATATATTTTTTCATATAGTTATATATATTTTATATATTTTATATTTTTTATATAAGATATATTATATATAATAATTATAGATTATATATTTTTTTATATAGTTATATATTTTATATAGTTTATATTTTTTCCCTTGTGGTATAGTTTCCATTGTGGTGTATATATTATATATAATTATTATAGATTATATATTTTTTCATATAGTTATATATTTTTTCATATAGTTATATATTTTATATATTTTTTATATTTTTTATATAAGATATATTATATATAATAATTATAGATTATATATTTTTTTATATAGTTATATATTTTATATAGTTTATATTTTTTCCCTTGTGGTATAGTTTCCCTTGTGGTGTATATATTATATATAATTATTATAGATTATATATTTCTTATAGTTATATAGATTTTATAGATTATATATTTTTTCATATAGTTATATAGATTTTATAGATTGTTATATTTTTTCATATAGTTATATAGATTTTATAGATTGTTATATTTTTTATATAAGATATATTATATATAATAATTATAGATTATATATTTTTTCATATAGTTATATATTTTATATATTTTTTATTTTTTATATTTTTTATATAAGATATATTATATATAATAATTATAGATTATATATTTTTTCATATAGTTAGTTATATAGATTTTCCCTTGTGGTATAGTTTTTCCCTTGTGGTATAGTTTATATAAGATATATTTTATATATAATAATTATAGATTATATATTTTTTCATATAGTTATATATATTTTTATATTTTTTATATTTTTTATATAAGATATATTATATATAATAATTATAGATTATATATATTTTTATATAGTTATATATTTTTTCCCTTGTGGTATAGTTTCCCTTGTGGTGTATATATAATTATTATATTTTATATATAATTATTATAGTTATATATTTTTTTATATAGTTATATATTTTTTTATATAGTTATATATTTTTCCCCTTGTGGTATAGTTTCCCTTGTGGTGTATATTTTATATATAATTATTATAGTTATATATTTTTTTATATAGTTATATATTTTTTTATATAGTTATATATTTTTTTATATAGTTATATATTTTTTCCCTTGTGGTGTATATATTATATATAATTATTATAGTTATATATTTTTTTATATAGTTATATATTTTTTTATATAGTTATATATTTTTTCCCTTGTGGTATAGTTTCCCTTGTGGTGTATATAATAATTATAGATTTTTTATTTTTCATATAGTTATATAGATTTTATAGATTTTATATTTTTTCATATAGTTATATATTTTTTCCCTTGTGGTATAGTTTCCCTTGTGGTATATATAATAATGTCTAGTTCCTAGTTCCTAGTTCCTAGTTCCTAGTTCCTACGAAGTACGAAGTACGAAGTATATAAATAATATAGTTTTTTTTATATTTATATATAATATAGTTTTTATTATTAATTCAGCTTAATAATTGGGTGTGATTTATAGTCTTCTATAAAAATATCGTCAGTTTTAATATCATCAATACATTTAAAATCTCTCATAAATTTTAACTTACACAATGGATATGGAGTTCGTAAAATTTGTTCTTGTGTTTGCCTAATATGTTTCATATATATATGACAATCACCTAAATTATGATTAAAATATCGTGGAATTAATCCAGTTAATTTCCCTATTATTGAAATTAACAAAGAATATGATGCAATATTAAATGGAACACTTAAAAACATATCTGATGACCTTTGATGTAATATACAATCTAAATATTTTGGTAAGGATTGTTGTTTGGTATCTTTGTTTAAATCATTTAACCCACAAATAATTAAATCACTTGGTCTGTTAATATTATCTTCACATCCAACATAAAATTGAAAAAAACTATTACAAGGTGGTAATACCATATTATCTATATTTACAACATCCCAAGAAGATACAATATGCTTTCTACTAAATGGATTATTTCTAATACTATTAATCACATTTTTTATTTGGTCTATACCTTTTTCAGTATAATCTTCATTACAACCTTGATAATCAGCACCACAATGTCTCCATTGAAAACTATATCCTGGTCCCATATCCCCTTCATCATATTCCAAATTATTATTTCTTAAATATTCAATTCTTGTCTTATCTTTCCATATATTAATATATTGTTTTTCAACACAATCCTTTTGGGATTTCCAATCTGATAATGTCCGGTCTAATATTTTAGTATCTGTTTTACCAGATAAAAAGAATAACAATTCTCTCTTAATACCCTCAAACCAAGTTTTTTTAGTTGTTACCAGTGGAAATCCTTGTCTTAAATCAAATTTCATAGTTTCTCCAAATATTCCTAATGTATCATTATGACCTTGAAAATATCTTCTCTCACCAGTTTTAATAATTTTAGATAATAAATTTAAATACTGATATTCACAATGAATAACATTTATTTTGTGTTCTTCTAATATATATGAACCTAATTGACTATGAAATTTATTTTGTATAATACATGATTTACTATATTTAAGTATTTTTTCATATGGAAAAAAACTATTACATTTATGTTGTTTATTTGATATATAAATTAAAACTTCATCACATAAATACATGTATTTATCAATAATAGACTTGTATAACACGTCCCCACCTATTATAAATACATCATTATTATTCCTTGTTTCATTTAATGCTGCTTCAATAGTAGGTAAAAAATGTATTCCTTCATTTAAACAACCATTTTGTGGTTGTTTAGTTAAAACAATAGTTTTTTTAGATTTAAATATATCAACATCATTTTTGATTAGGTTTTCAAAAGTTAGTCTTCCCATAATAATTGCGTTATATCCATCACCAAAAGACCCATCAACAAAAGGTTTATTACCAAAAGACCCATTATTAAAAGACCCATCAACAAAAGATTTATTACCAAAAGACCCATCAACAAAAGATTTATTACCAAAAGACCCATCAACAAAAGATTTATTACCAAAAGACCCATCAACAAAAGATTTATTACCAAAAGACCCATCAACAAAAGATTTATTACCTAGGGTTTTCTTTCTTAAAAATTTTTTAGTATCTATTTTACACCAAGGTAAAATACCATTTAATCCCATATCATTTTTTTCACAAATAGAAACAATTATTTTAAATCTTCTCATAAAGTATAATAAATAAGTTTATATTAAGTTTATACTATATATTAATTCAATTTTTTAATAATCTTCATTATCATCTTGTTCATCTGCTTCATCCTCTTCATCCTCTTCATCCACTTCTTCGTCCTCTTGTTCGTCCTCTTGTTCGTCCTCTTGTTCATCCTCTTCAATTTCTATTTCATCTTCAACCTCTTGGTCATCTTCAACCTCTTGGTCATCTTCAATTTCTATTTCATCCTCTTGGTCATCTTCAATTTCTTGTTTATTATCTTCAGTATTTGATTGATTTTCAAGAACGCCTTTATTTTTGAGTGTCATATTTTTTATAAAAACTAAAAACTTTTTTATAGAAAATATATTATTTTTATCTATTTCTTCAGCAAAATAATTTGAGGCTTCATTATCTTCTTCAACATAATTAGTATTTTCGTCATCTTGTTCTAAAATTTCAATACTTTCTGGGTCGTTAATATAACTTTTAATTACAGCTGTTTTTCTGGCTAATGCCCTCATAACATTTAATTCAGGTGTTTGTTTTGAATAAAATATTCTAATAAAAGTATCTGATTTAGTATCTTGTCTATAAATTCTACCAGTTGCTTGTATATTAGATAATATATCAAAATTAGGCGAAATAAGCATAAATCTTGGATTGTTTCCACTAACATCTTGTAAATTAATACCAACCCCCATTTTAGTTACACTAATTAAAAGTCTATTATTAGGGTTATTGTTAAAATCATTGATTATTTTGTCTTTATGTGTTTTTTTAGTCGCCCCATTTAATATAAGAGGGTCATATTCACTTAAAATATTAGCTAAAGATTTTATACTATTAGTATAATTTAAATAAACTATAAGTTTATTATTAGGGTTTTCATATAAAATATCATGACTTACACGTGCTAAATCAATAATTTTATATAATTCAATAACATGTAAAAGTTTAGTAATTTCAGCCAAAATATGGGTTTCCTCTGGTTGTTCGTCTTCTGTATATGGATTTTCTATAGGTTCTTGATCATTTTTATCTTTAGACTTATTTTTTAATAAATTTTTTCTAGTTATATAAAATAATTTCTTAACAGCATTATTAAGATTTTCAAGAACAAAATCATTTATATTATAAAGACCATTTTTAATATCTTTTTTGAATTTAATAGTAAGTGGTTTTGAAGACCCAGATATCTTAGGTTTAATTATATTAATAAATAATTCTTTTGCTAAAAGGTATCTATTTTTAATATTATTATTTGGAATTTCATTTATAATTCGTGTGGTTGTATTTTCATCAAGTACATTACAAACATCTATAAATTCATTAATAGCATTTTTCATACTATCTTTAATTGTTGTATCTATAGTTATAAATCCAGTTAATTTTAACAAATTAAAAATTAATAAATCATTATCTAAAGGTGTTGCTGATAATAATCCAAATTTTGATTTTGTTCTTTCTTTAGATGTTATAACATTAATTAATACTTGTGATGCTTCAGATTTAGCAACCGAATTTTTTTTAATCATATGAAACTCATCAAATATAAGTAAAATTCCATCATCTACAAATTTATTAAATTTAGGTGTAGCAATAAATTTTGTCTTTTTTTGATTATCTGATCTAATTAAATAACCATGTTTTGGTTGTTTGTTTTTAATACTTGATAATCCTCCATATGTTATAACATTTACAACTTCAATACCATATTTTTTAGATTCTTTTAACCATGTATTCATTAATAATTTTGGACATATAACAAATAGTTTCAATTTTAATTTTTTTGCTAACCATAACGCAATAAAAGTTTTACCAGTTCCCATTTGACTTGTATCAATATATCCATCAAATGTTTCTAATATTTTTTCTGCCCTATTTGCCCATTCAATTTGTCCTTCTTTTAAAATAATTTCACTTATTGGTTCAGTATTTTCTATTATAACATTATTAGTTCTCTTCTTTCTCTCTATCTTATCTTTCTTATTACCCACTAAATTTTTAATTGGGATTTTTATTATTTGTGATTTTTCTATTATTCTTGGTGATGTTTGTATTGTTGGTTTTGTAATTATTGGTGATGGTTTAATTATTTTTGTTGTAATTATTGGTGATGGTTTAATTATTTTTGTTGGAATTGTTGGGGATGGTTGTATTGTTGTTGTTGAAATTCTTTGTGGAATTGTTGGTGATGGTTGTATTAAAATTGTTGAAATTCTTTGTGGAATTGTTGGGGGAATTGTTGGTGGAATTGTTGTTGAAATTCTTGGTGGAATTGTTGTTGAAATTCTTTGTATTGGAATTGTTGGTTTAATTATTTTTGTTGGAATTGTTGGTTTAATTATTTTTGTTGGAATTGTTGTTGTTGAAATTCTTTGTGGAATTGTTGGTGATGGTTGTATTGTTGGGGATGGTTGTATTATTGGGGTTGGTTTTATTATTGTTGGGGGGATTTTAACAATTATCCTTTTTATTGTTGGTGATGGGTTTGTTATATTTATAAATGGGTCAGTTTTACTATTAGAATTCATTATTTAATAAATATTTAATTAACAAAATAAATTTATTAAATAATTTAATTTCATATAAATGGTTGTTTCTACATATAATTATATTATTACAATAATTATATTATTATTTTTATGTAGTTTTATATTTTATGGTGTATATTGGGATTATTTAAATAATCATCATCCTCCAATTAATAATTTTAATGATAATTTTAATGATAATTTTAATGATAATTTTAATGATAATTTTAATGATAATTTTAAAGATCATAATAATATAGATAATGTTAATATAAATAATAATATAGATAATGTTAATATAGATAATAATATAGATAATAATATAGATAATAATATAGATAATAATATAGATAATAATATAGATAATAATATAGATAATAATATAGATAATAATATAGATAATGTTAAAGATAATAATATAGATAATGTTATTATAGATAATGTTAATATAGATAATGTTAATATAGATAATAATATAGATAATGTTAATATAGATAATAATATAGATAATGTTATTAAAGATAATATAGATAATGTTAAAATAGAGGAGTTATAAAAGGGTTATATTTGAAATATATTATTAATAAAATAAAAATTAAAACAATGAATATTAAAAATATACTTTTAAATAACAATGTTTCATAAACTGATACTTGTTCTGTGGTAGTAAAAAATCCCAATTTTTTTAATTCCGTAACCGCATTATTAAGTGTTTTTTGTGAAACAAAAAAATTTTGGGATAAAGCATCAGCAACATTAAAATTAACTGGAACAAGTGGAATTGTGGTAAAAACACGTATTTTAATGTTATTTTTATTGAGATATGATCCAACTAATATATCATCATTGACAAAAATATTATTACTATGTTCTACATATTTAAATATTTCATCGTGTAATGTCTCATTTGTGGGGAAATTTTTACGGGGAAATAAATATGTCCCTACACCAAAAGGGACATCAACAAGAGACCCATTTTTAAACCCAAAAACACCTCTTACATCAAAAGGGGTACATACATTAAAATGTATAGCAACCCCTTTAAAAATAGTATCACCTAATCCAATTTTAGAAGCAGTTCCACAAATAACATCATTAGGATATAATAAATGACTTTTAACCATTTCTTGGATATGATTGGGTTTAATTTCTACATCATCATCACAAACAACTATTAATGTATTGGGGTCTGTTACAGAAACAAGACCACCATATATTTTAGTAATAGGTCCATAATCAATTTCAGAATGAACAATTTTACATAAAGGATTATCCAATATAGACTTTTGGATGGGGGGATATGGTATATTTAGACGTCTTGAAATTTTTGGTATAGTTATATAAATTTGTGAAACTGGATATGTTTGATTTGATAGATATTTAATACAATTTTCTAAAACATTGTATCTACTTGGTAATGTTGTTAAAGATACAACAACAAGAGGTTTTTTAACTAACATTTAATAATAATAAATTAATATTTTATATATTAATTATAAGATAATATATAAAATAAACTTTTAAATATATTAAAAATATTAATAATAAATAAATTAAAAAAAAATTTTAATATTAATTTTATTATTATTAAATTAACATGTCTAACAATACTAATATTTGGAAAGCATTACTTGCTGAATTTATAGGTACATTTACTCTTGTATTTATTAGCGCTTCGGCATTCTCATTAATGGAACACGAAGATGGATCTCTTTTAGTTAAAGCATTAGCTTATGGTTTAGTATTAATGTCTATTATTTATGTATGGGGTCCATATTCTGGGGCACACGTAAATCCGGCTGTATCTTTTGGATTTGCTGTGGCTGGTCAAATGAATTGGGGTCTTATGTTTGGTTATTGGATAGCACAAGTTTTGGGTGCTATTTGTGGTGCGGCTTTAGTTACATACTTCTTTGGAAGTGGAGAAGTTCAACAAGGTGATTTAGTTGAATCATTTCCTTGGAAAGCTGTATTATATGAAGCCTTCCTAACATTTTTCTTAGTTATAGCTTATCTATTCATTTACAGAAACCCATTACTTGCTATTATCTCTGGTCTTGCTATTGGTTTAGTTTTAACTGTTGCTGTATTAGGTGGTCATTTATTAACTGGTGGATCCACAAATCCAGCTCGTAGTATAGGAACTGGTATGTTTTCTGGTAATTTAACTAATTCTTGGATTTATATTGTTGGTCCATTATTAGGCGCTTTATTAGCAGCCCTTATATATAAATTATTTACCATCGATATGTCTTGCTGTAATAAACTAGATGAATGTGGTAATAAAGTATTAGATGAATGTGGTAATCAAATTAAAGAATGTCGTCGTCCAGTTTTAGATAGCTGTGGTAATGTAGTATCTGATTGTGATGGTATCAAATATGAAACTTATTCTAAAATTGAAAAACCAGTAGGTTATAAACAAGAAACATTTGCTTCTACTTTAGGTGTAGATTTATCTTCTAGAGCATCTGAACCTAAACATCATATGCCCGATAAATTAGATAGTGTCCTACCTTGTGATATAATTGACAACCCCCTATCTAAAAGTTGTACTCAAGGAAATAAACAAATTAGTTCAGTTATGTTAAATAATTCTATGTATAAACCCGCTAATACCGAAAATTGTGCTAATGGTGTTTGTAATATTAGACCAAGTGCTAAAAACACAATGACTAATAATATGACTAGAATGAGTGGAATGACAAGTCCTATGAGTGGAATGACTAGTCCTATGAGTGGAATGACAAATCCTATGAGTGGAATGACTAGTCCTATGAGTGGTGGAAATTTAAGTAATGCGATGAGTAGTGCTATGGGTAGATTTATGTAAATATAATATTAAATATAAGATTAAATATAAGATTAAATATAAGATTAAATATAAGATTAAATATAAGATTAAGTTGTGATATAACAAGGAGCGACTTGACTACATAGAGGTAAATTATTAGCATAAGCAATAGTGTGATTATCTACTAATGAACCTAATGAAATGGTAAATGGGACATTACCAGTAGTTTGCTCATATAAAAAAGTTTTTATTTTAGCAGGGGGAAGTTGGGGGATAATATCTTCTGTATTATTAACACGAATGGATGTTTTAAGTAGTTTATTAAAACATGATGCATATAAATTATTCCCACTTCTTGGTGCAGCAAAAGAATAATGTATAGGTAAATTTTTAATGTTATTAGAACCAGTATGAGAATTACATAAATTACTACATTTAATATCTTTAAAAACATTAGAAAAATCATAACCACAAATAGTGCTTAAAGCACCACCTAATGAATGACCAGTAATATAAAAAGTTTTAACCCAACATTTGTTTTCATTCCACCAATTCCATAATATATTTCTGATAGAGATATATATATTATAAAATCCACTATGAACTAAAACCCCTTCTTTATAATTATTTAATAAAGTTGGTGGGACTTGTTTAATATCTAAATCTGAATATACTTGTGTTAATAACGCAGTACCAGAAAATACAAATATAACTTTGTTCTCTTTCTTATTCCAAAAAATATATCCATACATTGTTAAATTTCCATTATCTGGTGATATACCTTCAACTCGTAATTGGTTGGTAAATGTTGGAGGGTTAGGTAATGGTAATAAATTAGGACATTCTGCTTTTGTTGTATTTTGTGAAATCTCACATAAAGCGTTAGCTAATGACTTTTCATATACCCCATTTTCAACAGGTATATAAACACTATATTTATAAGTAATTTTTGGTGAATTTTGACAATCTTCATTAAAATTAGCATTAAAATTGTTTATAAAATCATTTATAAAATTATTAATAGTAATTTTATAAGTTATATATATTACTAATAATATAATAAATATAGATAATAATAAAGACCATAAAAATATAATACCATTATTAAATTTATAACATAAATCATTATTATCATAATAACATAAATCATTATTATCATAATAATATAAATCACTATTATTATTATCTTCTAAATTCATTTATATATTATTTAAAATATATAAATAAAATATTTCATATAAAAAATTATTATTTACTATAAAAATGTCCTCTTTAATCGAAACTATAAATGATACACGTGAAGATATATTAAGTCTACATCATGGTGCTGCTTTAGCAGAATTAAAAGATAAAATTAAAACTGACCCATTAAAAACCCACTATTATGTATATAGTGGATGTATATCATTAGATATAGCAAATGAAATATCACATAGATTTAATATAGGTGGTATTAAAACAATAGTGTGTAAATATGGTATTATAAGGACACAATATTATTTATCAATTGATTTATCATTACCTAATAATTTAAAACATACTCAAGAAATATCTAATAATCTAATAATCTAATAATCTAATAATCTAATAATCTAATAATTTTAAATAACATCTTATGATTGTTCGGATAATCTCTTTGGTATAATTTAAAACATACTCAAGAAATAACTAATAAATAAAATATATAAATATAATATTTATATATTATAAATAATGATTAAATATATACAAGGAGTATATATTTTTAATGATAGATATAAAATATCTAGTAAAGATTTGATTGATAAATATAATAATAGTAATATGTGTTTTAACCCTAATAATGATATTCTATTATCACAAAATGAAATTTCATTATTAGAAAATTTAGCATTTTCTAATAATGATAATAATTTATTAAATACTATGAATAATTTGAAATATAATAACCCACCATCTCCTATTAAAAGTGTTATTTATAATGATAATAATTTATTTATTAAAGACCAAATCTCAAATTATAACAATAATAAAAAAGACATATTACATCTCATTTATGATATATTACACATCGGATTATATTTTGCTGGTTGGAATGGTAAAACCCCTTATATTATTAAACCTAAACAAAATTTACTTGTTAATATTGAACTAACAATACAACCACTTATTGATAAATTATATCAAAACCCACATTTTGATACAATTAAGAATTTTCCAATAATTAATTATTTATTACAAAACAATGAATATTATCCTAATATTCAAGATATTGATGTAAAAATAACAACTATATTAGATGAAATTTTAAATAATCAATTCGCATCAAGTAATTTTTTAATAACTACTACTTATTATTATTTAACTACTATATGTAATAATTCTTTAAATTCATTAGAACCTTTAATTAAAAACATATCTTAAATTATTTTAAATTCATTAGAACCTTTAATTAAAAACATATCTTAAATTATTTTAAATTCATTAGAACCTTTAATTAAAAACATATCTTAAATTATTTTAAATTCATTAGAACCTTTAATTAAAAACATATCTTAAATTATTTTAAATTCATTAGAACCTTTAATTAAAAACATATCTTAAATTATTTTAAATTCATTAGAACCTTTAATTAAAAACATATCT
>Ga0315284_10014645_pt1 | contig 11168 bp, 8 predicted proteins | sample YL17G09_16_MG_FD_203696 | JGI IMG/M metagenome (GOLD analysis project Ga0315284, IMG submission 203696) | Sediment microbial communities from Yellowstone Lake, YNP, Wyoming, USA - YL17G09_16 | ecosystem: Environmental > Aquatic > Freshwater > Lake > Sediment | place: USA: Wyoming | collected...
ATGACCTCAACACGTTTATATACGGTCCAACACGTTGAAACGGACAATAGCAGAATGTTCTCTCTCCCCGGAGGACTGACTATATGGATTTGGAACTTAGGAAGAAGAAGGCTTGGAGCGAGTTCGGTGTGTCCGAGATCATCGGCAACATCCTGATTCTCATGATCACGGTCACACTGTTCAGCGGTATCATGGCGTTCGTGCAACAGATGCCCGTCCCCCAGCAGGCGACCAAGGCGGACTTCGCCGCGAAGGTGACATTCGGGACCGGGGGAACCACGGCCGTCCTGACCGTCACTCATACGGGTGGAGACTCCATCAAGGCAACGGACTGTATTGCATTGGTCGAGGTCGACGGCGTCAATACACGCTACAATATGTCCAATCCGATCCTCGGGTTGAAGGGGACAACCACATGGACTACAGGTATCGTATGGACCATCACTCTCTCGACCGCATCCTCTTCCAGCAAGATTGCCGTCACAGTGGTAGACATGGTAAAGAAATCGGCCATCTGGTCAAGCCAGGTGACAGGTGGAACCAGCGGGAATGCTCCGAACATTCTGCAGAGGTATGTCGACTCAGACCTGACAACACCGACTGCCGACCCCGTTCTTGAATGGGATGATTTCAGCCTGTTCGCGAGGATTGTCGACCCTGATGGCGACCTTAACACGACCAACGGCATATGGATAGACTCATCGCAGCTGGAGACAGATTCGCCTGGTGCCAACCATAGGACGGACTACTATCCGAGCGGAGACGTCTACAGATGGGACTTCAACAATATTGGAAGTAGAGAACTGAGTGCGAGCAAGCTGGATGGGCGTGTGATAATGATCCACGCATGGGACAAAGCCGGCCACCAGTCCATCTCGGCCTTCGTTTTGACAATCACTCAGTTGCCGAGAGTTCCATTTTACGATAACACAACGATAGAGGTTTCAGGAGCAGTGGGCGAGGGCGGCCTTCCCGCATACCTGACATGGTCCAGCCCAGCCAGCGGGCAGGGATTCGGCATATACGAGGAGAACCGCTCGGTACCAGGCACGGCCAACACCAGCAGGCCGAAGACGGAGTTCTGGAAGGACGAGATGGTATACATCAGGGTCGCCAGCTTGCGAATGAGCAATATTCTCGGAGCAAACGCAATGGTGATATCTGATACCAGGACCGGCAATGCGTATGCAGTGAGCTACAACCTGTCTAGCACCAGCTCGACCCCGTTCTATGCCTACGCTGCTGGTGGCAGTGCCTACGTGTATGAGGCCAAGTTCTACACCAACCTATTGCCGCCAGGGTCATACACTATTGACATAGCACTTTCCAGCCAGGCAGGGGCAGCGAGCGCATTTGAGCGGTTCGCGACGAGACAGTATATTGTGATCAATCAAGAGAACTCTCCAGTATCCTTTGTGCCCGTAGTTTGGCTATTCCAGAATCCCGGCAGAACGATTCTCTGGGGCGGCAAGACGACGCCCTTCGACATCTCTGGTGGGACTTACAAGGTCTATGCGAGCGTGAAGGTCATCGATGCGCAGACATCCCCTGCCCCCTCCAGCGATGAGGTCAGAATCACCGACATGACGGGCGGATCCCAAATCTACGGTAAGCCTGGTTATGCAGGCGCCATGATTTCTGCGATGTCGAGGGCGAACGACACGGCCTATATGTTTGATGTTGATCTGCGGTATTCAAACGGGAATCAGTGGTTTGGAGGCACGGGCGCATACACGATGCGTATAGCGAAATTCTCAGATGCGAACGAGGGAGTCTACTCGCTTTCCCAGCAGATATTCATTAAGGCTTTTGGCAGCCGCGCAGACTTCTTCCTCGGGGAAAGCGGCGTGAACGTTGGCCACCAGAACTTCGACGAAAAGCACTACGTGACATACATTGAGAACAACAACTTCTTCACACAAACCCCCTTGTTCCGCTACCAAAATACCCCCAGTGATGCGAGTACATATGAGACCATTTCGATGGCTGTTGGTGATATTAGCGGTGATGGTGATAAGGATCTACTGGTCAGCCAGAAAGGCGGCAAGCTTCTGTATTTCAAGAACAGCATCAACTCGTACGGCACATGGCAAGAAGGCAGTGCAATGCCCAGGCCCGCTGGTGATCCAACCAACAACATCAAGTGGATTACTATAGGGGACATCAATGGCGACGGAGCCCAGGACTTCGCGTACGTCAGCTCTTTGATCAGGGCGACCCCCCTGGGAGAGACCGTCAATAGGATAGTCATCTACAACAACACCTACGGCATGACTCCTGTCATCTACAAGGACTATGGTGCGACCTCGGTCAGGAAAATCATGCTGAAAGACATGACTGGCGATGGCAAGGCGGACATGATCATCCTCGCAGGTGGCAGGATATATGTCCACGATCTGTCGAAGTGGGGGACCGGGTTACCCGTGGAAATCGCCAAGATCCCTGCTCTGGATGCAACAGCATCTGGTATCACCACTTTTGATGTTGCGGATACGAACTTGGATGGTCGTCCCGACATACTCACTACTGGGACAGGTGTCGCGGGAACGTATGGAGTCTGGGTGAACAACTACACTGCCAATCCGACCCCGGGATGCAACTTGTTGAATGATAACTTGGCAAATTGGATTCCACGCCTTGTGAGCGGCCGTGTCGACAGCGGAACAGTCACGAACACCAAGGCCAAAGATAATATTGCCCTGGTACTCGCCGAGAACCAGACACAAACGGTGGTCGGAGCAGTTGATGCAAGGATGATTTTCGCGAGCGCGCTCGCGAACGATCCACAACAGGTTCTATACATGAACGCGAGACTTGGAGCGACCAACACCGAAGTCTTCTACGTTTGGTACTCGACGGATGCTGGCGGCTATGGCGCGTACACGCTGGCATTCACGATAAACAACCTTGGCGGCGCGTTCAAGAACTATACATTCTCACTGCCGTCGACAGTTGCCACCAAGCCTTTGTACCTGAGGGTTACGGACTCATCGACATCTACTGCTGGTACTCACAGTGACTTTATTGAGATAGACTCGGTGGGTGTGGTCTCTAACGTGTTTGGCGGGTACACGACTAGCCAATACCAGGTTGTGACCGATACGTCCTACACAAGTGTCCGAGCAGCAAACATCGACGGCCACGGATACCTCGAGACCGTCGTCGCCAAAGATGGTGCTTGGAAGGTGTACACGAACAAGACGGCACTCTCAGACTGGTCGTTCGCAAACGCCAACTTCTACGTCCAGAGCAGCAACATCCTTCTGGCGTTTTCCGCCCCGACGCTGTTCGACGCGACCGACATCAACGGTGACGGTTACACAGACATACTGGTCTGCAACTTGACGGCTGTGCAGAACTCAGTGACTCAAGTCGGGTTCTTCATGAACCTGTACCCGGCCATCCTATTCTTCAAGGTGGCTGATATGGGTGTAACCGGCGGATCTGGTGCGATTACGGTTGCGGTCGCATCCAATCTGGTCAAAGGTCTCTAGAGAGTGTCCGTTCAAACCTCTTCCAAAGGCTTTTCATCGACGGGCCATTGGCGGGACCGCAATGTCTCAGCGATGATTCTCGAGACATCGTTCGCCCTCTCGAGTTCAATTACGGCTAGGAGGCTATTCGATGTTTTGCAGCTCCCGAGGATTCCCTTTGCTATGATCTCCGCGCGCTTACGCTCGATAATCCTGAATCCTTCCATGTTGTTCACGGCCTTGTCCCAGGCCAATACGAACTTCTCAGGGCTGTCGTCGCTGAAAGTCCTCCTCTTCAGGAGCCATGTCCTCGTAGAGTGCCTGAACAGCGCAGTTCCGGGGACCACGGCGCAATAGAGATCCGTGTACGATTGTTCGTCCATATCGACCGGTATTAGGGGAATGCCCTGATGCTGAGCTAGCTCCAGGGTCGCGACGTAGCAGGGAGGAGGAGCAGCCACTTCGCCGAACCTGCCAAGCCCTTCGGCATAGATCTCCTCGTACCTGGACAGCTCCGGCTCGTAGTCGTCAGGAATGTTCTTCAATCCCTCGACCTCCTCTCTGGACAGGGAGATCGCGATCACATCCGGCTTGGTCTCCTCGAAGGCCTTTCGTACCTTCTCGGTCTCGGACTTCAATCCTTTGATGACTCCGAGGATATGGACCGTGCAACCGTCTACCTTCAGCTTCTCCAAGGTCACGCCTTCCTTCTCTTCTCGCGTTGAAGAATGAGCTCGAGTACGTCGTCAACATCGTCCGCCCTTCGCAGCTCGTCCTTGGTGATCAGGGGCGTGCCTTCGATCGCCTCGATGCTGGTTTCCTGCCTGACGAATATGACAGACTTCTTTTCAGTGACTCTGGATATGTTGCCAACAACCCTCGCCTTCCGCGCTGTCATTGTAGGGTTGTCCTCTACCCCCGTCAGAAGGAGTACATCCTCCTCGCTCGCCAACGCGTCGAACGGGCACCTGATGGTCGGCACCACCGAGTAGCCGATCTCCCTGAGCATCTCGAAAACGTCTCTGTTGAGGCCTTTGAAATCATCGAACGTTCGGAGAGTCCTTGCCATCTCCTGAGTGTAGGAGAAGGGGTTGAGCGGCATGACAATCGGCTCGTTCAGGTACTCCTCTATCTTCGCAGCTATCTCGATCATGGCTCCCATGCCGCTCTCGTACAATTGGATGGCCTTTCTAGAAACGCCGGCGATATCGGCTAGCATTCCAAGCGAGATGTTCTTCTCCTGACGGATCCTCTTGAGCGTCTCGCCGTCCAACCGGACATAGAGCCCGCCAGGAGCTGCATAGACGAAAGGCGGCACTCCCTCCAGCATGTGCTCGTGGAATGTCTCCTCGGAGATGATCGGTATGCCGAACCTGGAGTACAGAATCCCGTCGTCCAGCTTCCCGGAGCTGGAATGAAGCCCTATGACCATCGGGCTGCCGGTGAGGGCGCTCGCGAGTATGCGCAACTCCTCGGCGTCATCGCTCGAGAGGGAATCGATGTTCGAGAGCGCCTTGATGATCAGGAGCTCTTTGTCCCGTCGGGCGATTATGTCGAAGCTGATACTCCTTATGTTGTGCGGGTCCGAGACGAAGAAACCGCACTTGCCGAGAGTCTCCCTGATCCGCAAGATCAGCTCTTCCCTCTTCACTACCATCGGTCTCCCTCGTCTCCCATCACATATTGCGTCATCTGATTTTAAGATTGCATCTGACTTCCATCATCTGTACATGGTGTTCAAGGACAGTCTCTCGTACTTCTTGAGGTCGTCCTCACTCATCGGCTCCACATTCTCCAGGGCTTTCGCAAAGTACTTCATGCTCACCCTGCGCTTGCTGATCTTGTCCTGGTCTAGGTCCCCGCCTTCGAGCACATAGTCCCTTATCGAGAGCATCACGGCCTCGTTGCACACGGCAGCTATGTCCGCTCCGCTGAAGTGATCCATCTTCGTGGCTAGCTTGTCTAGGTCAACGTCCTTGTCGAGAGGTTTGCCCTTGGTGTGGATCTTGAGTATCTCTTTCCTCGCTTCCAAGTCCGGTGGAGGTATGAAGACGAGCCTGTCGAACCTCCCGGCTCTAAGAAGGGCCGGGTCGATGATGTCGGGCCTGTTAGTGGCCGCTATGACGACGACGTTGTGGAGCGCCTCAAGGCCATCCATCTCCGTCAGGATCTGGCTGACCACTCTCTCCGTCACGCCCGAATCGCTTGATTTGCCTCTCACGGGCGCGATCGCGTCAATCTCGTCAAGGAATATCACGCAGGGAGCCGCCTGTCTGGCCTTCCTGAAGGTCTCCCTCACGGCCTTCTCGCTCTCGCCGACCCACTTGGACAGGAACTCCGGCCCCTTGACCGATATGAAGTTGGCTTGGCTCTCGGTCGCGACGGCTTTTGCGAGAAGTGTCTTTCCCGTTCCCGGTGGCCCGTAGAGGAGTATTCCCTTCGGCGGGGTCGCGTTCATGTGCTTGAACAGCGCGCCGTATCTGAGCGGCCATTCGACGGATTCCATGAGCACCTGCTTGGGTTGCTCCAGCCCGCCGATGTCCTCCCACTTGACGTTCGGCGTCTCGAGCAGGACCTCTCTGAGAGTCGATGGCTGCATCTCCCTGTATGCGCTCATGAAGTCTCCCATGGTGACTTGGAGGCTGTTCAGCACTTCGAGCGGTATGGTCTCAGCCTCGAGGTCTATACTTGGAAGCACCTTCCTCAATGCGCGCATAGCAGCCTCTCTTGCCAGAGCCGCGAGGTCCGCACCGACATAGCCGTGGGTCATGTTTGCCAGTTGAACAAGATCCACATCATCAGCCAGGGGCATCCCCCTCGTGTGGATCTGGAGTATCTCGAGACGCCCTTCCTTATCGGGTATCCCGATCTCGATCTCCCTGTCGAACCTTCCCGGCCTTCTGATTGCGGGATCCAGCGCATTCGGCCTGTTCGTAGCTCCTATCACGACGACCTTTCCTCTGCCTTCCAGGCCGTCCATCAAAGCCAAGAGCTGCGCCACGACCCTGCGTTCGGTCTCCCCTGTGACCTCGTCCCGCTTCGGAGCGATGGAGTCTATCTCGTCTATGAATATGATGCTCGGAGCGTTCTCGGCGGCCTCCTTGAATATCTCCCTGAGACGTTCTTCGCTCTCGCCGTAGAACTTGCTCATGATCTCCGGGCCGCCTATCGATGTGAAGTTGGCGCTAGTCTCGGATGCCACCGCTTTGGCCAGAAGGGTCTTGCCAGTGCCCGGAGGCCCGTGGAGGAGAACTCCCTTCGGAGCCTCGACGCCGAGCTTCTCGAATAGCTCAGGATGCCTCAGGGGGAGCTCGATCATCTCCCTCACCTTGTCGACCTCATCCTTCAGGCCGCCGATGTCCTCGTATGCAACCTTCGGGCCTTTCGCGACCTCCTGTTTCGCAGGCTTCTCGCTCAGCTTGACCTCTGTGAAGCTCTGGATCACACCGGCTTCCGACGCCGGCTGGAAACTCTGAACGACGAGGTCGAACTTCCTCCCCATTATGTTGACCTCTATCAGGTCGCCCTTCACGATCGGGCGCCCCTCGAGCGTCTGGACGAGGTACTGCTCCCCTCCCATGATCTTGAGCGGCTGAGTGGGCGCGAGCGTGACCTTGGTCGCTGGCTTTGGCACGACCTTCTTGATCGAGACCTTCTCGTCGAGGCCGACGCCCGCATTCTTGCGCGTCGAACCATCGATTCTTACGGTCCCACGGTTCTCATCCTCTGGGTAACCTGTGTAGACCGTTACAGCGGTCGCTCTTGTGCCCTCTACGATCGCTGTGTCTCCCTGACTCAGCTGAAGGATCCTCATGAGCGCTGGGTCGACCCGAGCTATCCCCTTGCCGTCGTCGGATGACTTGGCCTGGACGACGCGCAGGATCTTCTCTTTCTTTTCTGCCATGACAACCACCGAATAGCGTGGGATCCCGTGACTCTCAACTCCTTCTTCCTGATCAGGCGGTTCGACTCTGGATCAGGCGAGTCTCGAACCTCGGGCAATTGATTATGTTAGCGCTTCTATATAACAATTGCGCATTGGAATTCAGGGGTTTCGGGAAGCTGGCTAGATGACAGGAACACCAGGCTGACGAGCCCGAATTTGATGGCCCGATGAACTAGTGTAATAACCATCAATCACAATATGGCGCACCAATGACCGGGCAACTCCACGGAACGCAAGTCATCGTCCAGGATCAGTCCGAAGCGAGCCAAATACACAACAAGGGATACTACGGAGTGCCCCAATCAGGCGGTCCTCTGAAACTGGATTTGATGGAGGCTATCTATCTCGTGGAATCGGGCAGGCTGGAGGTCGAATCCGACGGAGGTAGAAGGGATGCCAGCCACCTGATGAGGGTTGCGCACAAGAACTTCGAGGGTTTCGAGATACGCTACCTGGTCTACAGGGAGCTCAGGTCAAGGGGTTATGTTGTGAAGCTCGGCCAGCCCCCTCTCGATTTCAGGGTTTTTCCTCGCGGCGGCACCCCGAACAAGACGCCCAGCAAGTGGTGGGTCTCGGCCATATCCGAGCGGTGGACATTCGACCTCGCCAGGCTACTGGAGGATATTGATAGGACGACAGATGTCCGGAAGAAGTTGCTGCTCGCCGTTGTCGACGAGGAAAGCGACGTGACATACTACGATGTCAAGCGTGTCGTTCCCAAAGGAAGGGTGGGCGCAGTCGCCATCAGTTCTAGAATCGATGGTTTGCTCATGGCAGATCGTGTTCTCGTCGCCGACAAAGGCGACGCGGGAGCGTTGCATGGAAGCCAATTCTTCGGGAAGATGATTGGGCCGACTCTTCAGCTCTCGCTCATCGAGGCGGCATTCCTCATGGATATCGGTGTTCTCAAACTGACCGATTCGAAGTCCAACCGTCCAGTGACATCCGCCGCTCTGAAGAAGCGCGCCCGCAGCCTCCAGCCCGATTTCGACCTGCGTCTCGACGCATTCAAGGACATGAAGGGCAGAGGCCTCATCGTCAAGACGGGGTTCAAGTACGGCTCGCACTTCCGGGCGTATGAAGGCGACCCTGCGAAACAGCATGCGAGGTACCTCGTGCACGCGGTCCCAAGGGAATTCAAGACAATGTGGCCGGAGGTCAGCCGCGTTGTTCGCCTTGCTCATGGTGTGAAGAAGGAGATACTTCTGGGAAGGGTTTCCGAGAAGGAAGTCGAGTACGTCAGCATCAGCAGGTACAGACCCTAGCTGATTCTTGCCTTCCCCTGCGGCTTGTACATCTCAGTTCTCCAAGATGCCATCACGAACAACGCGCAGAAATCATTTATGCAATCCCTGAACTCCACGGGTGGAACTATGCCGCTGCATTTGCTTCCGAAGTGTTCGCAGTCGTAGCAGGAGACCATCGAACTATGACTAGTGCGCGGCTCGTATTAATTGTTAGCCTAGGATGGCCAGAGATCTACAGCAGTTTCTGGACGAGCTCCACGACCCTGTTCGAGTATCCCCATTCGTTGTCGTACCAGGAGAGTATCTTGGCGAAGTTGCCCTTGCCGCCTATGACCATGGTCGAGAGCGAGTCGATAACAGCGGAATGCGGGTTGCCGATGATGTCAGTGGATACGATGGGCTCAGTGCAGTACTCCATGATCCCCTTCATCTTGCCCTCGGCCGCATCCTTCAGGACCTTGTTCAGCTCCTCCGCAGTCGCTTCCTGCTTCGTCGTGAAGCTGAGGTCCGTGATGGACCCGCACGGAGTCGGCACCCTGAGCGCGAACCCATTCATCTTTCCTTTGAGAGCTGGTATGACCTCTCCGATTGCCTTCGCCGCGCCAGTCGATGTGGGTATGATCGATAGAGAGGCTGCCCTGCCGCGTCTGAAATCCTTGTGCGGCATGTCGATGAGCCTCTGGTCGCCGGTGTAGGCGTGGATCGTAGTCATCATGCCTTTCTCGATCCCGAACTTGTCGTTGATGACTTTTGCGGGCGGAGCCAGACTGCCGGTCGTGCATGACGCCATCGAAACCACATTGTGCTTTGCCTTGTCGTACATCTCGAAGTTGACTCCGAGTACTAGAGTAATGTCAACATCCTTTCCAGGAGCGGATATGAGGACCTTCCGTGCTCCTGCTGTCAGATGCTTCGCGGCCTTCTCCTTCTCCGTGAAAAGGCCTGTCGATTCGATCACGACCTCAGCCCCCAACTTCTTCCACGGGATCTCGGCAGGGTCTTTCACCTGCGTTATCTCGAGTTTCCTCGCGCCGACATTGATCGTAGTCCCTTCTACCTTGACGGTATTGTCCAGCTTGCCGTAGATTGAGTCCCACTTGAGCATGTATGCCAGGGAGTCGATGGGCGCTATGTCGTTCACGGCGACGATGTCGAAGTCCTTGCCGAACCCGCTCTTCTCAAGCGCCGCCCTGTAGACGTTCCTGCCTATCCTTCCAAAACCGTTGATCCCTATCTTGATCAAGGTACTACCCAAGTCGCAGAATGTTCGGGTGGGACAAATATGTATTGCATCTACTGCGTCGAAAAACATGATGATGGGAAGGGGTTTGGAGTGCGGAAATCAGAGCTGGACTTCTATTCCAAGCTTCTCCGTGAGCTCCTTGTAGCGGTTCCTGATGGTGACTTCCGTCACACCAGCGATGTCCGCAACTTCCCTCTGCGTCCTTCTCTCGTTGCAGAGGATGGAGGAGATGTAGATCGCCGCGGCCGCGACTCCCGTCGGTCCCCTGCCAGAGGTCAGCTCCTTCTTGGCAGCGTCCTTGAGTATCTCGGCCGCTTTGGACTGCACCTCGCCAGAAAGCTTCAGCTCCGAGCAGAACCTGGACACATAGTCCTGGGGCTTCGTCGGCATCAACTTGAGCTTGAGCTCTCGGGTCATGAACCTGTAGGTCCTGCCGATCTCCTTCCTGCCGACCCTCGATGAGTTCGCGACCTCGTCCAACGTCCTCGGGACGTTGCACTGTCTGCAGGCTGCGTATAGGGAAGCCGCGACGACACCTTCGATGCTTCTCCCTCTTATCAGGTTCTTGTTGACAGCCTTCCTGTAGGTCATGGCCGCGGTCTCCCTGACGTTCCTCGGGAGCCCCATCGAAGAGGCCATCCTGTCGAGTTCGCTCAATGCGAACGCGAGGTTCCTCTCGGTGGCGTTGGACACTCTGATCCTGCGCTGCCACTTCCTCAATCTGTACAGTTGTGCCCTGTTCCTCGTCGGGATGCTCTTCCCGTACGAGTCCTTGTTCTTCCAGGAGATCTCAGTCGAGAGACCCTTGTCGTGTATCGTATACGTCATCGGAGCGCCTGTCCTGGCCCTCTTCTCTCCCTGCTCCACGTCGAAGGCCCTCCACTCGGGGCCTTGGTCTATGAGCTGGTCGTCGAGGACAATGCCGCAGTCCTCGCACACAAGTTCTCCTCGTTCGTAGTCTCTCACCAGGTGAGAGCTGTTGCACTCAGGGCATCTTTCGACCTGTTCAGTCTCTTCTCTTACCTTTGCCATTCTCCCTCTCCTGTTGAACATAGACTTCCTTGCCGAGCACAGCAAGGGTCTTCAGTTCCCTTCGCGGTTCAATCGCTACGTAAGGTGATCGGACTGGGCCAAAGATCTTCGATACCCTTCCAACCTCCCCCTTCAGATTGTCCCTCACAAGCTCCTTCAAATTCGGTGCGAACCTAGCCTTGACGATGAGCTTCCCGTCGTGCGAAATGTCCTGGACGACGCCGAGA
>Ga0315284_10014647_pt1 | contig 11168 bp, 13 predicted proteins | sample YL17G09_16_MG_FD_203696 | JGI IMG/M metagenome (GOLD analysis project Ga0315284, IMG submission 203696) | Sediment microbial communities from Yellowstone Lake, YNP, Wyoming, USA - YL17G09_16 | ecosystem: Environmental > Aquatic > Freshwater > Lake > Sediment | place: USA: Wyoming | collected...
CAGCGTCAGAGTTTTAAAATGAATTCTTTTTCAATAAGGAGCAGAATAAAAATAAAAAAGGCAATTCCTTTGATTGAATCTAAAATAAAAATAAAAATTTCCTTGAACAAAAATCAGATAACTCTTAAAGGAGATGAAATTAATGAATTTCTTGCTGAAAAAATGTTAACTGCAGTTGATTTTGGATTTCATCCGGAAGATGTTTTGCTGTTGATTAATCCTGTTTATACCCTTGAGTTTATTAATATAAAAGAGCATACCCATAGAAAGAATCTCAAAGAAGTTAGGTCAAGAGTTATAGGCACTGAAGGAAGAGCAAAAAAAACAATTGAAGAGCTTTCTGGTGCTGTTATTATTATTCATGAAAATCAGATAGGGGTGATAGTTCATTCTGATCATTTGCATTCTGCAATACAGGCTTTAATATCCTTGGTTCAGGGGGGAAAACATTCAAATATTTTTTCTTATCTGGAAAAGCAGAATGTCATATTAAAAAAAAGAGATGACGACGATTTGGGGTTGAAAGAGAGTTTTAAGCTGGAGGAAGAATAGAATATTATTGCTAAAGCAAAGATCCAATATTAATAATTTATTAATGAATAATCCCCTAAGCTGTTTAGTTATTATCTTATTCAACAAGGTCTTAACACATTAATTAATTTAAAAAACATTTATCCTGTGAGAACATAAAAGTTGCGAAGCAAAGCCAAACACACAAGAAACTTTAAATATCCTCTGATTTTCTTTTATTTGTTATGCCTCGGTAGCTCAGCAGGTAGAGCACACGGCTGTTAACCGTGGGGTCAGAGGTCCGAGTCCTCTCCGAGGCGTGTATATTTTTTAGTCTCGTGTCTCTTGCAGTTTGTATTATAACCCGTACAGTTTATACAATCATAATCTAAATATGTTAAAGGGGAGTTACTGTTACTTCTCTTTTCTTCAGCTACACTTTTAAGATAGCAGGCTATTCTTGGGCTAAGGCTAGTTCTGCCAGTTCTAAAACTAGGATTTTCTTCTCCTCCAAATATAAAATTTAATAGTGGTTCTAACATTTTGAAATTAAATTACACTTAACAACTCTTTTTAAACCTTTTTGCCAAGAATAAGTCGTGAGCGTTTTGAAAATATGTAACTTATTAGTAACTACCATTCACAAGACTTATAAACTCTTAATTATAGTGCCTCTTATGAAACCAAAATATGTACCAGATGCGTTAGAAGCAATCCCTTATAATTTTCCAGATTTAAACTTTAAAGGAATTTCTTTCCAGGGAGTTAGCTCTCATTTTTTATTGTTAAATTCAAAAGGCAGTATTATTAGAATTCCTCAAGCAAGGTTTTATGGATTAAAAAGAAGATTAGAAAAAAGAATTGGTTATCTTCAAAATTTAGGAGAATCTTGTTCTCCAAGCGAATTAGAAGAAACGCAAAGGCAATATAGTGCAATTGAAAATATTGAATCACAAGCTAGAAGATCGACTCCATCTCCAATTTTAAAAAGATTTTCAGAAGGAGAATTAGCTACCTGCTGATTAAAATAAAAGCTAAAAAATAAATAGATTTTTATATGCCTAAATCTTAGAAAATATATGGATGTTGATAAGGCAATCAGGACAAGAAAGAGTGTGAGAAGATTTTCTGATAAAAAACCTGACTGGAGAGATATATTAAAGGCAATTGACATAATGAGATTTACTCCGATGGCCGGCAGTATTTTTTCCCCGAGATTTATTTTAGTTAAAAACAAGGAAAAAATAAAACAAATTCAGGCAGCATGCCAGCAGGATTTTGTCGGGAAAGTAGATTATATAGTTGTGGTTGTTTCTGATGAAAAAAAGACAATAATGTCATATGGTGAAGAAAGAGGCAAAAAGTTTTCAAGACAGCAGGCAGGAGCTGCAATTCAGAACTTTTTGTTAAAATTAACTTCAATGGGCTTGGCAACATGCTGGGTTGGTTATTTTGTAGATGACCAGATTAAAAGGACATTGAAGATTCCAGACAAAGCAGTTGTTGAGGCTGTGTTTCCAATTGGCTATGAAACAAAAATAAAAACTCCTGTTAAAGAAAAGCCAGAATTCGACAATGTTATGTTTTTTGATGAGTATAATCTTAAGCTCTGGGAACCAAAAACAAGAGTAAGCAGAAAGGCAGATTAAAGTTTTCTTGATAATTTATTTAAATCTCAAAGGATCACTATAGTATGTCTTATATTTAGTATATTTATCTCTTGATCCTTTTGGTTTTAGGCTTGGCATTGGAGGGACATTTTTTGGTTCTAGTTCATATTTTTTGCATAAGTTCACTAAAGAATGGGGTCTCATTCCTGTTGCCTCTACCATTGCGGTTACATCTCCTTTATGATGCTCATAAAAATCTGGGAATTCCTGCTCTAATTGGCCGTATTTTTTGTGTGCATGATAATTGCGGTGGTCTATTTCTACTTCTCTCTCTTCAAGAATACTATAGAGAGTGCGGTTTACTATTCTAAAACCAAATTCATCTTTAAATAATTCTAATGTTCTTGCATTATCTTTATTATTACCCAAATAAGTTTTTTCAAGAAAATCTCTCTGTTCTTCTGTGAGGGCCATAAAAATAAAAATTCTCTCGGATATAAAAATATTATTGTAATAAGTCTTCAGGACCTCTCCATATACTCTCTTAAATTCTCTTTACTTATTAAAAATTCTCTTAAATTTAAAGTGCATCCACTGCAGTGATTTGCCTGCATGCAGTAATCTAGTGCTAATTTTCCTGTTAAAGTATATACTAAACTTCCTTGCATTAATCCAACTCTCATACTCCCCAGATTATTCAAATAAAAAATCATCTGGTCTAAAGGCATTTTTCTTACAATTTCTCTAGGTAAATTTAAATTTCCCTTGAATAATCTGCTAAAAACCCTGTTTTCCATATGCATCAAATAAAAAAATGGTTTATAAGAATTATTGTAGTAAAAATATTTAAAAAACCTTAATTATTACTGTGCGATATGGCAGATGAACAATTAGCCTTTTTGGGAGGATACCCTAAAGGAATATATAAAATGCATTTTGAGTGCACACTGATTGATGGAGAGATAACCCCTTTCTTTAAGGGAAGTTTTAAGGAGCAGTTAGATTTTATCTCTGAACATCCTGAAAAAAGATTAATTCAAACCCCAAAAGAATTTTTTCAGAGATGGTTGAATGGTCGCTTGGGTAAAACCCCAAATTTATCCCAGTATGTAGGTTGCAATGGATTTGAATTACAACTTCCAAGGGTTCTTATTGAGAGTAGTACAATAGGATTTTTAGAAGGATTAGTAATTGCTTCTGACCTGGGTTATACAAGTGATTTCGGGAATGATTTAGTTTTTGCTATTAATGATATTCCTTCTCAAAAGGTCTTAGTCTATCAGGATAAAGATGGGAAAAATCTTAAGAGTATACCTCTTGCAAGAAAGGATTTAATGCCTAAGAGAATTTATTCTTTTTGCGAAGGCCAGGAAGAATATCCTTTCAAATCTTTTGCCCCTCTAAAATCTGCAGATTATACTTGGTCTTTAGTTAATGTTTTTCCAGAAGAAGTTTATAACTCAATAAGAGAAATTGGATTTAGCTGGTAAATTTTCTTTAGATATAGTTAAAAAACAAACAAAACCAGCCCTTTCGGGCTGGCTTTCATAAAAAAATATGGATTAATTTTGTATTTTAGCCTTTAACTAAAATCTCTTAATCCAAGTTCATTGATACTAACCTTTTTTCCTGGGCCTGAGTGGAATTCTGAATAATCCTCTCTCCCAAGAATGTACGGGCTCTTAACACCAGTCATTATTGTAATGACTCTGATTCTACCCTGGAATTCCTTGTTAATCCTCGCTCCGATAATTACCTGAGCTTCTGGGGATAAATGTTCAGTAACAAGTCGTCCAATGTTATCAAATTCTTCTAGCTTCATATCTGGGCCGCAGGTGATGTGAATTAATGCACCTGTTGCTCCGCGATAATCAACATCTAAAAGTGGATGTGTTAAAGCCTGTTGAACAGCAGTCTCTACTCTTGAAGTACTGTTATCTTCACCAATACCTATAACTGCTACATCTCCATTCTTCATAATTGAAGAAACATCTGCATAGTCAAGGTTGATTAATGAAGGCAATGTTATTGTCTCTACAATACCTTTAATCATTGTTGAAACAAGTTCATTTGCAACTGCAAATGCCTGTTCCATTGGTAATTGACCAGCAATATCTACAAGCCTGTTGTTATCAAGAACAATAACAGTGTCTGTTACTTCTCTTAATTCCTGCAAGCCAAATTCTGCTTTGTCAATTCTAGCTTTTTCAGCTTCAAATGGCATTGTAACTACAGCAATAACAACAGCGCCTGCTTCTTTAGCAAGTTGAGAAACTACAGGAACAGCACCAGTGCCAGTTCCTCCGCCCATACCGGCTAGAACGAAAACCATATCCGAACCCGAAACAGCTTTCTTCAAGTCGCTAATAGCTTCTTTTGCAGCTTCTCTGCCCTTTGCAGGATAACCTCCGCACCCTAAACCACGAGTTAATTCTTTTCCAATAAGGATCTTTTCATCAACTTTTGTGATTGACAGGTGTAAAGCATCTGTGTTAACACCATAGATAGTAGCACCACTTATACCTTTATTGAAAAGCCATGTAGCCATGTTACAGCCACAACCACCAACTCCGAAAACTTTGATGTTTGCCTTTCCAGCCTTCAACTCGTTAAAGTTAATACTGTTCTTTTCTGAGTTTTGTATCGCTTCTTTTGCAAAATCTAATGGCATTTTTTTGTCCTCCTTTTAAGTCTGTAACAACAATATTTATATAGTTGTTACACTTATTGATTTTAGAAATGATAGACAAGAGATTGTCTCTCATCTATAAAGCAAATTAATAAAAAGTAGAAAGACTCCTTCTTTAAAAATATTGTTGTTGTGGCATATATGTATTTTTACCAGGTTTTTTAAGAGTTTTTAGAACTTTAAAGGGAAATTTTAATTTTTTAAAAGAGATTTTATTAAATCAGCGCGTTCTTTTACACTTGCAAATTTTATTTTTATTGGTCTGTACCCCAATTCTTCATAAGTTTTTATGATTGTCTCATGAATTCTCTTTTGTTCTTCTGGATTTTCCTGCCTTAATCCATCTTTATTGTAAAAATTTAAAAAATCAAGAATAAAAATTCCATTGTATCTGAATCTTTTTGCATAAGCCATTAATTCATTAAGAATTTTTAAGTTATTTATTTTGTAATAGGCAATAGTATCGCCCAATCCTCTGTCTGAAAAAAATATTCCATTTTTATTTTCTTTTTTTAATTTTTCAAGAGTATTTTTTTGCTCTTCAAATATTGCCTCCTGAAAATCTTTCATGTTTATTTCTTTTATAGATTTTCCAATGAACCTTTTGTCATTATCTGCGACTTGCCTTGCACTTTCTGGCAGGGTTTTAAATTCTTTTTTTAGTTCATTTATTGTTGCTGTCTTGCCTGTGCATGGCCCGCCCGAAATAACATAAATTTTCATCTAAGTATAAAAACTATTTAATTTATAAACTTATGATTATTTATGGAATTATGAAAAAAGAGGCACGAAAAGAGAAGAAAAAGTTTAATCTCTTTGGAAAAATAAGAAATTTATGGGAAAAACATCCGGTTTGGTTTGTTATAGCAGCTTTTTTAATAATTATCTTTTTTGTAAGCTTTTGGGCAAAAATAATTCTGTATCTTAATTTTCTTCTGGGAAATGACACTCTTATTCAGCTGTCTTCAGATAAGCAGGAGCTTTTTCTTTTGAGAAACCAGGCAGATACAATAAAGTTTAATGCAGATATAAAAACAAATCCATTTTGCGAGGCCGTGTGCAGTTATGAGTTTGAAGATATAAGCAGAAATTTGAGCATTGACAAAAATAATTTTAGCTTGGCAAATTCTATCCCTTTTTCAAGACAATATTCAATTAATGAGCAGAGTTTGGGAACAGGCCTGGAGATTTATCGTTTTGGTATTGAGTGCAAAAGCATTAAAACTATTTTGTGCAGCACCAGCGAAGAAACTTCAAAGAGGGTTATGCTAGTAACAGTTAATTATAATTTAAGCGCTGGCGACCAGGAATATATTAATAGTCTAAAGGCACAGATTGAGAATATTTCTTACAACCTTGATATGCTTGGGAAAAATGCCGCTTTTTTTAACAGCACTCTTGCAAAATTAAATGAAAAAATTGTCCTTAATATTTCAGAAAATGATACAAAAAATCTTGAGTTTGAAATCTTAGGCAGCAGAAATAGATTTAATGGTTTATATGACTTATGGAAAAATCAGAGTTATCAGAATTTGCAGAATGAAATTGATAATTTTAATGCTAATTTGGGCAATAATCTGGCTGTATACAGCCAGTTAAACGAAACTATTTTAGTTAGCATTTCTGATTATAATGCTCTTATTGATATCTTAAATGAAACTTCTGTAGAACTTGCCAACCTTAGCGGCATTCAGTTGAATGAAACAAATGCAAATAAATTAAATAGTTTAATAACAGAATTCAATAACTCTCTCAGCCTTTTTAATAACAGAACCGTAATCCCTGAAAAAAAATCCTTGGTTTACAATATTTCAAACAAGGTTTATGAATTTTCCAATATTAATAATTCCGGAAATGTATCTAATATTACAATTTTATCAATTCCAGATGTAAATATTATAACTAAATTTGATACTTACAGAAATTTTACATCTAATTCCACAAACATTATTCATATTGAAGAGCCCTTGCCACGGTGCTGTGTTCAAAATAAATGCTCTGCCTGTTGTGTCAGTAATGAATGCAAAAATTCACCTGAAAATTATCCAATTGTGTTTTTGCACGGCCATGCTTTTAATAAAGACTTGCCTGTTGAATTTAATTTAGACGGATTTAATAAAATTCAGGATAATCTGGAAGGAGACGCGTATTTGAATGCAGGAGCAATTTCTCTTTATAGCGGGGATTTGACTGGCTCTTGGAGCATGATACCAACCCCGTTGACACTAAAGGCAAGCTATTATTACGATTTATTAAAAGAAAAAGATGGTTATGTAACTGTTCAGGTAAAAAGCGAAAATATTGATACTTATGCAGTCAGGCTGAATGACTTAATAAATAATATCCAGAAAAAAACAGGAAGGCCTAAAGTTACAATAATTGCCCATAGTATGGGGGGTTTAGTTGCAAGAAGATACGCCCAGATATTTGGCCCTGATAAGATTGACAAAATAATACTAATAGGAACTCCAAATAAGGGAATTGAAGGAAGTATTGAAAGCTATTGCCCGATTATCGGAGAAAAATTAGAATGTGAAGATATGCGTTCAGACAGTTTATTTATGAATAAGTTAAACAGGGATTTGCCTAATGTTCCTACTTATATGATTATTGGAACAGGATGCAACATGAATGGAGAAGATGGTGATGGAATAGTTTTGAAGAGAAATGCAATTTTAGAAGGGGCAGATAATATTTTTATTAATGGAACATGTAGTGGAGTTGATTTTCTTCATGTTGATATGCTTGACCCTGGCAAATACCCCCAGGTTTACAAAGAAATAGAAAAAGCAATGAATTTGACTTTGACAATATCCACAACAATTAATGTTTAAATTTAAATCTCTTTAAATTCTCTTTAAAAGTTGCCAAATCTTTTTTGTTTATGCTTCCGCCTGCTGCAGGCATATGCCCCCCACAGCCCGCATCTTTCAAACCAGTTATTCCTGTTTCAAGCAGTTTAATCATATTAACTTTTCTTGTCTGGTTTCGTGCGCTTAGTCTTATTTTATCTTCATGCGGGCTTGCAAAAACATACACCTCTTCTGGATTTTGGTAACTTATATTATTAACTACTATTTGAAGGATGTCAAATCTTGGCTTAAAAAAATAAAAATTTATTCCATTAATATTTTCATGACTTCTCTCAAAATCACCGGTAAATCTGTCCACTTCGATTTCAACTTTTTTCGCATATCCGGGAATTTTCCCAAGATTTTCCCAATCCTTAACATCTCTAATTAAATTAAATACATCTCCATAATTTTTTCCATTACTAAAATAAATCAGGCAATTTGAAATGTTATCCGCAACCCTTCTTTTATAATCTTCTAAACTAATTTTGTTTTTTTCTAAAAAACTTCTTATAAACTCTGAATTTTCTTTATATTTGTCTCCTGCATCAGACAGCACTCCTGCCACAGCCAACCACTCCCTTCCACCTATTAGTTTATATATTGTTCTTGAACATGGATATTCGCTTGCTGTTCTGTATTCGACGATTTGCTTAGGAACTGGACTTTTCTTCTGGTGATGGTCTATATAAAGAATATTAGTTGTTCTGCTTAAATCCTTTAAGGTATCGCAGATAACATTAGGAGCAAGATCTGCTATAATTACTTTAGTTTTATTTTCAAGATTCCCTTTTATTTCAGCAAAATCTCTTTCAAATCTCACTAAATCAAAAGGAAAAGTTCGTATGTTTCTGCAATTTTTTTCTTGAGTGAGATAATCCCACAATAAAATCCCAGAAGCAAAACCATCTAAATCATCATGAAATAAAAGTGCAACTTTATCTTTTGAATTTATATTTCTTAAAAAACTTTGTGCTTGTGCTAATGTCATTTTTTATAAATTTTTATATTTATTCAAATTTTTTGCTTGCATCAAAGAGCAAATCTTCATAAAATCGTGGTGCGAGAATCTGGAGTCCGACACATTTCTTGTCAATTGTTCCTGCAGGAATTGAAATCCCGCAAACCCCGCTTAAATTTGCAGGAATAGTCAGAACATCATAGGCATACATATCTTCAACAGATATTTTTTCTCCGACTTTATGGGCAAGTTTTGGGACAGTCGGGGAAATAATTACATCCACCTCTTCAAATATTTTTTCAAATTGTTTTTTTATTAATGTTCTTGCTTTTAGCGCATTTCTATAATATTTTCCGTGATATTCTGCTTTTGATATCTCACTTCCTCCAAGAATTCTTCTTAAAACTTCAGGCCCAGATTCCTGATTAATATTCAAGCCGTATCTTCTGCCATCAAATTTTCTTGTAGCAGAAAAAAATTCAACATAAACCAAAATATAATATGTTTGAAGGACAATATCTAATGGAAGGTTTACTTTTTTTATTTTCCATTTATTTTTTTTGCATACCTCTTCTGTTTTTTTTGTTATTAATTCTTCGATTTTTTTATCGCAAAAATTTCTTGCATCAAGCAGGCCGATAGTCAGTGTTTTTTTCTGCTTTAATTCAAGAGGTTCGTGGGAAGTTGAATCAAAATTATCTTTTCCTTTGATTATGTTAAAGATTAATTGAGTGTCTTCAGCAGAATTAGCTAAAACTCCTACTTGGTCTAAAGACATAGACATATCTATTAAACCATATCTTGAAACAGAACCATAAGAAGGTTTTATTCCAACAACTCCACAATGAGCAGCAGGATTTCTTATGCTCCCTCCTGTATCGCTCCCTAATGCAAAATCGCACAGACCAGCAGCAACAGCTGCTGCGCTTCCAGACGAAGAGCCGCCAGGGATTAATTCTTTGTTTCTTGGATTTTTTGTAGGCCCAAATGCACTTGTCTCTCCACTTCCGCCGCATGCAAATTCATCCATATTAACCATTCCTAAAACAATTGCATCTTCATTTTTTAATTTCTCAATTGCAGTTGCATCATAGCCTGAGATATAACTTTCTAAAACTTTTGAAGCACAGTTTGTCTCCATATCTTTTACAGAAATATTTGATTTCACAGCAAAACATAAGCCCACAAGCTTTCCAACTTCTTTTTTTCCTTTTATTCTCTTGTCAATTTCTTTTGCCTGTTCAATTGCTTTTGTATTCAATGATAAATATATGTTGAGTTCTTTATTCAGTTTTTGAATTTTTTCTCCAAAATCAGCCACATTTTTTTCAGCAGTCAGCTTTCCTGATTTTATGAGCTTTGCTTTTTCTTGTAGACTTAATTGAGTGGTCATTTTATATCTCCTTTTTCAATTAAATAATAAATATTTGGGGCAACTTTATATTTTTTAGATTTAATATCATTAATTGAAAGCCATTTAACTTCCTGAACTGGCGGAATTGGCTTTATCTCATTTTTATTTAATAATCTTGCTTCATAATGAATTAGAACAATACACATACTCTCTGAAGTTTGTGGGTTTTTCCATAAAATCATTGGGTGCAGAGGTTTTATTATTTTTATTAATCCATTATTTTCTTCTTTGGTCTCTCTGTGGCATGCTTCTTCTAAGGTTTCCACTCCTTCTTCTATTGTCCCGCCAGGAAGTTTATAGAAATCATCCTTGTTATCTTTATTTACTAGAAGTTTTCCATTTTCAATAATCACCGGCCCAGAAGCAATAATATATTTCATTTTTTCCAGCTCCCTTTTTCTGCAACAAGAGAGTCATCATCCACAAAAGGTGCATTTGCAAACATAATATCCCTAAATTCAGGGTCTGTTTCCCAGCCATCTCCTTCCTCTCTTAGGCCTTCTTCTGATTCAAAATATTCCTCTTCAAACTTTATCTTGTCAATTTTTGAGGAAAAATCATCTAAAAGGTCCTTAGCCTGTTTTTTTATCTCTTCTCTCTCTTTTTCTGAAACCTTATGCCATATAAACCCCTCTGTTTTGCTGTCCATTTTAGTCTAAAGAAATACTGATTTATAAGATTAATGTTATTATATAACCCTTACTATATTTCTGTCTTTATCTAGCTCAATGAAATGGCTGATTTTTCCATTTTTATAGTCTTCACACTGGTTTTCGGGCAGATTGTCAATATCAATTCTTGGGCCATGAACAATATCAACAGCATAATTCCCACAACTTCCTAAACACTGGCTTGAAAAATTCATTCCTTTTTGTTTGTTAGTTTCATACAGACTAAAAGAACAGTTAATAGCCTCTTTCTGTTCTTTTACATAGTCTGGAGTTAAAGATGGAACACCATGTTTTACATAAACTCCTTTATTATCTTTAATCCATGAATCTTCACTGCCTCTTAAGATGAATACTATAAGAATCAGGCCCAGTATAATTGAGACAATAACAACAGTTTTTTTCATTCCTATTATAGTTTTAATGTTTTTATAAAATTTGTGAAATAGAAAACTAGACTCTTT
>Ga0315284_10014650_pt1 | contig 11167 bp, 22 predicted proteins | sample YL17G09_16_MG_FD_203696 | JGI IMG/M metagenome (GOLD analysis project Ga0315284, IMG submission 203696) | Sediment microbial communities from Yellowstone Lake, YNP, Wyoming, USA - YL17G09_16 | ecosystem: Environmental > Aquatic > Freshwater > Lake > Sediment | place: USA: Wyoming | collected...
ATTTTACTGGAATAATCTTCATGTGCTTCATCCACCATAATTTGATAAGAGGAACAAACTTTTCCATAGTATCTTCAAATGAATTATGTGACCAATTTCTACTACTTGACATATTCTAATATTGTTTCGGAATGTGATGGTGAAAATATAATGATAGGTTTATCTTTATTGTTGTTCTCATACATACAAGTTATTAAAGATATTAGGTCAACATAAAGTTTTTCTCTGACTCTTTTTTCAATTTCAGGATTCATTAATTCACTATGGTGTGTTGGTGAAACGGTTATATGAATTTCTAAAGGACCATAAACAATGGTACTTTCATATATTGGGTGTGTGAGCCTACCTTTTGGTCTTACTCTAACCTCCGTGACATCCAATATCCATGGATACTTTTTCACTAAAAAATGTTTGAGTGGAAGGTGGTCTAAATCCAAAGGGTCTTTTTCATTTTCAATCTTTTTAGCAAAATCAGTTATAGTGGTACCACACCATAATGATGATGTTGTTGTAGGCACAGCCCTCGGTTGTTGCTTTTTAATTTTATTAACTATATCAGCAACCATTGGTTGTGATGGTTCCTCGGTAGGTATTTGAGCTATTGGTGGAGGTGGTGGCAAACTAAATGCTCGTCTCGCAACTTCTTCATAATCAACATACCTATGATTTCTAGCCATATCAGGATATCCATTCTCCAAAAGAGGCGGTCTACCAATTAATTTCATTATAAAATCTACTATTACCATATTAAGCAATAATAATAAAAAATTTTAAAAATAAAAAATTATTGTGAATTTCTAATTTGTTTAAGGTTATGAATAATATTATTCACTAACTTTAAACTACGAGATACGTTTGAATATAAGAATAAACTTTTTTTATAATTTTCAAGATAATCAATTTGTTCGTCGATTCCATAATCCTCGCCAGGTATTAGGTGTTCTTTAATTTGAGTTTTTTTCTCGATGTCTTTTTGAATTTTGTTTTGAGCCGCACTTCTTTGTTCTTTCTTGCTGAGTCGAACAAAATCTAAATCGTTCATAATATGAACTATATGTCTATCACCTTTGTAGGTATAGTTTGCATAAATTGTATTGTCTTTACGATTAACAATACTATAACTCACGGAATCTCCGTTGAAATCAAATATGTTACCTTTAATGTACGGTTTTGGAGAGTCGGCATGTCTTTCACGAGATGCTTGTAATAATTTTTCGTATTGGTCTTCTAAGATTAAAATAGTCATTACAAATAAATATTAAAAATTTTACTATCGTCCAACTTGTAAAATTTCGGTGTTATATCCCATGTCTTGTAATAAAGACCTTACACTTTTGATGAACTCATTTGACCCGTTCCAACTTTTATATGATAATTTTAGGTCTCCACCCATAGAACTACTACTGTGCGTTTCAAACCTGATTGCATGTAATATTCTCACAGCATTTGGCAATTCCTTTATCTTTTTCTTAATTTCTTTATTCAAAGTTTTTTTAACCCACTCATCAACACCAATATATTGTTTATTCATTTTACAGCTAAGTTGTCCATAAGTTGGGTTTCCGATTTCAACACCTAAGAAATTTTCAATTCTTTTTTTCAATTCTCTAAAGATAATTTCAAAATTTGGTTTAACATCTCCTTGATATTTTATCAATCCTACCCAATCAACATCAAGTTTTACATATACATTATATGGAGTTGGTTCAACGAATTCAACGTTTATAAAGTCAGGTAAGTTCAATTCTGTTAAAAAGAATTCTAAAGGTTTTTTAAATTTTTCTGTGAACTTTTCTTGGGAACGTAATGATGGTAATTTGTGTTTACCTTGTTTCACCATCTCTTTACCTACGTTTGCAGCATTTGCGAGATTAGTTCTATAACTATAAATCACATTGTCAGGATTCATTCCATTATCTTTTGCAAATTCAGACATGTATTTTTTTGCTAAATAAGACAACGGATATTCACCAATCTCATCCCCGTGATTCTTTCTAACCCAAGGTCTAAAATAATTAAAGAATACCTCAACGTAATCTTCATCATTGTACGCATCATCATTATACGACTCAACAATCCTATTAATAACCTTAATAAGTTCAGATTCAGTAAGAGTTAAGACCTTTTTCATTGATAATAAATAGATTAAAGTTCATAAGATAACCATGCAAATTCATCAAACAATTTTCTACCGTATCTTTCCTCCATCCAATATTGTATTATTTGTCCCCACACACCAATATTCACATCAATTGCTGACGCCATTTTCTGATAGTCTTTAAAGAGAATATGAGGTATGTTCCTTCTTATGTGAATTCTTCCCTTACCATTATCATCAAAATAACGATTGTTGTCTTTTTCGGTATGTAATGGTCCATAAATGTCATCCAAGACGGTGGAGCCCAAACCATTTAACTTATCTTGACTAATTTCGTACCTCATATTGATAAATATAAATGGAAATAAAAAACCCCACCTTGTGAGTGGGGTTAATATTTTAATTTTCCATTTTTTCAATAAACATTTGTTGTGCTCTACTACGAGGTCTTTCTTTCCACATAATTCTTTGATTAACGATTGGTCTTAGTTTATTGTAATCTTCTTTCTTGAAGATTACAATGACCTTATCTCCTTTAACCGTTACACTCAAGGGTCTTGGTTGCATTGGGAAATGTTGAGGTCCAAACTCAGGTCTGTGGTGACGATTGAATTCAGGTTTTTGGTGGTCTTTTTTAAATTGAACGTAATCAGAAAATTGATTGTGTAGAACTGGTTTTTGTTGTGAGAACGCTGCGATAGATGTAATCATCAGTAAAGCGGCAAATAAGATTTTTTTCATAATATTTTGTTTAATAATAAATAACTTATGTCATAAACAAAAGGACGCCGACCATCTATACGATTCAACCACTCAAATAAAAAACCCCACTTTAAGGGTGGAGTTAATACTTTTTTTTTAAATAAATGTTACCAATCTTGGCGGTCTACACTAACAACTTAAAATTATTTCTATTAGGTGATTATTCTGCTCCTCCGTTATTATGTATTTCATATTCCTTTTGAAAATCACTTTGTTTCATTACCGCTGTGTTATCCTTATCAAATAGAACATTCAAATCAGTATACGCTTTGATTTTCTGTCTTAATTTAACTTTAACATCATGGGTAAAGGCAGCTCTATTTATATGGTCAAAACTGTCCCACATTTCATCAGGGACAATTAACAACGTATGTAAAGTAAATTCATTTGGTGCTGTGTGACGAACATCAAATATGACTTTATTTACTTCATCAGGTTTTATAACTGGAAATATCTTATCGAGAATTATTTCAACTTGGTCTTGGTCCATAATATAAATACAATTAGAAATAAAAAACCCCTCACAAAGTAAGGGGTCAATAATTATTCACTACCACCAATATCATAAAATTCATCGTGATGAAATTTTTTCTTTAATATCTTCCATACTTTTTGTATTGGAGAACCTAACAAGTCCTCCCACAAACCCACAACAAATGTAGCATCAGCATCCCTACGAATCTTCAACTCAAAAATTAATTCATCTTCTTGATGAATTGTTTCCTCATCAGAAACAAAATAATCCACCTCACTTATTGTTATAGTTTTTTCCATATAACAAAGATAACTTATTTTTTTTGAAAATCAAAATGATTATACTCATAAAAAAACCCACCTTTGTGGGGTGGGTTCAATTAATTAATAAATTATCTTAGTTAAAAAATTTCTCTGTTTGAGGAAATCCGCCCACAATATGCCACACAGCATCGTTTGATTCTGCATTGTATTTTAACATATAGTATCCGTCAGCAACAGGAGATGTTAATCCTGTATCATTGAACACTTGTTGTTCTAGTGTAAGACAAGCCCAACATGAACCTGTTTCTGACACACAAGTTGAACAATTTTCCAAGTCTTCAGCGTAAACTGTTGTTGATGGTTCTAAACCTTCGACACCTAATAAGGTAGTCGCATATGCTACTGTAAAATTTAATGTTGCCATAGTTTTTTGTTTTTAAATAAATATCTCAATTATTTCTATTCTATGATTGGAAATGCTGAAATTACAAAATTATCAGGATAATTTTTCTCAAACCACTTCTCTATTAATTCTTCTGTTTCCCTTTTGTCTAAAGCAAATAGGTTCATCATGTGATAAAATAATTTTTCATCAACACCCAAATGATAATCCATATAACGGAAGACAGTATCCATATTTTCATCCACAATTTCAAAATCATCTTCTCTGGCGTTAATATCGTCCAATTCAACTTTATCAAGTTCACCAACAACATCATTAAGATACTTGTCCACAAAGTCTACCAATCTATTTTCTGTTATTAGATATTTCATTATTCAACTTTGTTTACTTCAACTCCAAATTTATGTTCAAAATATTTTCCAACAAATACCATTGTTTCAATGTGACTTTTTCCAAATAAATCAATCAAAGTATTTAAAAGTAAATCTCTCATCCATAATCTACCATCATCACCATCATATTCCATATCAACATCATTTTCTTCTTCTCCGTTAGGATTTTCAAGTACAATAAATCTATCAAACTCAACTAATCTTTTTGAGTTGACCCAAGAATTCAAATACTCGGTCATCAGCATGTCTATCTTACTCTCTTTGATTATGATTTTCATTAATTATAAATATAAGTGGATTACTCCCAAATTCCTTCAGATACTATGGATGGTCGGTCATTTCTATCAATCATAACCCATTCTGCTTTCACAAGACCCCACTCACCAAAACATTTCATTACTTGTTCAAGAGTAAACTCCTTGCAACTATAAATGTCAAACTGAACCATTGGTAATTCCAATGTATCCCAAATATGAACAGATGCGTGAGATGTCGCCAATGTTACCGTACCTGTAAGACCTTCATTTCCTGGGTCTGAGATATAAACACTTGTTGGTCCTGCAACAACCTTCATTCCAACAGTCTCAACTAAATTTGTAAACCATTCGTTTAATAACCCTTCTTTCTTAGGGGGATTTGTAACCCAACATTTAACTAGCAGATGTTGGTGATAAGGAGTGAATTTTTCCATTAAAAACTTATATTTTTTTTAATAAATACTAACGTTATTGTATATTTTAATTAAACTATTTCTGGTACAAATTTTCTAAGGTCACCGACTCTTTTGAGACTGTGCCGGTCTCCAAACCAATCCTTTGTAAACATTGCGGCTTCATCCTCCGAAATACAGAAAAAACTACTAAGTGTTTTACATAATGATTCACTTCTGAAAAGTTTTATATGTTCCCAATTATCTGCAACTCTAAATGTTATAATTCGAGTTTTATTATTTGAAAATATGTTGTAGAACGAACGGTCCTCATTATGAGTTAAATAAATTCCAGTCCCAACATATTCATCCAAAAATTTATAGACTATTTGTTTCATGAGCATTTTCATTAGTTATACCGTTCATTACACGGTCGACTTTGTTATTAAATTTTTTTTCTGCTAAGTCTATTTCTTTTGTAAAATCAACGCCAGCTTCCTCTCCAAGTTGTCGGAGGATATCCATATCTATTTCGTGGGAAATTCTTTCCGATAATAATTGTGCTGCGTCCATTATTCTACAAGGTAATTTTTAGGTAAAAAATCTCTATACGCTCTTCTTTCATTCATTATGGTCAGCTCACCACTTGCTAAGATAAGACAATTTGGGTAAATTTTCTGATTTGTTTTATTTTTCCACAAATCAAAACAGAATTCCATGAACTCACTATGTAAGTCGGTATATGTGAGAAACTTAGCCAAATGTTCGTCACAAAAAAGTTCACCATTATCATAAACACGAACATAACCATATTCTTCCATAAATGGATTTGTATCGGACGGATAAAACTCAATAGACCCAATAGCATTCCTACCTATATGAACAATGGTCGGTTCTTTATCCCCTACACGATAAGAATCAAAAAAACTATGGAATAGATTAGACATTTTAACAAAGATACAAAAACTTTTTGAAATAAAAAAACCCACCTTTAGGGGTGGGTTTGATATTATAAATTAATTTAAATTAAGATTATACTCTTTTTGATTGACCTTGAATTGCTTGTAATTGTTGTGGTGTCATTTGAGCTTGTGGTTGTGCAGGTTTTGTAGGTGAAACTGGTTTTGGTGCTGCCGTTCTTGCCGCTTGAGCAATTCCACCTCCTGAATTTAATTTTTGTGCTGCAGCAAGTTCTTGTGGTGTATATTGTTTTAATGTTTTAGCAAGAGCTAAAATTCTTGGGTTTGGTATTCTCGCTAAATTCGCCTTTAGTTGTCGTTGTTTTGCCATATCTGTGGTTATTGCATTACCAACAGATTTTGCGGTATCGACAACTTTATTAACAACTTTACCTGCCACACCACCTGTTGCGTTGTTAATTGCATTAGCACCACTTTTGATTTTGTTACCAAGATAGTTTGCGGCATCTTGTACCATATTTTGTTCTTCTATTACTTTATTAACTATTCGATTTAAATCGGCTTCTGTTAATTTTACTTTTTTAATTGCCATTTTGATTTTGTTTATTAATAAATATTACGAATGTGTAAAAAAAAAACCACCTTTGTGGGTGGGATTAATAATATCCGTTCTGAACACGATTTACGGGAAGACCCGAATGTTGATTGAACCATTTAAGAAATATTGGTTTCCATAAATCCTCAAACATACTTTCATACTTGTAATACAATTGGTCTTCAAGTTCAACAATTTTATCTTTCTTAGAATAGTTCATAAACTTGGTGGAATCATTATCCGCCAAGTCAGTATAAAAATCTTTATCATAATAGATTGACATCCACTCACTAAAACCTCTCAATTCCTTTTTGATTTTTGAATGAGGCCACCATCCACCCACAGGAGTAAGGTCCTTATCAAATTCGGAAGTTATAAAACTCTCCAATCTATTTTCTGTGATAAGATATTTCATACTTAATCTTTAACGTTTGCATTCAAACTGCCACCAAAATCAAATGCTGAATTTGTTTTGAGTCCAGCATATTTTGACAAATCAACCATATGTCTTCTCATATTATAAAAATAATGTTCCCCATATGCTTCATAAGTCATTTCTTCTGATATGGTACCACCATTCCACCCAATCTTAACCAAAGGCTCTTTATCAATTAAAACATAACAATCATAATCAATAAATCTTTCGTTTGCATGATACGGACCCATCATTTTAATTTTATAAACCTCAACAGCTTTATTGGTTTTGAATTCCAAAACATGTGGATATGTTGTTGGCATAAGATTGTCCCAAATCTTTGACAAAACCTTTGTATGGTCCTCAACTATTTCAGATTCTTTATATTCTTCACTCCAACTCATAATTTATTCACTGAGTTCACAAACTTATGGCATTTCTCAGACACACCACCCTTATCATGGTCAGTAATGGATAATTTCACATTATCATAATGAACGGTCATATCAGGATGATGATTTTGTTTATCAGCAATTTTCATTACCGAATTAACAAATGGCATAACTTCTTTATAATTTTTGAAATAATATGTTTTGGTAAGTTTATTATTAACTTCCTTCCAATCACTTTTATTCATAATTGTTTTTTTTTGTTGTTCTGTGATAATATACTTCATAATTTTTATAATCCGAATCTGGTTTTTAAAGCATTATAGTTTTGTAGAACTTCTGTTGCTGATAAAATACGATTATACATCTTCATTCCCGCATAAGAGCCACTACCATAATTTCCAGCACTACTATATGTTGCTCCTAATCTAAAAGTACCAGTTCCCGTATAAGCCGATTGGGTTTGTTGAGTTGTACCTGTTTGTGCAACTCCATTAAGGTATAATTGTTTTGTAAAAGGACTACTATTACTATAGGTACATACAATATTATACCAATTACCTGTTGAGGTTGAAACTGTAAAGTCAGTGTCGTTTCCAAACATTCCAAATCTTATTACGGTATTAGATGTATACCAAACATGTAGTCCTACATTTGGTGATAGAGTTCCTTGACCAAACATTGCAAAACCATTTAAAACGCTTGGATTAAACCATCCATCAAGAGTAAAATTTTGTTGTAAATTTAATGATGTTAGTGTAGCCGCCTGAGTTGTTCCGTTGAATGTAAAATATCCATTATTAGATGAACTAAATGTGGGGCTATTTACCAATGTTCCATCATTTACATTACCACTCAAATCATACCATGTTGTGGCAGTAGTTGGATAAGATGGAACATATCCTGAATCAATTATTAAAGTTAATCCACTCGTTACAATATTTGGATAATCAATATTGGTTACCAAATTATTTGACTGACCATTAAAATAATTTAAAGCGTCATAAATTGTTGTAATATTTGTTCCACCATATTGTTTGGCTATTGTAATCAATCCAGCATCATTGGTTGCAGTTCTAATGCTTGGGCCTTCTGATGTTTTTTGTGCATACACTGTATATCCACCACTTGGAGGAACAACTCCATTCCAAAAATTTGTTGAGGATGTTGGACCATAAATCACAGAGGTATCAACACCGATTAAAAAATTATTCTTTTTTATTGTACCGTTAGACACGGTTGTTGCGGATTTAATTACATTTGCCATAGTGATAAATACAAATGAAAATAAAAAAACCCCACCTTAAAGGAGGGGTTCAAATATTATTTACCAAGTACGGCATGCCCAATAACGTGGTTTCCATCTTGGTCCTGGATTATCACAATTCATTCTAGCTCTGAAAGATTTTCTTCTTGCAGGATTATTTTTCTTAATTGTCATTCTTTTACCATGAGCAGATTTTCCACCAAACCCAAAGTTAACCTTAACAACCTTACCCTTATCGTTTTTAACATACACCTTGGACTTCTTCACATCACCTTGCATAATCTTTCCAAGTTGAACCTTACGTCCTTGATATTCAGCTTCATTAATAAATTCTTTGTTATAATCAATTGATTGAACCGAACCATACTCATCCTTATACAAAGTTTCATTTAAATCCATACCAAGTTTAAATTCATATTCCAATTCATCCACCAAAAAATAAGCATAGTCTGTAAGCTCATCAAGTTCATCGTCGGATAATTCTTCTCCTTTAATTGCAGATTCAACTTCATATTCAATTTCACTTATCATTTCGTCCAATTCTTCTTCAGTTGTATTTCTATTAAAATGATTGGCAATATGGTCCAAAGTATGCATGTGTTCTTCAAACACATTTTCCTCTTCTTCCTCATACAAAGATTCATTTTTGGGTTTGATTCCCTTCTTCTTCATATTGATGGCAATTGCTGCTTGTTGAGCAGGACTTGATGCTTCGTCGGTTTCTCCAGCAGATTCTTTTTTTACACAATTTGGATATCGTTTACCAAACATTGTCTTCATTCCTTTTTGAGTATAACCTTTCCAACAAGCTTCGGTCATTTCTGATTCTTTAACAGATTCTTCTTCAAGAACACGTTTAACCAATTTAATCAAATTGGATTCTGTAAGTCTTACTATCTTTGTCATAATTATTTTTTTTATAATTGAGTTCTTAGGCTTTCGACCTGTTGAGTTATTTTTTTAACCAAGTCATTATATTGATTCACGTCAACCTTCTTCAAATTATTCAAATAATCTACTTGTCTTTGACCTATTATGGTTTGAATATTTCCTCCTTTACCTTTTAAATATCCCAAAATAGAATCCAACGTCTCCGTTGCCTTTTTCTTACCAAACTTCGAAGAATAGTTTTTTATAATTTGATTAATTTTATCAGGAATACTATTATAAATCATTTGGAAGTTGGCAGTCTTTTCACTTGGAGCATATTCATATTTGGAAAAAAGTTCTTTATGTTTGTTTTTTAAATCATAATATTCTTTTGGGTATGGCTGACCTTGTGGAGTATTCTTTTCAATTTCTTTAATTTTATTCATTACTTTGCTTGCATCATTGGCATAATTTGTACCAGAACCTGAAACATAATATCCACCCTTTTTATTTTGTTTTAAAAATGCAGGTGTAGGGTCTTTTAAGTGTGTTACTTCATGATAAAGAACTCTTTTGATTTCCTCTTTATTTTTAGGAAGATTTTGGACATTAATTGTTATTTTTCTTTCCCAATTAGTGGTATAACCAGCCGACGCAACAGTATTATTATTCTGTCTAACAAAAGTAACAATAATATTTTCAGGGGAACCGTTCTTATTAATTTTTAATGTTCCACTTGGTAATTGACCGACAGCAATTTTTTCGGACATCTTAGTAATCTTAACAATTTCATCGGGAGTCATAACCACACCTTTAACTCCTTGTACAGGACCAGTTTGTTTTGTAGAAGATAAATCTTTTAAGAATTGTTCCTTACTAATTTGTTTGGATGTCAATTTGGAAACCAACTCGTTATATTTCTGTTGTCCGAATTGTTTAATATAATTAGGTTTAAGTGATTCAACCTGCTTCATCAATGGACTAACTGGTCTTACCGATTGAGCAGGATAACTTATTTTAGGTTTGGAAACTTTAGGGAGGCTAAACCTTTCAGATAAGATTAAATTAAGTTGTGATTCACTTATTATGATTTTCATAATTATAAATATACCGAACCATTTGTTTAGATGGTGATAATGAGGAGACCACAAAAAAAGGAAGGACCGAACCACCGAAGGTGGTCGGGGACCGTCGGCCAAAAAGGGGCGGGGGGATTTCCGACGACCGAAGGGAGTTTCCGTCGGGGGTCGGTTTACGAATATCTATTTATGGATATATGTTAAATCGGGATGTAACACCAGCCATCTTTGCAACATTCCAAATATAAGATTTAATCTCATCTCTTAACGGATGGTACTCACTATAAGGTTCTTTAACATTAAGAATAATATCAATCCTATCATTTCCATAATCCTCAACCCATACACGACTAATCACGGGGTACTTACCTAAGAATAACTCACTATTCAAAATCTTCTTCAATACCTTAACATCATGTTCAATATTATCCATATGAATAAATATCAGTTATGTCCAAACACACCATCAGTATCAAGGACATCTTCATTAAGAGTATAATCAACCCATCTCTTCATATACCAATTAACTTCTTCAATAGATAAATTAAACATGTCCATAATAGAACCCTGAATATGTTGCATATACTTAA
>Ga0315284_10014651_pt1 | contig 11166 bp, 6 predicted proteins | sample YL17G09_16_MG_FD_203696 | JGI IMG/M metagenome (GOLD analysis project Ga0315284, IMG submission 203696) | Sediment microbial communities from Yellowstone Lake, YNP, Wyoming, USA - YL17G09_16 | ecosystem: Environmental > Aquatic > Freshwater > Lake > Sediment | place: USA: Wyoming | collected...
CGATTCGGTCGAGACGGCGCTCAAGCTTGGTGAAGGACTCGCCATAATCACCATACCCGGTTGTGAAGACCGGCTTTTCAGCGAACATTTTGCCTGTCACATCTGCGGAATCAGCCTCGAGGAGATTGAGCCGAGACTGTTCAGTTTCAACAGCCCTTACGGTGCCTGCCCGAACTGTTCGGGTCTCGGGACCAGGCTCGAAATCGACCCGGGGCGCATTGTACCCGACCCGTCGCTGTCGTTGCTGGAAGGTGCGATCAAACCTTGGGGCACACCCCGTGGTCACTGGTATTTCCAGCAACTCCTCGCTGTCGCCGACCATTACGGTGTTGATATCACCAGGCCGTTCGAAAAGCTTCCCGCCTCTTTTGTAAACATCGTACTGTATGGTTCCGGAAATACACCGATCAGAATTAGCTATTCGAGCTCGGACGGCTCGGCCAAGGGTGTTATGAACCGCTCGTTCGAGGGCGTCATCATCAATCTCGAACGCCGTTACCGTCAGACCGAATCCCAGCAGGTCCGCACCTGGATCGAAAGTTTCATGCATGCCATCCCCTGCGGAGAATGCGGGGGAGCCAGGTTGAAAAAGGCTGCGCTTGCCGTACTGTTCAGGGGACTCACTATCCACGAAATGACGAGCATGTCAGTTTCGGACGCTTTTAAATTCTTCGGGTCGCTTAAGCTGAACGCCCGTGAGGAAATCATCGCCAGACAGATACTCAAGGAAATCAGGGAACGTCTCGGTTTCATGAACAATGTGGGCCTCGAATATCTCACCCTCAACCGGATTACCGGAACGCTCTCCAGCGGCGAAGCTCAGCGGATACGGCTCGCCACCCAGATCGGCAGCCAGCTCGTCGGCGTCCTGTATATCCTCGACGAACCTTCGATCGGACTCCATCAGCGTGACAACAAACGACTCCTCGAAACGCTGCTTGCGCTCAGGGACCTCGGCAATACCGTCCTCGTAGTCGAACACGACCGTGAGACGATGCTCAATGCCGACTACATCGTCGATCTCGGACCCGGGGCGGGCATTCATGGAGGCACTGTCGTCGCATCAGGCACACCGAAAAAAATCGCCGGGACAACAGCGTCGCTGACCGGACAGTTCCTCTCCGGACACCGTAAAATCGAGGTGCCGAAATCACGCAGAAACGGCACCGGTAAATTTCTCTCCATAACCGGAGCGAACGGGAATAACCTGAAGAGGCTGGCAGTCAGCATTCCCCTGGGAAAATTCGTCTGCGTGACCGGGGTTTCCGGTTCGGGCAAATCGACTCTCATCAATATGACCCTCTACCCCGCCCTCTCACGCAAGCTCATGCGCGCCAATGCGGATCCGCTCGGCTATGACCGTATCGACGGCATGCAGCATATCGACAAAATCATCAGCATCGACCAGTCGCCCATCGGGAGGACGCCGCGATCGAATCCGGCCACTTACACGGGTCTCTTTACACCGCTCCGTGAGCTGTACAGCCAGCTTCCCGAGGCGCGTGCCCGCGGTTACAAGCCCGGCAGGTTTTCATTCAATGTGAAAGGCGGACGGTGTGAACGGTGCCAGGGGGCTGGTATCATCAAAATCGAAATGCACTTCCTCCCGGATGTGTATGTCCCATGCGAGGAATGCAAGGGACGCCGATACAACCGTGAAACGCTCGACATACGGTTCAAGGGCCTCACTATCGCCGATGTCCTCGACCTGACCTGCGAAGAGGCGATCGAGATATTCGAAAACATTCCGATACTCCGACGCAAGCTCACCACACTCGGTGATGTGGGTCTCGGGTACATCCACATCGGGCAGCAGGCAACGACGCTTTCCGGCGGCGAGGCGCAGCGTATCAAGCTGGCGAGCGAACTGTCGCGGGTCAGCACGGGACGAACACTGTACATCCTCGACGAGCCTACGACGGGACTTCATTTCGCCGATGTGGGAATGCTGCTCAATGTGCTCGGACGGCTCGTTGACAAGGGCAATACCGTCGTGGTTATCGAGCACAACATGGATGTCATCAAAACGGCGGATTACATCATCGACCTTGGTCCCGAAGGGGGAGAAAAAGGCGGCGAGGTTGTTGCGACCGGTACACCCGAAGAAGTGAGCATAAACACGATATCGTATACGGGGTGGTTTCTCAAGCGGGAACTTGTACGGCAGGATGGTTCATGACCCCGCACACCTCTATATGCGTCACAGGAAAAAAGACAGGGGAACGGTTCAATCAGACCGGAGAGGACAGCATCGTAAGACGGTGCACGGCAGGACAGAGGATGAAAACCGAACGATACCGGTTTTATGTACCCAGACATCCCCGCATGCATTTGATGATATCGGAGAAATGATCGTTCACAAGCCCGTACTGATAACTTTGATCTTCCTTTATTTTCCGGACAATGCCCACACTTTTGAGGATCTTCAACTGTTGACTGATTATCGGCTGCGAATATCCGAGGAGTTCTGCAAGTTCCATTACCCTGAGGTTTCTGTCTTTCAGCGCATCGATGATTCTGATTCTGATGGGATTGCCAAATCCTTTGAAGATTTCCGCAGCAAGTTCGACTTTTTCCTGTTCCAGGGTTTTCATGATGACATTATACCTCCTTGTCCTCCTGAACCTGCTCACACTGATGTTTATAATTTATAGTAATATAGCTATTGAGTCAATATAAATTTTACATCGGGGCATCGTTTCATGGCAGATCGTAAATTACACATTCTTATCATTGACTTTATTTCTTGTATTTGATATATTTACCGATTATTATAATTACGGAGAACCAGCACGTTCGATGCAAAACTCGTCGCCCCACTCTCATTCACGGGGACATCATGATTCCTGGCGATTGACTCTTGCAGTCATGTTCGCCGCCCAGTTCCTTTCGGGAGTGGGTTTTTCTTTTGTCCTCCCGTTTTTTCCGTTTTATTTCCGCGCCCTCGGGATCGAAAACATCAAAGACAACCTTCTCTGGGTCGGATGGGCTTCGGCCGCTTTCGGTGTGACGATGGCTTTCACCGCTCCGCTCTGGGGGCTTGTAGCAGACCGGTACGGACGGAAGCTTATGGTAGTACGGTCCATGATCGGCGGTTCTGTCGTGCTGGGGCTGATGGGATTCGCCACGAAGCCGTGGCATCTCGTCGCGCTGAGAATACTCCAGGGCGTTTTCACCGGGACAGTGGCAGCGTCCATTACTCTCGTATCGAGCATTACTCCCGCAGCCAACCGCGGAATCAGCCTCGGCATTCTGCAGACCGGTTTCTTTCTGGGAACCTCCATCGGACCGTTTGCGGGAGGGATTCTCGCCGACAGGTTCGGATTCAGGGTGCCCTGTTATGCGGCTTTTGCCATGCTTTTTATCGGTACCGTACTCGTTATCTTTTTCGCGTCCGAAAGGTTCGTCCCCCCGGAGCGGACCAGCGATAGCGGCTTCAGGACAATCGGCAAGATCGTCAATATGCATGGATTCAAATTCATCCTCTCCCTCTATTTCCTTCTGTACGTGCTGAACAGCATGGTTATCCCCATTCTGCCACTGTTCATAGAACAGCTGTTGGGAACGACCGATAAATCCGCGTCACTGACCGGGATTTTTGTCGCTTTCACAGGATTTCTGGCGGGTATTTCATCGGTCTTTCTCGGCAGGCTCGGCGACAGGTTCGGCCCGGAACGTATACTCATGTTCTCGCTTGTGTGCACAGGCCTTATAACAATTCCGCAGTCGTTCGCAGGTAACCTGGTCGTGCTGTTCATTGAACGATGCCTGTTAGGGCTTGCATTCGGAGGTATTCTGCCGTCGGTTAACACCCTTGTTTCCTACATTATTCCGCAGGAAAAAATCGGGGGGGCCTATGGCATGACGACAAGCGTCACCAGTCTCGGTATCGGCGCGGGCCCGCTTATCGGCGGATATCTCGCTTCACTCATGGGGCTTCGTGTCCCATTTGCCGTTCTGGGCATAATGGCGATAATCGTCGCTTACTTCGTCCACGCCACATTCGGGAAGCTCCGAAAGGAAAGCGTCTGATATTTATACCGCTCCCAGGAGTCTGAACCACAGGTTGTTAATCTGAAGAATTTCTCGGAATTTCACTATGGGGTAACAAGCCTGCTGTTTCTCTCGCCCCGCCCCGAACTCACTCTTTGATTCCCTCTTGTGCCACAAGAGAGGGAATGTCTGACACGACAGTCTTTTTCGGTGCAGAACCCCTCTTTCGCATGCGAGAGAGGGGTCGCCCTGAAAGGGCGGGGGTGAGTGTTTAAACTGCGATACCTCGCAGCTCTGCTGCGGGGTAGTTCATTCTGACAGCTTCGGCAGAGGCTTCATGGTATTCGGGTGAACCGTCCGCGAGAAAAAGGTTTACGGTATGTGATTTAATTTGATATATTATGAATGATGCGCCGGAAATAATATGGCAGTTAGTTACTTATCAATACTGGAGTGAAGGGAGTCTCATGAATCTGAAAGAGTTTGTCGACCCTCCGAAACACTACCGCCCGTCGCCGGTCTGGTCGTGGAACAGCCAGATCGACACCTCAGAAATAGAGACGCAGATTCGTGACATGAAAAAGCGCGGATTTGGAGGTTTTATCATTCATTCGGCCGACGGGCTGAAGACCCCTTATCTCGGGGACGACTGGATAAAAGCTGTCCGGAAGGCCGTCGAAACGGCAAGCGAAGTCAAGATCGAAGCCTGGCTCCACGACGAGGACCGCACTCCCAGCGGTTATGCCGGAGGAACTGTTATAAAACAGCATGGCGAATTTCTCCCCGTTTCGCTTGTCTGGACTGACGATGCCTCGGCCTTAGAAAGTACTGTCATCGAGCGGGCGCACGCATTCACCCTGAAAAGTGCTGACGGAACAGTGTCGCTCGTCAGGGAAAAACCGGAAAAACTTGAAGGTATCGGCGTTTTCTATGAACGCCGCATTGGAAAAGGGCACCCGCATTTCAATGGCCAAGCATACACCGACCTGCTCAATCCCGACGCCGTTAAAGCATTTATAGATACCACTCATGAACGATATTCCAAGGATTTCAGATATGATTTCGGCGAGCACATGCCGGGCATTTTCACCGACGGGCCGAATGTCAGCCGCCCTGTTACGGGTGACGAATCCACCCGGCATTCCGGCCGTGAGTTCCCCTGGACAACCGGATTCGCCGACTATTTCGAGCACATGCGCGGATACTCCCCCATCGACAAGCTCCATCATCTCCTGACAGCGGGCGACGACGAGGGATTCGCTTTCCGTCACGATTACTGGGCGACGGTCACCGAACGGTTCATCGAATCGTTCACCGCCCCCGTTTCAACCTGGTGCCATGATCACACTCTCCAGTTTACCGGAAGATACGAAACTATTCATGACGGTCCCTGCGGCTGTTCACCTGCCTTTTCAGATATGCCGCACCTTGAATACCTGGACATACCCGGAACAGGGAGCAGCGGGCACGGCGCCTCCCTCGTCTCCTCAGTAAAAAAAGCTTCGAGCGTGGCGAACCAACTCGGTAAGAAACGGGCGATTGCTGTAATCCCTGACTCATCGGGGTACGGGATTACCTTCGAGGACATGAAACGGGCAGCCGCCAGCCGTTGCGCTCTCGGTGCAACTTTTTTCAGTCTTCATCATATGCAGTATTCGATGTCCGGTATCGGAAAAGAAAGGGACCCGTCCACATTCTCTTACCATCAGCCTTACTGGGACAGACTCAGGGTTCTCAACGATTTCATCGCCCGCTGTTCATGGGCTGTGAGTCAGGGAAAATCGACCGCATCGGTGCTGGTTATCGCTCCCTTCGGCTCGGTTTGCGGCGCTTTCGATACAACAGCGAAAGAAGGGGGCGAACATACATCAGCCATTGTACGATCTTTCGAGAAACTCATCGAAGAGCTTGCGGCGGAACATATATCGTTCGATATCGTCGATGAACGCATCCTGGCACGTCACGGCGGAGTCAGCGGTGATCTTTTCGTTGTCGGGAATGCGGAATACCGGTATGTGATTCTGCCGTATGCACTCACCTGGCGTTCAACAACAATCGAATTGCTTGAAATGTTCACCGGCCAGGTCCTGCTCATGGGCGATATTCCATCCCGTGTGGACGGCGCGACCGACAGCCGCATCTCATCTCTGGCTGGACACGATACCATCACCACCCTTCCCGACGACCCGGGGATGGTCACTACCCGCATTGTCGAGCGCTCCGGACGAACTATATCGGTCACCGCCGGCGATGGCTCCGAGGCGCGGTCCATTCTCGTGAACCACCGTCGTGAGGCAGCGGCGCACATGATTTTCCTCGCCTCTACCGACATCGGAAAAGTGTCCGATGTAACCATAACGGTCGACGCTCTCGGCGGGGTGGTGGAACTCGATCCTGCGACAGGCAGGGCTTTCCGTTATCAGGCCGGATACGCCGGAGGCAAAACCATTATCACCACACAGCTCGCACCCGCCGGGGTGAAGATATTCCTTGTCGACCAGACCCAGACATCTGTCACCGGCGAAACATGGTCGCGCTCAGAACAGCACCTCGTCATCGAAGGGCCTTACGCATACAAGGCACTCCATGAAAACTGTCTTGTCATAGACCGGTGCACGCTCGAAATGGATGGCCGTATCGTTTTGGAAAACGCCCCGGTTAATGAAGTCAAGGACGCGATCTGGAAGTCGACCGGCATCATTGAATACAAAGGGTATCAGCCCTGGGTACTCAAGGAGAAAAACATCCGCTCCAGAACCAATGAAACCATCCTGACATTTACGTTCACGGTCAGGGACATCCCTAAAAACATCTCGCTGGCGATGGAAACATCCGATCCGTTCAAAATAAAACTCAACGGCGAAGAATTAGATTTCACCCCCGGCAGATGGCATATCGACCGCAGGATCAGGATATTCAACATCGCCGGCAAGGTCGTCGAGGGATCTAACACGGTCACTGCGACCACTGATTTTCTCTGGGACACCGAGATTGCACCACTTTATATACTCGGCGATTTCGCCCTCGGGCCAGCGGAAGAAGGATACACGATCATCCGTGAGCCGGAAACCCTCGCAGCGGGGGACTGGTCTAGTCAGGGATACCCCTTCTATACCGGGTCCATCACCTACACCATGACTTTCAATCTGGAAAAGGATGATGCGGTGTCTTACGAAATCGACCTCGCAGGTGCGGCGGGAAGCACCTTCGCTGTCACTGTCAACGACGTCGATGTCGGAGTTCTGGCATTCTCACCGTTCAGGGGGGACATCACCGATGCCCTCAAAAAAGGCGACAACACTGTCAAAATCGAGGTTACGGGCACACTCGGGAACATGCTCGCCCCGCTCATTCGCACACAAAACGGAACAGGCGGAAAACCGGCTTTGATGCCGTACGGCCTCCTGACACCTCCGAAACTGGTTAAGATAGTTCAGGCAGCGAAGTGACGGCTCACTGTTCGTTCCGTCATTGAGCCCGGACCGGACCGGGAGAACAATGAACAAACCGCTCCACAAATCGATAGCCGAACGTCTCCGCGAATCAATCATTTCGGATGAATATGCTGTCGACGACCGTCTGCCGACCGAACCGGTGCTCGCACAAAACATGGGAGTTTCGCGTGCAACACTCCGTGAGGCGCTCAATCAACTAGAAGCGGAAGACCTGATCTACCGTATCCACGGTCTCGGCACTTTTGTGAAGTCGAAGCACCCCTCGATCACCCTCACCATGACAATTCCGCGAAGTATCACTGTGCTCCTCAATTCCCTCAACCTCGTTCCGGGAACACGGTCGATGACGGTCACCCGTGAAACGGTCTTCCCCGACGATATGGACCGGCTCGGTGTTCAGCCGGGATCGGCAATATTCCGCATCGAACGTGTGAGGACGGCAAACGGCCAGCCTGTTGCCTACACCATCGACACTGTCCCCGCCTGGGCGATGAAAAAATATCCCGAGGACACCGGGACAGGGAATTTCTCTTTAATCGAACACCTCACCTACACCTGCGGCATCACTCTCACCGGATCGAAGTCGACCCTGATCCCCCTGCACAATGTCCAGAGCGTTGCGGAGAAACTTGAAATCGATCCCTCGTCGCATATCTTCTTTGCCGAGGGGCTTGATTACGATGAAAACGAATCGCCGGTGCTCTTCTCGCGGGAGTATTTCACACCGTGGATTTTCAGGCTCACTGTTGAGCGGAAGGTTTGACGATTGCGGACTTTCCGATTTCGGATTTCGGATTGCGGATTGCGGATTTGAAGAATTGAATAGTGACACCGGGGTAACCGTCGATACAATACGAAATTATCTTGACTGGTTTAGTAAAATTGCTATATTGTGAACATGGGTTTAGTGGATGTCTTGTGGTTGCAATGGATGATTTTATGCCGATCCGCATAAAACACCGTGAGAAAAAAGCACCTATCTGAAACAACCTGATATGTAACAGCTTACGACCAGAACGGAGCCCTTTTCAGAGGCTTATTATACGGCACTTGCAAGAGTATTTGGGTTATTATACGGATCAGTATAAACATTGTTGGGCGGCGAGATCGGTTCGTGAAACCGCGGACATTATGCCAGCGTCCATTCTCAAGGAGTAACGAACATGTCCGAGAATGCTAGTTATGACCTGAGGGGCGTGGCTGAAACGTTGCTCATTACGCTCTACATTCGAGCCATGGAATCACAGCGTCCTGATGCCCTGCTCAAAGACGAGAAAGCCGTGGCGTTGGTTACACAGATGAGCTATGATTTCTCGCGGTTCAAGCAGATCAAGATGGATGAGGAAGATAAGGTGGCGGTTATCATCCGCAACCTGGAATTTGATCGCTATTCGCAGGATTTCCTAGCCCACTATCCAGACGCGGTTGTTGTCCACATTGGCTGCGGCCTCGATGCGCGCTTCGAGCGCGTGGATAATGGCCAGGTGGAGTGGTATGACCTTGACTTGCCGGAAGTCATTGAACTTCGCCGGAAGTTCATCGGCGGCGAAGGAACGCGCTATCGCTTACTCGGTTGTTCTGTGTTCGACAGCGCGTGGATAGACACGATGAACGTGCATCGCAAGCGCCCCTTTCTCTTTCTGGCCGAAGGTGTCTTCATGTACTTCGAAGAAGCACAGGTCAAGTCGTTAGTGCTTATGCTGCGGGAACATTTCCCGGGCGCGGAACTCGTCTTCGATGCATTCTCGCCATTCCTAGTACGGGCGAACAACCTCAGGCTCAGGATTTCGCGTACCGGAATCGGTGCCCGTTATCACTGGGGACTAAAGCGCGGCAAAGACCTCGAAGGCTGGGGCGAAGGTATCTGCCTGTTGGATGAGTGGTTTCCTTTTGACCACCCTGAACCCCGCCTGGCTCATGTTCAATGGGTGCGCCATATTCCACTGCTGGCCAAAGTCATGGGCATTTTTCATTATCGACTTGGAAAGACAGCAAGATGAAAAATGCACTATGCCGCCCAACAACGCCATGCAGCCGACTGCTTCGCTGGCACTACGCGGCGGCTGATTTTGGGCGTTATCCCCTTTTCCCAGCTAATATTTGAACAGAACTCCTCTACAAAGCATCGTTTTGAGTACAATTTCTTTCGTCTTTAATCCTCTTTTCCTTTTTTCCCTCAGGACTCAATCCATCCCCTTCAATCCGCAATCCGAAATCCGCAATTTAAACAACCCGTTTCACCCGTTCGACCAGCATATCCGCTTCATTCCGGGAGGGCGCTTCGGCGATGATACGGATGATCGGCTCGGTGTTCGATTCACGGACATGCACCCATGAAAGGCCGAATGTCACCTTGATACCGTCGCGGGTATCAAAAGACTCGCCCTCGTGAAACACCTCAAGAAGTGGCTGTTTCCATGAGCCTTTTCCGGAAATTTTCGTCCAGTCCTTGATCATGTGATACCGGGGGATTTTACCGGCGAGCGAACTGATTGTTTCGCCTTTTTCCGCCATGTACTGGAGTATGAGAGCCATACCCATCACCGCATCGCGGCCGTAATGGAGCGCGGGGACAATCACACCGCCGTTTCCCTCCCCGCCGATACCCGCACCCGTTTCGCGCATCACCTGAATGACGTTGATCTCCCCCACGGGAGAACGGTACACCCTGCCGCCGTGACGAGCCGCCACATCGTCGATCATCCGTGATGTAGAAAGGTTGCAGGCGGCGGTTTTGGTCAGGCGTTCCATGCAGTAATCCACCGCAAGCGCAAGTGTGTACTCCTCACCGAGGGCATTCCCGCGCTCATCCACTATCGACAGACGGTCTACATCGGGATCGACGGCGAAACCGATGTGGGAGTTCTTTTCCTTCACCAGAGCGCACAGGCCCCTGATGTTTTCCGGCACCGGCTCAGCGCCCCGTGAGAACGCTCCGGTCGGTTCGCCGTACATGATGTGGATACTGCATCCCAGGCTTTCGAGCAGATCGGTACATATCGGTCCGCCGGCGCCGTTGACCGTGTCAAGGCACACCGTATAGCGTTTTGAGGAAATGAGCGCGCGGTTTATCAGTTCGCATGAAAGGACGGATTCCACATGGTGGATGTTGGCATGCTCCCATTCGACAGGAGGTCTTGAAGGTGGGTGGCTTTCTCCGGAAGGAATGCCGTTTTCATAGGTTTCAAGCACTGTCTGACCGACCTCCGGTGTCAGGAAAACACCGTCCGGTCCTAAAAACTTGAGACCGTTCCACTCTGCGGGATTGTGGCTTGCCGTTATGATAACACCACCGGCGGCGTTCAGGGCGGTAACCGCCATTTCAACAGTCGGTGTCGATGTGAGACCAAGGTCGATAACATCCGCACCGGATTGACGCAGGCCGCGGACGACCGCATTGCTGAGCGCCTTCCCGCTCTTACGGGAATCCCTACCGATGACCACAGCGCCATGAAAATGGATGCCGAACGCCCGAGCAAAACGCTCCGCCACCACGTCGGTCAGTCCATCCCCGTAAATACCACGGACTCCCGAAACTCCCGTCATGAGCTGGGGCAATCAAACCTCCTGAGAATGGTAATGAACTACCCCGGAGCAGAGCTGCGAGGTATCGCCGTTTAAACACTCACCCCCGCCCTTTCAGGGCGACCCCTCTCTCGCATGCGAAAGAGGGGTTTTGCACCGAAAAAGACTGTCGTGCCAGACATTCCCTCTCTTG